>Ga0209232_1001071_pt1 | contig 15451 bp, 14 predicted proteins | sample ETNvirenome_2_60_FD_184066 | JGI IMG/M metagenome (GOLD analysis project Ga0209232, IMG submission 184066) | Marine viral communities from the Pacific Ocean - ETNP_2_60 (SPAdes) (version 2) | ecosystem: Environmental > Aquatic > Marine > Oceanic | place: Pacific Ocean | collected 2013-06-22
TGCTGATTGTTCATTACCACTATTTTGAATACTATCTGTGTATCCTACATTAGAGAAGTGAACCACTTCAAAAGAATAATCTGCATTAGAACTTTCATCACCCTCAGTCCAACCACTTATGTGTGAACCTTTAACTACTCGTGAGTTTCCTTGACTCCAAGCATTGATTGATGTTTCTTGATTTGTTCCGTCATTTTCTATCCAAGTAATTAAATCATTATCAAATGCGATATCAAATCTAAATGTAGTAATGTAATTATCACCTGTATTGTTATCATCAAGTGTAACTTCTATTTCTAAAATGTCGTCTCTCCACGAATCAAAATTATTATTAAGATACGCAGGTTGAGATGTATCGTCTGCTAAAAAAGTTTGTAATTGTACGGTTTCTTGTGCTTTCCACCAATATTCTGGTGTCTTCCACTCCCCTATTTGTTTTACTCTTATGATTGGAGTTTGTGCAAAAATTGTTCCAAACATAACCGCTGTCATAACCATATTCTTCATAAAATGAAACATTGTTTTCTCCGTTGAATTTATGTCATTAATAAATATAAGATTTGTAAAGATTATACATCAAAACGAACTACAAAAGTAGTCGAGATGTCATTCGATAGTTTTACTGGCTTTCCTAATTTTGCTACTGCGGCTAAGTCTCCGTCTTCAGTATATAGTCCAACTTGTGTTACATATGGATGGAAATCTGAACCTGTTACGAATCCTAATGATGATGTTGCTGCAGTATAAGATGTTGCGTATGACCTATCGTGTGGTGGTAAGAATCTTGACATACTTACCGTACCTACTGGCAGAGTTAAAGTTCCTGCTCTATTTGGTGTAATACTAATATTTGTAGTTGTGTTGAACTCAAATGGTTTAGCTGTTACACGATACTCATATTCGTAATGAGTTTGTTGTGCTTGATACTTTAATGTGTATGAAACTACATCGCCAGTATAAGAACCTGTATCCGTCATTACAAGTAATCCTTGTGAGTAAAATATATTACCGACTTCACTACCACTACCACGAGTTGCGGTAGCTGATGAAACACCTTCTGTTCTATCAAATGAACTTGACTTGAATGCTGCAAAACTTGCAGAGTATGTGTTATCATATAGATTTCCGTCTCCGTCATCTACAATTGTGTAAGTCTTTGCGCCTATTGTTTTAGTAAGTTCAATACTCTTAGGTCTTATCTGTTCACCATATAAATCTCTTGCTACACTAATAACACTCGCACTAATATTTAGTTCTCTGTTTTCTACAAATGGATTATTGTTTCCAAATGTTTGAAATGGTTTATCTGCATTTTTATAGAAATGTCTATTGATAAGATTCCAAGTAGGTAAACCAAAATAGTTTGTAGTTGTTGAGTCTGCTGTGATTGAAGTTATTGCGTCTGATGAACTTATGTAATTGAATTGAGAACCACTACGAGCCGCTATAAGAAATACACCACTACCACTATCATTGTTGGTAAATGTAAAGTTCTTAAACGACTTAAATGGTTTAATTGAAATGTCTTGTGGGTCAAGATTCTTGAACATTAGTTTGTCCTAAAAATCAAGTTTCACTTTAATAATAGCTTCCCTTGAATATGAATTTAACAATGGTTTTGATAACTTAGCAACCGCTAATAATTCGTTAGTATCATTGTAAAGACCTACTTGTGTAATAAATGTTTGTGGGTCTTTAAAGAAAGTTGCTTGTGTTAATGAACCATCTGAACTTGTTGCAAATGTTGGGTTAGAACTAAAGTTAAATCTCTTGTTGTTTACACGACAAAAGAAACTTGTTGAACTAATTTCTTCTTCTCTACGAGCTGTAAAGTTTGCACCCTCTTTGATTGAGTTAAATAATTTTCTTGGATTATCATCAAAAGCATCTGCACTACGAGCTGTTGTAATGTCTGCTGGCCCACCACCTGCGTCAAGTCTTTTTGCATTTAATAATATAATTCCTAAGTCAGGATAAAATAATCCAAAAGAACCTGTGTTTGTTGTTAGTGTCGCATGAGCTGCAGATATTGTTGGTGTTCTGTCTGCTATTGAACCCGAAATAACATTAAATACACGACCACCTTGTCCTGTATTACCTGTTGGGTTTGCTACACTATCATCAATCAATCTAACTTTATTTGCTCCTCCGTCTAAATGTAATTCCCAATTTCCAGGATTTACTTTTTCTCTCATACGAGCTCTGTTAAATGAAATGAAGTAAAAGTCTTCATTAGCTTCTTTGTATGTTGACTGACCAAAATCAAACTCATCTGTGTTAGGTGCTAATAGTAAGTTTCTAAACTGACCATACAATGCTTTTGATTGTCTACGACCTAATGTAGATTTAGTTGAATTTCCTGATGAACCTGCTCCATTGACATTTGCATACCCTAAAGAGAATTGAACTTCTCTTGTTGCGTCGGTATGTGTTTTATCATAAATGTCCAAGAAAGAACCTGATTGTTCTCCAATGGTTGCTGATGCTGTAAAAAATGTAGCTAAGTCTGTTCCACCACCTGTCCATAAACCACTTGTAACTTTGGTTCTTTGGTTTTCTATGATGTCTTCTGCTCTATTGAATCTTTGAAATGACATTACTTATACTCCTTATAATTTACTTGGGTCAGCTTTGACCGTAATTGGTATGTTAAATGTAGCGCCCGTATCAACACCCACGACCGTAACATTTGTTAATGTTTGAGCAGTGATAGACCTTGCTATAATATTTACTGACTTTGAAGTAATTGTGATAGAGCGTTTTCTTTCACTTTCATTTAAGAATACTGGTGTGGTAATTCTTTCTCTACCTAATGCGAAATCCTCATCAAGTCTTCCGTCAGGTAAGAATCCTCTAGCTACTCTATTGTCAGCCGGACGACCAATCTCACCATCTCTACCACTTCTTGCAACTATTGGTGTAATGTTTGCAATAGAAGCGTCTTGTAAAATAAATGTGTATGCACTATCAACACCATTTCTTGTATTTGGTGTTATTGTTTGAGTTATACCAGGCCCATTGAAAGTCAATGATGCGTTTGGTAATTCCAATATAGGAAGTTTTGCAGTTTCCTTTGGAAGTGTAGTTAGTTTATATCTTAATAATTGATTCTCGTCTACGAACGCTTCTAATAAAGGCATATTTTCAATTACTGCCCCATAAAAGTTTGACCCATTAGGGTGTGTTGTATCATAAAGATTGTAATCAATCTCATCATCTGCTAATGCAAATTTTGTAATTCTAAATTCGTTCTGTCCTCTTGCCAAAAGTTCACGACCTTTTTTTGTCAAGATGGCGTCTACTGTTATACTTGTATTGTCTAAAAATCCCATTTATTTTGCTCCTGTGGAAATTATATAACTATTCTTAATCAATAATAAATATAAGAAAGTCAAATTTTCCATTGTTTATTTTACTCTCAATTTAGCATCATCACCTTCTTGTGTTACTAAGGTAGTTGGTGCTGTGAATATTACTTCTATTGGGTCTTTTCCATCTACTGAGTTATCTCTTGTATTCTTTGTTCCTTGATAGAATGACCTAAATAAATTATTTGAATCTGCTACACTCTCAAATTCACTTTTCTTAAATGATGAACTATTTGCATAGAACTTAGGACTTGGTGAACGAGCTGCTAATGAAGCATTAAGTGCACTTGAGAAAAAGAATTCTTCCTCTTCATTTTTCTCTGATGGTCTTGAACCTGATATTACGGGAACTCTTGGTTCTATAAATGCTTCTGTTGCCACATCCATTTCTGCATTTACATATGTTGAACCAAAACCAAAATGTGCGTCATTAGTTCCAAATACTCTTGTTAAAGAAGGTTGTGCTAAAAACCCAATTGAAGAACCTGTAAAGTATGCTAAGTTAGAACTTCCCTCATAGGTATCATAACTACTATCTTTTGTAAAGAAGTTAGTATCATCACTACCACTTATTACCCTCGTTACCAATACACCATTATCAAAATCACCAGCGTTTTCATAAAAACGATTTGTAAAACTTGGTTTCTTACCAATCACTTCTTTTCTTCTCTCTAAAATATTTGGTTCTACCAATACACCCAATGTAGTATTTGCACGAGCTGGCAATAATTGTCTTGTTTGTGTAAATACACTTGAATCATAAAATCCTAATATTCTTAGGTAATCAAAAAAGTTATTTGTATTATTGTATCGTTTGAAATATTCTGTTTGAACTTCTTTTAATCTACGATAACTATATTCAAATTCATCTCTTGGGTCACCAATAAAATCATCAAAGTTTAAATCTGCAATACTATAAACGATATCTTCATTAACTACATCAGTTGGTGAAAAGTAAACACCTAAACGATTACTATCGATTGGTGCAAAGTCTTGTGATGATTGTTCATTACGAAGTTCTGGTGATAATGCTGTTCCAACTTTTAGTCCGTTATCTTCTATTCTAATTTTTGTTGCGTTTCTACGAGAAGGGCCTACATTTGGAACTCTTAATTGCTCTTGGTCTACTAATGTTCTGTAAAAGTTTCCTGTAAATCCATTTACTGCAACTGAATTCTTTTCGTATGTAGTGTCGTGTGCTGAACTTGATACCATTGTAAATGTTGATAAGTTTAAGTTATCATTTAATTCATAACGAACTAATAGTTCATCATAAGAAGATGAATAATTATTTCCATTGTATGCCTTTGGTGTTCTTGTATGATTATCAAATACACTCGCACTTAGTGGTTCACTCCAAACTCTATATTCCATTAACGAACCTGTAAACCTTGCACCAAAGCCAGTATTTAGTCCACCGAGATAAACGTGTCCACTTCCTGTAAATGAAGCATTCAGTTTACTACCCGTTATATTATTTATATCACTCGCTAAACTTGCTGTGTGTGATTGTAGACTTTGACTACTTTGATATAAAATCTTTTGTCTTCCTGAGTCGTATTGTTTTGTTGTTATCTCATAAACACTTTGACTTAATATTTTATCGTGTGTAAGTTCATTACCACTTGTATCTTTTCGTGTCAACATAACTGACCACATCTCATCATTATAAAATGGTAGTAGTGATGAAGATATTGTAGGTGAGTATAATGAACTACTTAATTTAAATGTTAGATATCCTAAATTATCTGTTGCCCCATTATCTTTTAATGCAATAGCAAAGTCATTATCCTTTTGGAAAATTACTTGGTCTTGTGATTTAGGTGTTCTAAATCTAAGTTCTATTGTGTCTGGTGTTAGTCCGTCAGCTGCAGTTTTCCAAACTGACTTTATATATTGTCCTGATTTAAAATCTAATGCTCTTGTAAATTTTCTTTTTATTTCATAACTAACTCGTTTACCATTTTCTGGCCCACCATATTCTCTTACTCTTAATATAGAACTTGGTATACCATAACAACTTAACAATCCCTTTATTGCTCTTTCTGTTCCTTTTGTTTTAATAAAGAAAGGTAAGTTAGCGAGAATTCGTTTCCATATTTCTTCTGTTAGTTGTTCTTGTGGTGATTCATACTTAGTTGTTCCGTCTGCATTTTTACCTAATAAATATTCAGGTAAATTTAGTAAATCATTACCACTATATAAATCTAAACCAAGTGCTTTTGCATAATGTTTTGCTACATCTTTTGATATACCTTCAGATAACTTTTCTACTCGTTTGTTCACATCAGTAATGGATTTTGTATAAGTCCATATCTCATCAAATTGTTGTCCAACCATATCCATAAATTCTAAGAATACATTGTTAGAACTATCTTGATTGACGTGTTCTGGTAAAGAGTTTCTTAGTGAGTTCATATTTCTTTGGTCATAAGCAGAAGCGCTTGCTATCATATTGTTATACCAAGATGAAGCGTTAGCTACTGATGACAATGTATATGGTTTTGATGATGTTGTCTTAGGCCAAGATGTATCGTGAAATTGTCCTAACGAAGAACTTGCATAAGATGAACTTTCAAAATATAAATAATGTTCATATGGGTCAAAAGAATTAATTACTCTTTGTCGTTTTCTTTCAATACTCAATACTCTGTCATTAGAACTACTGACTGATAATAAAGAAGCACTATTTGCATTATGATTCTCTATCAATTCTAACTTTTTCTTAAAGTTAGTTAGTCTTCTTTCTGCTGATGAGAAGTGAACAAAATTTCCAAAACCTAAATCGTCTGGTTCAAGATTTAAGTCTGTTGTTGTTTTTTGATAATCTATATTTGGTTGAACATTTAGTAAACTACCTGATATAAGTTTTTCTTCTAATTCAAAATTAATACTATTATTACTACCTAATAAATCGTCGTGTGATTGGAAATTAGTTCCCTCAAAATTAATTGGATTATCAACTGAATTTAGATTAGGTATTCTTAAAAATATTCCGTCATCAGGTCTATCTTCAAATGGAACAAGTTTTACAACATCAGTATAATCTGGCAATCTTTTTTCTACAAAGTATACTTTATCTAATGTGTTAACATTATTTTGTAATGGTTGTTTAAATCTAAATCTTCTTGACTCTCCGTCCGCACCTAATCCGTCATTGACCAATAGGTAGTAGTTATTATCCTTTACCATATAGGTCTTGTATCTTTTTACATTACTCTTATCGTAATTTACTTTCCAAAATTTAAACTTCTCTGCACTTTGGTCTTGACCTTTATGTTTGACTTGGTTTACTCCATCATTGTAAGATAAATTAACTCTAATTTTATTTGAGTCAATTACTTCTGTAATGGTTGCTACATAATCTCTTGGTTCAATTGTTCTTCTTACAACTGACCTCTTTACAATTTTTTCCTTTTTAATTAGTTTAGTTTTTTTAACTAAATCTCTTTTAATTTTTTTGTAGAATGGTTCTTTTGTTTTACCACCATAGAGTCCTGCATTACCTGTTCCGTCATCTAATCTACCACCAACTGGCAATTCTTGAAATCTAAATCCATCTCCTCTACCCTCAGCTTCATCTAATCCTGCTCCACGACTACCAACACCTGACGGCGCTTGCCAATCTATATAAGCATTACGATTTGCTCCAGTCTTTTTTCTTCCTGGAGTATAATTGACATTAGTAGATTCTAATCTCGCTTGTAGTTTTTTTGCTCTATCTGATATTGCCATTAGCTTCTATCTCCTGCTCCAATACCATAATCAACTTCCACTTCCTTTTCCTTTTCCTCCTCCACATCTTCTGGTTCAGGTAAAGGTGTTGTATCTAAATCTTGTTCTATTGGTTCAAAGAAATCTACCTCTACGATTTCCTCTACGATAACATCTTCATTTGTAGTTTCTTCATTTTCTAACTGATATAATTTTGGTATGACGATTTGACCACCTACCATATTTTGTGTGAATCCTCTATCCAAATCATTGATGTCAAACTCCAATACATATGGGTCTTTTTGGTCAAACTTAATTCTACCTGCATTATTTAATCTTAATGGTTTGTATTGAATCATCTCAGTCATAGTTTGAAAGTCTTCAAGATATTCTTGATTTCTTATTGAGCTATCAAGTTCTACAATAGCTTCTTTTCTATCTGGTGATATATCATCTATAATATATTTTAATTCTTTTCTAAATAATTCTACTGCCTCTGGTCTATCTTGCTCATCAATATTTGGATTAGGTGTTCCCATAAAAAATCTTTCTACACCATTCATAACTTTTGTTTGAACTTTACCCTCGTAAATATTTCCTTGTCCGTCAACAAAAACAAAATCCTCTACACCTGCTAATCGTCTTAGAAACTTGTATACAACTTTATATGTTCCCTCAGTATATCCGTTATCTCTTAAATGTTTAGGAACATCTAAGTCAATAAAGTTTTCACTTTCATCATAGTCTATATTACTAATGTCAATACTTATCTCATCAAGTAATTGGTCATTCATTGAGTAGATACACAAACTTACAAAGTCATCTGTATCATCACGACCAAAACTACTATAAACCTTTTCTGGTAAGAAGTAAGTTTCCCTTTCTTTTTTTGTGAATCCAAATTCTCTTGCCATTATATCAATCCTTTACCTTCCATTTCTTCCATATCATCTTGATAGTTTTTGTCAGTAGATTGTTCAGCTGAATTTCCTGCGACACCTTTCCATATTCTATCTAACTCGGGTGATGTAGCAATATATTCTTGATAAACTTTTGTATAGTTAAGACTCATTATTAACATCCTTAATCTTAGTAAACCTTGAAAGGAACCAATTGTTACATTGAAGGAATTTGTTCTCGTCGGTCTTAATCTTTTCTGTAATATGATGACTAACTTTGCATTTAACTTGTTGGTTGAAATTGTCATTGGATTGTTTTCATTATTGTAACGATTAACAAATTCTATAATTTCTCGTCTAAATGGTATTTCTATTTTACCAACTTTAATATCTTCTTTTTTAATTTCAACTTTTATTTCTTCTTTCTCATCTTCTAAATCTAATTCTTCATTAGTCTTATCACCTACTTTAAAAAATGTGAAGTCCTCACTTAATCTTTCACTAAATTTAGAATTGAAAAAAGGTTGTTTGTTTTCTAAACGAACTCTTTGAGTAGTGTCGGTATCTGCTAATGTTTGTTCTGGCAATTCTACTGATGTTAGAAATCCATTTTCATCTCTTAGTGGTTTATTAGCATCAATAGAACCTGATTGAGATTGACGATTTCTTAAATCACGAATTAATTTTTGTTGTTCTATTTTATCGGCGTCTAATATTTTTTGATAGTAATCTGATTTATTTCTTGCCGAACTTGGTAAATATGGCATTGTTTATCTCACTACTCTAAATTCATTATCATTGTCAAAGAAGTGTATTTGTTCGTCAGTAGTTCCACTACCACTTACTACCTTAACAATAAATCTGTAATTTCTCTCTGCTTGTAATCCGTTCATCCACACATTAAAATAATTACCTGTGGAATCACAACTAATTTTTGAACCACTACCAAATGGGATAATTACTTCTTCAGTATCCGCATCTTTTACTTGGTAGAATATAGAACCACTTGGTAAAGTCTTAACACTTAATTCTGCTGGTGTAGTTGCAAAAGCGGTTGTTGGATATAATTCTCTACCCACTAATCTAAACTTAACTTTTGAACCCTCTACATATTCTGTTCTTAAATTTTTAAAATATACTTTTAATCTTTCTAAGTCTGTTGAACTTAATGGTGATAAACTTCCTGTTGACCAACTTGAATCGTCCCACACTACTTCTAATTTAGGTGGATAGATTGTATGTGTTTCTCTTGAGAAGTATTTTAAATTTCCTAATCTTGCAGAACTTGCTTCGTCTTTTGTAGTATCACTTCCTGAATTAAATGCAAATGTATTATCTGTTGGAAGTATTGATTCTCTTTTTAGGATAAAGCCTCGGTTCGGGTAAACTGATGATGAATAAATATGATTCTTAACTAAGTCTGTTACATCTGCTCTAATATCTTTTCTGTCAAATGTTAAATCATAAGATGAACTAACTTTGTATTGACCCGATTGAGTTCTCCACCAAGCACCTCCGTCAGTCAATACTGAACCTGTTACCCAAGGTGTTAATGCCTCGTGGTCTCTGTATTGATAACTTACTCCGTCTTGTGTTACTGGGTCGTGGTCAAGTTTTCCTGTTCCTTGTTTCCAAGCACTACCACTTACCATATGAACAAATATACTTTGTTCTGCTTCAACCTCTTCTGAAGTTGCGTCATACAAATTTAAATAAAATTTTGCGGTAGAAGGTATATCTCCGTCTTGTATTGATTGTGATATCTTAGAATAGTCAAAGTCAATTAATACTCTTGATATGTTTTGAACGGTACCATTTTGTGCAACCACTTTATTAATTTCTAATACCTCATCAAATCCTGTATTGATTGATGATGTTACTGTGCTTGAATAAATTGTTGCGTCTCTTTTTCCAAATTCAAAATAATGCATTATCTATCTCCTACTACTCTTCCCTCAATATCTATATTAGGGAATTTTAATTCAAATATACTTGGGTCTAATGAAGGATATACTACTCCATCTCTTGTAGCTGAATCTAAATCATATATATTTCCACTATATCCACCTGATACTTTATGTTTGTTTTCTATTACGACAATGTTCTTATTAGGATTATTGTCTTGTGGTGGAACAACTGAAATCACTCCGTCAACTAATGATATAACATAAGCAATATCACTCAATACGATTGGTTGATTTATTTGCCACTTTTTAATATCAAAATGTTTTTTAACTGCCTGTATCGCTCTAAACAATACTTCGTTTTTGTTAAATCCTCTACGAACAACAATACTAAATCTTACACCAATATTAATAATGTATGCGTCTTTAAGATTAATCGCATCTGTTAACACTCTATATTGTGAAAGATATATTCTAATGTTTTCTTTTACTGCTCGATTCAATTGAACTAATTTTCTTCCAGCGTCATATCCTAACATATACATATTTAATGCTAATGGGTTAGGAATAACATCAACCGCATTTATTCTCTGAACCTTTCCGTCAATTATTTCTAATTGTCCTTCTTGTTCTAATTGTTCATCTTGAACAATATATGCCTTTGCAACATTACCATACTTTTGTGGTAAAGAGTAAACTCTTGTTATGTAGTCTTCTTTTGTTACCGCACGATTTTGTGCATTGAAGTAAGCACTGGCATTTAGTTTTATATCTTCTAATGATTCTTGACTTGAACCACCTGTTGCTCTTTCTAAATTAGTAACTTGAATACTATCTTCTACGGTTTGTTGTGTTGCCGCAACTAAACCTGTTGTTGAATTACTAAAAGTTAAATTCTTAAACGCATTTATAGAGTCTACTGGAACATTATGTTCTACTCTACCACCATAATTATATTCTACGGTGAGTGTTGTATTTGCAGGTGCTAATCCAAATGTTTCTGTTTTCATAAAATTACTTGGGTCAAACGCTTCATCTAATCGTGATATACCCATACCTAATGATGAACCAACATTATCTGGATTTGGAATTAATTCCTCATCTGCATTTTCACTAACACCTGAACCAAATCTTAATTCCATTTTATTATCTTCATCAACTCTCGTTGTGAATCGCCTTGCTGTCTTAATAAGTTTTAGTAAGTATGGTGAATCGTTTCTGTGTTGTGAAAGACTTGGGTCATTAGTGCTTGTATTCTCTTCTGTTTCATATACGGTATCTTGTGCTAAGAAAGGAACCTCATAAAATTTATTTCCTGCTGAGTCCGTTACTGAAATAATTTCTGTAACCTTTTCGTTTGATAATTTTATTGAATCAAACTTTTTAGCAGTTCCAAATGTAAATGTTTCTGTTTCTCTTGTTCCTGATTTTGCTAATACTTTTTTAGTCAATCTAAAATTAGTAGGAATATTACCTGTTGTAGGTATAAGTGGTGCTATATCCATTGTATCTAATGAACTTGATACTTTAAAGTTTACATCATCTAATATTGTAAATTGTGTTCCATTACTTGCAACCACTTGTGAGTTTGCTTCTACCTTTCCTGCATAATCTAAGTCCGCTTGATAATTGTTTGCGTCTATTGTTTTTGCAGGAACATCTATACTGATAGTTAGTTCTACCGTAGCAGGTGTTGCTAACTTTGGTTTGTATCCAAAAGATTGTGCAATTTCATAAATACTTTTTCTTTCTTCTGCGTGTTGTAGTAGTGTTTCTCTAAATTGATTGTCAACATAGTAATTTAATACATCACCAACATAAGATGCCATTTCAACAAACATCATACCTGGTGATGCTTCATTGAAATCATTATATGATTTAGGGAAGTAAGTTTTTGCAAACTCAATAAGATTTTGTCTTATATCACGAAAATCTCTACCGAGATAATCTACCTCTTTCTTAATTATTTTTTTTCCTACTCCGTAGTCTACTTCTTTTGGATTTGCTATCGGCATTAATTGTCTCCAATGTTAAAATTAAATGTTATAGTGTCAAATGTATCTGGCTCTATTGATACTGAAAATTCTAATGATACATTAACTTCATTAGTATTTGGAACTGCTGAAACTAATAATTCATTTATAAGAATATAAGGTAATTGTCTGTTAATCGCCTCTCTTATAGTTTCTTCTATATCTTCATTTGTTGCAGATTCACTTGCTTCAAATAGTAAGAACTTTAATCGTGAACCAAACTCTGGCTGAAATACTCTTTCACCAGGAGTGGTGAGTAAAAGATTTCTAATATTAGACTTTGCTTGTTCTAATACTGTTTTGGTTTGATTAAAGAATCCCTCTTGACTTCTACCTAATGGAAATCTAATCCCTACATATAAGTCATCATTTCTATCTATTTCTCTTACACTTGCCATCTATCGTTAAGGTCTAAATCCGCCCTCACCCTTTTTCTTTTTATCTATTGCTTTTATAAGTCCAGAATAATCACGAGTTAATGCATTTACAACTCCTTCAGGAACTGAATCTACACTTGCTCCTGCTTTTTTGATTGTATCAACTGCTGCCATTTCTCGTGCCATTTCTTTATTTTGACCTCTACCCAAATCACCATATCCTAAAACTTCTGCCATATTATCACTTCCTAATACACCACCGCCTAATGATGGATACTCGTCAGTTTGACTTGAACCTAATGGATTTGTATTATTTAATACTTCATTTAACGCTTTGTTTTTTGAGTATTGTTTTTTAGGTTTTTTCTTAATTACCTTTTTGGGTTTAGGTTTAGAAATCGTTTCTGATAAACTAATTTCTTTTTCTTCATTAATAAATATCTCAGTCATCTGTTTTTTAACTTCCTTACGGACAACTAATTCTATTATTTTTATTAACTCATTTTTCTTCATTACCACTCCTATTGTGTTTCTACTTTCTTACTTAAGATTGTGTTTAATCTTCCTTTAATGGAACTTACATCTCCTGCTAATTTTGTTCCTTTAGCTGTCAAAGTTTTTACTGTTAGTCCCGTTCCAAATGATATTAACGATTGTGATAAATCGTCTAATAAACTTTTTAATGTATTACCTAATGCTACTGGCTCTCTTGAACCACCTCCGTGTAGTTTAACTTTTCCGTCATCTGCAATTACTTCATTATTATTTTTTGCTCTTGTAATAATATTCTTTTCTGCTCTTGCTTCTATACTTTCTTCTTCGGCAAGTGCTTTAATATTTTTCTTAGCTTTAATTCGTATATCCTTTTCCAATGTAGTAATATCTATATTTTCAGTAATAGCTTTTATATCAACATTTTTCTCACCTTGTAAATAAACTCCGTCTAATAAAGAACCAACTAAAAAATTGTTATTGGAAAATAATGTTGCATTACTTTTTGCATTTATAACTACTCGGTGTGAATCAAAAATAATGTGGGGTTTCGTTGTAGTTATATCATCTTTTAGTTCATTAGAAAATTTATCTAACATTGTCAAGCTTGGTTCTTGATACCAATCTTCAAAACTTATTTCTTCATTTGAAGTAAGTTCTATTGAAGAACTTATTGCACCTAAATAAATATTAGGTGAGTCCTTAAAGTCTTCTCTAACTTCTCTTAAATCTCCTGAGTCATCTAAATCATTATATTGATTACTACCTAATTGTATATAGTTTCCAAATCTACCTTGTATGAAAGTATCGCCCTCGTTGGGTTGTATTTTATAGTATTGGTTATCTCTAAAGTAATCACCTCTTATGTCTTGTGATTTTTGGAACCCATCCATATCACTAAGATTAAAATCAGAAGTATTTAGTTTAGCTAATGGGTCTACAATACTTCCACCTGCTTTTGCTCTAACAAGTGATTGTGGTAAATAATATCTTTCACCAAAAAAATCAAAACCAAGAACTATATCTCCTGGTAAAGGCATTTGTATAATGTTTGCACCTATTGGTCTAAACTCGCTCAGTCTACCAATAGATAAATCTTGTTCAGAGTAAACATATCTACCAATAATTCTACCATAGTCAATTGATTCATTTTCATCTTTTAAAATCTCAACGACTTCTAATGGTTCTATTTGGTGAAACACTTCTTTTTGAAGAAGTTGTTTTACTTTAACTCTTAAGTTATCTTCTGTGACTAATCTATTTGATAATGGATTAGGTTCATTAGTTCCCTTTTTTAGAGAATCGAAAAATGCCATTTAGTTTTCCTTACTGATAGAACTTTCTATTTCGTCTTTTTTGATTTGTAACTCTTGAACATCTGTTTCTATTGCACTCATCAGTTGTTCTTTTTCTGCTTCTGATAAACCGAACTCACCTTCATCTGCTGATATTCGTTTTTCAGCTGCTGTAATTCTTTGAACGATTGTTGCTAACTTGACAAGTTGTTCGTCGTTCTTTACATTGATTTCTAAATACTCTTTTAGCATAGGAACTATTTGAACGGCTGTATCTCCGTCCTTAATAAATCCAACTACCTCTTTCATCAATACTTCTAATTGTTGTTTATTAGTTTTGGAATTATCATAAATGTCTTTGAAGACATCTGATAAGGTTTTACCCTCGAATATTTCGTAATCTTTTGCCATAATTTTGCCTGTTTTTTACCTAATAATAAATAGTTGAATGTCAAAAAAGAGTGGTATATATTTATATACTCATTTATTTTTTCAAATATAGATTATAGTTATTATACGAGTCGGGTCAAACCGACTTTTATAGTAATAAAAGGGGGAAACAACTATGAAAAATACTATGGCTATGATACTTGAAGCAGTAGGTGGAATTAAAGAAGTCTTACTTCAAGCTATCGGTCTTGGGGTTCTCGTTCAATTAATTTTTGTTGGCGGGTTCTTCGGTATGGACATTATTGGGAATCTAATTAGTTTAGTGAATTTGTTTGCAAATAGCGGATTCGCTGGATTCATATCACTATTAGTGATATTAGGATTGCTCAATAAATAAAGGTGGAATTAACGGGCGGTAGAAATATCGCCCGTTGTTATTTTAAGACTATATTAAAAGTTTGGTTATTGGAAGTTAATCGTAAAGTATCACCAACCATTTGTTTTGTTGGTGCTATCATATTACTTACATCACCAAATATATTTGAGTAACTAACTTCATTTGAAGTTGGAACTTCGTAACCATTAAAGTATGTAATGTATGTTGTATCATAAGCAACATATACCAAGTCATCAGTTAATCCTCGTCTAACTACATAACCTAATGTGTCTCCAATAAACCAATACAAATTACTTTCCCACTCAACTCTGTGTGCTTCAATCGGGCCATACTCATCACCAACATAAGCATCAACTCTATGTATGGTTTGAACTCTTGTTCTGTCAAGTGTTAAATGGTAATGACCATTTTCGTCCATTGGTAATCTCATATCATAAGTTATATTTGGTGTTCGTTCAACCCATTGAGTTGAGTTTTCACAACCAACTAAAAACAATAATAATATTATAAGTTGTCCCAAGAGCCAGTCCATTTCGTTTCTATTGAGCCAGTGGTCAAATAGTTTCTTTGTAAATTAACGTG
>Ga0209232_1001072_pt1 | contig 15447 bp, 41 predicted proteins | sample ETNvirenome_2_60_FD_184066 | JGI IMG/M metagenome (GOLD analysis project Ga0209232, IMG submission 184066) | Marine viral communities from the Pacific Ocean - ETNP_2_60 (SPAdes) (version 2) | ecosystem: Environmental > Aquatic > Marine > Oceanic | place: Pacific Ocean | collected 2013-06-22
TGCTGCTTTGTCTGATGTATTTATTATTGGTGTATCGTCTATTGTGTAATCCATTATTTTTTACTCCACTTATTTTTAAGTTCTACAATAAAAACTTTTATTTTAAAAATAATTTTATTTATATATTTCATCATCTAAATCTTTTAGTTTTCGCTGCGATACTTTTAGGTTGTTTAACGAATTGTTTTCCTTTTTTATTTCCACGTGCTTTAGCTGCGTTAGTTGCTGACTTTTCTTTAGCCGTAAGAGCCTTCCAAGCTTTCTTAGGTAAATATCTTCGTTTGCCTTCTGATTTTTTACCACTGCTTGTTTGCCATTTTTGTTTACCCCATTTGGTAAGTTTGTTTGATGAAGACTTAGATCCTCTATAGCCTCCACCTGCTTTTTTATAAATCTTGACAGCAAGTTGCATAGCCCTAGCACTGTGTTTTCCTCCCATTCTTGCTTTAGCTTGAGCTTTAGCTCTAGCCCATAAAGCAGGTTTAGTTTTCTTTGCAGTAGCCATTAAGCTTTTTTCTTATGCCTATTTGCAAAGTTTCTTGCAGCAGCTACACTACCGAAACCCCAAGCTTTTAATGCTAAAGCTTTTCTTGTAGGTCTGCCTTTACTATCCTTCATTGGTCCTTTCATTCCTGCAAACCTTGCAGCAAATGATACTCTACGAGGATTAGTTCCTCTTTTAACAGGAGCTTTTAAGTTTGCACCTTCTTTACGTTTAAAGAAAGCTCTACCTCTAGCATTAAGTCCCCCTTTAGGATTTTGATAAACTTTAGCTACCATTATCCAAAGAAACCTCTGCCACCTGCTTGACTAAATAAAGATCTAGTACCAATAACTCCTCTAGCAACTTTTTTTTCATAAATATCTTGTTCTTTTTTTATTTCTTTAGCTCGTACTTCTTCTTGCTTTCTTGCTTCTTCAATTGCAGGATCTGCTTTTGGTGGTGGTGGTGCTTTTGGTTTAAATACTGAACCCATTATAACTCCTCGTCATCCATATCATCAAAATCGTAAGAAGTTAACGAACCCATATTAGCTTCCATTTCTCTTAAAAGATCATCTTCTTGATCATGAAGATCTCTCATCTCATCAATGATTTCTTGTACAGATTTTTGTTTTTTTTTAATTTTTGACATTTGGATCCTTAATTTTTTGATTAAATGACTTATATCCTGCTTTTATCAACGCACAATAAAGCTGATAAGGAGTAAGAATATACCATTTATAGAATCCTATTAAACGCATTATAAATGAAACACAGGTCATATCTTTAATTCTAAAGAGCTGCCATTGTTCTTTTTCTGGACATCTTAATACTTCATAGTCTTTCAAATAGAATAACATATCTTCAAGTTCTTTTGGAGATAGTAAACTATGTTTTATTCCTGCATGAGTATATTCTAAATGAATCCATACATTTTTTTCTGGATCAAAGTTTAAAGCACCACAATGTTTAAAACCTTTTTTTAAAAACTGTAACCATTCTGGATAAGGATATTCATCTGCTTCATAAAAATATACTAACCATTCCTTTTGAATATGTCCCATACTTTCCTTTTAGTTACACCTGGTTTAGAAAATACATCCCATTGTTTCTTAGCAACAGTTGGTTGTGTTTGTATTTTACCAGACATCATTGTTCTACCTTCACCAGCTCCCATCATTAAATATTGTAAAGCATCATGAACGTGAGAGTATCTATTCTTTAAAGGCTTCTCATCATATCTATCTCCAGATACTTGAAGTCTTCTATAATGATAGCCACCATTAAAACCTTTTTTTAAATTTATACATTCTGTACTCATAGTAAATCCTGGTGATCCATCTATTAATCTTGATAGTGTAGAATCAACAGCTTCTATTCTTAATGCAACATCATTAGATGGTGCAGGTATAGCTTTTAATCCATGATTTCTCATTATTTGAAATGGAGTTCTTTCATCTGTTTGTGATCTAAAATCTCCAGCAGGATCTCCGTAGATCATAACTTCATATCCTTTGTATAATTTTGCTATCTCTCCTCTCAGTAATTCTGAGAATCTAATTACACCCATATCAAAACAAACAAGCTCATTTAATATATTCCATTTACCTGTAGTAGTTCTTTGACCAAAGACTGCAGCAGGAGTTAATCCAAAGTCAACTCCAATCCATATTGGTTGTCCAGGTATTAAATCTATTTTTTCTTTTGTTATATGTAATTCATCTTTGAAACTGTGATATACAGGTTTACCTTCTTCAATAGATCCTAGTTTATTTAAAACATAAACATCTATCCATCCTTTTGTTTTACCTCTAATAATATTTTCATAATATTTTTCGGTTAGGTTTTTTTTATTTTCTGATTTTTTGTTATCTTCATAACCAGTTATTAATCCATCAGATCCTTTGTTTTCTAACAAAGCAGGGGGTTGGGTATAAAAACTCCAGTTGTCTGGTTTGATTAACATTAAAGCTTCTTCTCTAGAGATATGATCTGGTACAGGTACATCTGCTGCCATGATCGGCCACCAGTGATCTTCTTCTGGTGCGTTGGTATCAGCTATAACTCCATACCAACTAGCTCCACCTTCTCTCATACTAGGAAATCTTCCTACCCTCATAGTACAAGCATCTATAATTGATTTGGGTATTTCTCTTGCTTCATTAACCCAAACACCAGTCAATTCTAATGATAGTAATTTCTTAACATCTTCTGGTCTATCAAGAGCTAAGAAGATAACTTCTACATCAAGTTCACCAACTAAGATTCTATGAGTATAAGGAACACTCCAAGCGAAGTTACCCCAAGTATCTTCTGGAAACCAATCTAACCATGTTTTGATTGTTGTAGTTCTTAGCTGTGGATTTGTATTTCTAATTACAGCCCATCTAGATTTTCTTTTACCTTCTGCATTTTTCTGTTGTAATAAAGCTCGTCTAAATATTTCAATACAACAAGCAACTGACTTACCAGAACCTACTGGTCCACGTAGTCCTCTAAAGAAGTCGTCAGACTTCATAAATTTTTTTAGAGTATCGCCTTCTGGTTTGTATTTAAAATTAATCGACATTTACACCAACATTTGCTTTTAACAGATTGTATATAGTTTCTTCACCAAAAGCTTCTACAAGTTTATCAGCTTCATAGTCTGTTATCATGTGTGTTGGATAATGTTTAAGATGTGTATTCTTAACTATAGTTCTTAATCTTTTACGATCTTTTAAACTTAAATTATTGAGGAACGACATTTCAATTGTTCTACCCTTTCTAATACTATTTTCAAGATTTCTTCTTCTTTACCATATTTAGCTTCAAATTCTTTCTTAGCCATGTGTATAGAGAAGTTTCCTTGATGATGGTCATGACATAACGGAATTACGTGGAAGTGGCTTGTACGTCTTCCTATGCCAGTTCCAGGGGGTCTTATATGATGTAGGTTAGCTGGTCTTTCGCAAACATAGCAGCCAAGCTCAGCTACCCACCTCATATGCTCTTTTTCTTTTTTTGTCGCCATTACTTCTTTTTCATTTTAGCAATGATCTTTTTTTTAAGAGCTTCTGGTAATGTTTTCTGTTTTCCTGTTAACTTGCTTTTTGCAGCAGGTCTTCCTCTTTTTGAACCGTAGGTTCCTTTTCCGTAGGGCATTGTTCCTCCATTTGTTCGTATGTTGATCTGCATCCATCTGGTGTTGCAGCACTTGCCATCTGTATGGCTTGTATATCATTTTCAGCTGAATATACAATCTCTCTTTTTAAAGAGTCATCTTTCCATATATTTACTTTGTAATTCATATTCTCTCCTTTGTTTGTTGGAAGGGAGAACCTTATAGAACTAAAAAAATTTTTAAAACGCACTTAGGCTAACGCCCTTGTCCTTTGTACCTAGTTTGCTTCTTTTGTCTTTTGGAAGATTTGTTTTGGCTCTTAGTATGAACGCCTCGTCTTTTCTTAGGTTTATCTCTTGGTATAAAATGTGTAAACTTCTGTTTTGCCATGCGTACCTTTTTGAACCCTGTTGTCTGTGAGAGTTGCCTCGTCAGCTATGGCTGATGATTTTTGCCCCCACCCTCCGACTCTGCTAGTCGTAGATGTGTGGGTGCATACCAACGCCTCACGTTAGATCTATATTAATCTTAATATCCCCCTGTATATTGTGAGATACCTTATCTGGTGCTCTCAATCCTACTCTATCGAGAATATCTCTACTAGCTTCTAGTTGAACATATTCACTCCTCGCCCCTGTGGATAGCTCGATAAGTCTTTTACTCGCACTTACTGCGCCAAGTCCAAGAGTTTGTGCAATACGTTGTTGCATATACTGTTGTACCTTTGGTAAACGTAGTGTGCGAGAAGCACTTACTCTCGCTGAATCTTTACTAATATTCGTTGAATATCCTGCTGTTTTAGCAGCTTCTGTTATACTACACCCAGTAGCTACGATTGTATCTACTAAGGCTCGTTGTTTCTCTGTAAGATCGTCTTTCATAACGCTTATTTATTCTACCCTTAACTGTTCGTAGTTATTTTAATTGTCACTGTCAAGAGAAATAACAGGACTTTAGTGGTATTGGAAACTCACATAACTATATCTTGTATGGCGACTTACAGGCTCTAGTTCGCTATGCTCACCCAAGCCCTTCGGTCTTGTCCCTAAAGGGTAACGATCCTGGTCGCATTGATCAATCCTCTGGATTGCTCTAAAGGAGTTGCCAAAGGCAACGCTTACAACCCCATACGCAATTTTCTAAAGAAACCGTTCGCTGTTGCTCACTATTGCTATGGGTCCCCCCCACACACGTGGATTAATGTGCTTGTATCATGAGTTTGCCTTAATGAACAGTGCAAGGGACATCAGCGCCTCACCTAAAGGTGATTCCCCTTCGGGTGCGCTGTGTCGCACTGTGTCATTAAGCTTTGCCTCATGATGACTGCACACCTTAACCACATGCGTTATGCCATGTCGGTTATAAAGTAAACGATAACAGAAAGGTTACAATGGAGTACGTTAAATACTATGAGTTGATAACAGATGAACACGATAAGAAAAGAGTTGTTGAGTTATCAATGTTGAAAGAAGAAGCTATAATGAAAGCTGACTATGATAAAGTTAGTGAAATAGATAGCGAAATAAATAATATAACTAAAGGAGTTAGATATGATGGGTAGTGAATTAAATCAACAAGATTATTCAGATAGTAGATTAAATGATATGCAAGATGTATTAGATTGTGTTGATATGAAAGCTGGTGTTACTGGCTTTTTCAATACAGTTATATCACCATTTGCTGATCATCCAGATTGGTCAATGTTGGCTGAATGGAATGCTAATAGTATTATTGGTGTATTCCAAAGACATCATGAGCAATGTATCAAAAGTCTAGATAAGACAAAAGACCTTATGCAGACTGCGTTGCGAGAAGATGTTGGTAATGAGATCACTAAGCTAAATGTTGACAAGTTAATCTTTAGACGTGATGCTCAAGAAGTTAATATCAAAAGAGCTGAGTCTATATTGAATGAGTTTCTTCTATGTTATGAAACTACTTTTGGTAAGAAGTTTGTGCCTCAAAGCAAAGCTCCTGTCAAAGATGTTACTAAACAGATGAAAGAATACAATATGACTAGACTAAAAGAAGCTCTAGGTAAGTAATAATAAACAATCAAACCCGGTACTCTTAACAGGGTACTGGGTTTTTTTTATCGTTACAGCCCATTTTCAAAACGTTCGGCGTTGAAAATCATTGGGCGTTGCTGCCGAAATTCTAACAATAATAAACAAAGGAGAATACTATGTTAATTAAACTACAAAACTGGCTAATGAATGTTGCTGCCAAATGGATTTGGATTGCAATCATGTTGCCAATTAGAATCATTCTAGGTTTGATATTTGCTGTATCAAAGCATATGCCTACTAAGGTTGAATTACCTTATAAAGTTGTTAAGAATGAACCTAAAGAAAAATGGTATAACTAATGGAAGTTGTAGGTAAACTTATGATGATACTTACAGGATTTATATTAACAATGTTAGGTAGTATAACATTTATACATTCTGATCATCAAACATTAGGAATTATAATTTGTTTTGCAGGTATTGTATCAATGTTTGCAGGACTACCAAACAACCAAAGGGACAGATGACAAAGTACAAACAACATATAGTAGATGAACTAGCCAAGTTGCAATTTGATTATGCAGAATGCAAAATTGAAATGGATGAATTTATTGCTGGTATAACAAGACTAGGTATAGATTCGCCAGGCGACATAGAGGAGCATAGATCTAATGCAGAAGAAGCAAGATACGAGTACAAAGTATCTCAACATCAAAATAAGTTTTGAAGAAATATTTGATTTACAAGAAATACTTAAATTATATTTTTTAGAACAAGAAACATTAGCTCATAAAGATACAAAAGATATTAAATGTTACAAACTAAATGAAAGATTAAAGCATTTAGTTGCTTTGTATGAATTAGAGAATCCTAGCGTAGAAGATTAGTCGGTATCATTACTGCTCCCTTATTCTACGATAAACACACAGTTGCGTTGCACTGTGGGGATTAAGCAACGCACACAGCTATCCCAAGAAATGAGATAGCTTATATAAACAGAAAGAAAGAAATAACTATGAAAGGTATAGCTATATGAAGTCCGTTATCAAAGAAAAAGCTAAAAATCTACGCACAAACATAGAAGGGGTAATACCTAAATTTTTTGGCTTTTTGAAATATATTTTAATAGCTGTATTATCTGGATTAAGTTGGTCATTATACTTTATTGGTCAAGCTATAGATCTTTGTAATCAGTATGTAAAATACACTAAACAGAAAATAACAAAGGATAAAGATAATGTATAACGTAATATTATGGAAAGATAATGATAATGAAGACATTCATGTATTTAAAAATAAACCAACATTTGCAGATTTATATCCATTATTAGAATGTGATACAATTGAAATATTGCAAGGTTATGATTCAAATATATCTAATCGTACATTTGATATGTTTTGTGATGAAGAATCAAAATTAAAAAATACAACATATCCAAATAAAAGAGCAACCAAAGCTTGGTACAATTGGCAACAAAGAACTAAAAGACAATGTTTACCAGGAGATCATATTGTAGGATCTGTTGCTATTGTTAAAAAACAAAAGTTTAAACTAAAGGAGATTGATGGCTAATTGTTATTACCATTCTAAATCATCAGTAAAAAAATGGGGTGGTAAAACTACAGACTACCAACCTATACATGATTGGTTTGATGAATCAAAAAAGATTGTTGCACACTATACTCATAGAGCATTACGACATCATGCTGAAGGTTGTTTTGCTGCCGAAAAAGAGTTTGGTACTACTATTACAAATTCTGATGGTAAAGTTGTTCCTGTCAGACTTATTGCCGAGCAACACATTCGTGAAGATCTAGGTTGGATTCCTAGTTTTCAAGATTGGGCAGTACAAATACGAGCAACACAATGGATGATAAGAGGATATAAAAATGTTGGAAAAGATTGAAGACGTACTTAAAGCTTTACATAAACATGGTATTACTAAAATTACTATTGATTATGAAGGTGGTCATGACGAAGGTACATTTGATGAATGTGTCTTTTACAAAGGTGAAGACAAAGTTGTTGTAGATTGGGACAAAGTCATGAATGAAGAAGCTACTGACTTTGATGATAATAGTTTTTTAGGTTTGATCTATTCAGATTATGGTAGATTAAATCAACACTATTCGTTTGCTTCAGAATATTCTTGTCGTGGCACTGTTACTATAAATACAGAAACAGGTGACTTTGATGATGATGGTTATGAACATACAGAAACAGATACATATCATACAGGTAATGTATTTAAAGAACAGAAAGAGGTATTTTAAGTGAAACCAAAAGAAAAGAAAGAGTACTTAAAATGGGTTAATAATTTTGCTAATGCAAAAACTGTTACCACAAAAGAAACCAAAACAAAAAAGAAAGGTAAAAATGAAACCAATAAGAAGTAATGAACTAAACTATCTTGATCACCTTATTGCAGAAAAGTTTAGACACAGAAGACAAAACATAAACTCAGAAATAGAAGCTGCTACTCAGAAACAAACTGATAAAAACTACAAATCATTTGTAGAAAAGTTAGGTTTAAAAGCTGAAATAAAAGCTTTTAAAGAAGCTGATGATAAACTTAGAAAGTTTCAACAGCAAAAAGAATCTTATGAAGCTAAATTATTTGCAGCTAAAAAATCGGCAGGTGATAAATTAGAAACTAAAATGAACTCTTGGTCTTCAATTAGAGGATGGAAAGGTAATTACGGTGATAGAATGTCTATAGAAATTAAAGAATATGATTCTATAGAACATTACTTAACAAAAGCTTGTAAACAAGAAACTAAAATAGCTGTAGAAAAATTACCTAAATATAAAGTAAAACATGATTTAGATTTACTTGAAGAACAAGCTAAAAATGTTTTATACTCTGGTAGAGATATAAAAGATGTATGGAAACATTTAGGTCAAACATTCAAAGCTTCTGGTGTACCAGTAGCTGCACCTAAAGAGTTTCTACAATTAGAAAGTAAGTAATATGGATATAGATAATGAAATAAATTATCTAGCTGAAACTGATACTACCTTTGCTGAACATATGGCAGAGGTAGAGTATCAGCGAGATATGATTAAACATTACAAAGGTAGTTATGTAAATCAATCTGATGTAGCTGTTTCAAAAGCTATTGAAAATTATTACGCTTCCGAAAGTTATGTTAACTCAATTAAAACAATTAATGCTCTCAATATAGATCTTCTTAAATTAAAAAACAAAAGAAGAACTGCTGAAATGAAAATAGAAATATGGAGAACATTAGAAGCATCAAGGAGAAAAGGAAATGTATAACGAACAAGAACTTTATACTTATATTGGTAAACAAATTAAACATGCTAGACATACTACATTCGAACATAGAGTTATGACTCAAACAGAATTAGCTAAAGCTGCAGGTTGTACCTTTCAACAAATTCAAAAGTATGAAAGAGCTACCAACAAAGTATCAATAACTAAATTAGGTAAAATAGCACAATATACAAAGAAACCATTAGGTTATTTTATTCCTAATAGTGTAATGGACAGCACTACCATATCTAGTTGACAGCTACCGAAATATACATATACCTAGTAATTATGGCAAATAAGGCACTAGGTGAACAATTTCATAATAAAGTAATACCCCAGTTTGTTAAAATAAGAAAAGACATGGGTATTTCTCAATTAGAAATGGATGAAATATTAGGTGTAGCTAAGGGACTTGTATCAAAATGGGAGTGTGGTATAAGAAAACCAAGTGGCTGGTTATTCTGTTGTTGGGCAGAAGCACTAGATGCCGAAATTGTAATTAAAAAAAAAGAGGTAAAACATGACAGTTAATCCAGAGTTTAATCCTGGTGATATAACAGACGATCCTATTGTAAATGATGTAATCAAAAAGACAATTGATAGACACGTTCAAGGTATGGAGAAGTTTGGGAAGACTATGTCTGAAAACAAAAGACCTACTTCCGAATGGGTAGATGAAACAATCGAAGAACTATTAGATGCTATACATTACTTAACTAAAATAAAAGCTGAGTTTAAAGAATTAGACGCAGATAAAATTAAAGTTAAAGCAGCTCTAAAAGGTTTAGGAGAAGGAACATCTACAAATGAAAAAACAGAAACCCAAAGTTGAAATAGATTACACACCTTATCATGTAAGACAACAAGCATGGTATATGTCATTGCTTAAGTTTTATAAAACTATTGAGTTTAATGATAAGATATATACTGACTTCGCTACTAAATTGTTATCAGGTAAAATGGAAAAAGAAATTTTACAACAATTAGATAGTCTTAGAAGAAAACACAAAAAAATAGAACAAAAGAAATGGGAAGATATAAAACGAAAGGGTGCAACTCGTGTAGGTTTAAGCTTCCGAAATATATACAGGAGTAAATAATGGCAGAACAAAATGAAAGTATACAGGAAATACATTCAAGAAATAAACATCAAGCTTTACAAAAGAAAAGAATTGAAGTTATAACTCATCTTGCAGGATTACTTGGTGTAACCGAATTAAAATATATACAAACAGAATTACATAATATGATCCAAGACATTGAAAGGAAAAATAAATGAACAAAGATTTTGATCGTAAAACAGGCATAGGTGGATCAGACGCTACTAGAATCTACAATGGTGATTGGCACGATTTGTATTTAGAAAAAATCGGAGAGAAAGAATCAGACGATCTCTCAGATGTTTTACCAGTACAAATGGGAATACATACCGAAGATTTTAATATTCGCTGGTTTGAAAAACAAACAGGTATTAAAGTTGTAGGTGAACAAGTCTTTATCAAATCTAAAAAATATCCATTTATGTATTGCAATATAGATGGTGTCCTCAATGAAAAAAAAGCATTACTAGAATGTAAACATACTAACGCTTTTACAAATGAAATCAAAACAGCAGAAAAATACAAAGCACAAATACAACATTATCTTATGATATATGGTGCAGATAAAATGTATTTATCTATGTTCTTTGGTAATATGAAATGGGGACTAGCAGAAATACTTCCAGATAAAAAGTTTCAAGATCAATTAGAATCTGCTGAAATATTGTTTTGGCATTTAGTAGAAAGCAAAACACCACCACCAGATTTTGTTGACTTCAACAATTTTAACGAACAGATAAAGGAGCATAACAATGGTAGAGAAATCATACCCTTACTCACCAGGCAGTCAGAAAGTTGATACTTCGATAGAAGCTGCCGAACTAATAAAAGAAGGCGCTGATACTATAAGAGCTAAAGTATTTAATGTTATTGCAAACAAAGGTAACTTTGGAGCAACGGCAGATGAAGTAGCTGATCTATTAGGGTTATCTTCATTTACTGTAAGACCAAGAGTAACTGAACTATATAAACAAGATAAAATAGAAAGAAAAGATAAGCGTAAAAACAGTAGTAAGCGATCTGCATATGTTTATGTAGTAAGTAAAACTCATGTTAATAATCAATACACAAAGAAAGGTATATAATGAGAACAGGAAAAGAAGAACATTTTTGGATATGGGATCAAGTAAAAAATACTAATCCTAAATATACAAAACCATTTACTAAGTTTGGTGGTAAAGAACTAACTACTATAGATCCAATGTATCAAATACAAGTTATGACTGGTATGTTTGGTCCAGTAGGTCTAGGTTGGTCGTACCATGTTGACTACACATACACAGATAAAAATGTGTTTGCTGAAGTTACAGTTAGATACAGAAAAGAACCTAGCTTAGAATGGAATCAATTTGGCCCAGTATCTTCAGTACAAGCATTGTACAAAAAGAATGGTGGACTAGATGATGAAGCACCAAAGAAAGCAATGACAGATGCTATGACAAAAGCATTTAGTCATCTTGGTATAAGTGCTGATGTGTTTCTTGGTTTATTTGACAACAACAAATACGTACAAGAAATGAAAGCTAAGTTTGATGCTAAACCAACTAACATAACTGTAATCAATACAAAGGAGTTAAACAATGTTAAACAAAGTAATGTTGATAGGAAGACTGGGAGCAGACCCAGAAATAAAACAAACTAAAAAAGGTGAGTCTTTTGCTAACCTGTCTTTAGCTACTAATAAAAAATACAAAACTAAAGATGGTGAATGGCAAGAAAAAACTACATGGCATAAGATTGTAGTATGGGATCCAAGACTTGCAGACAATATGCAAAAGTATGCAAAGAGTGGAACTCAATTGTTTGTTGAAGGTGAATTAGAAACTAGACAATTTAAAGATTCTAATGATCAAAACAGAATTGTAACTGAGGTTGTAATACCTCGATTTACAGGAAGCATTAAAATGGTTGGCGACAAACCATCTAATACTAAGACAGCAGGGAATATCCCAGCATCTAGTAATGATGATTTTGATGACCAGTTTTAATAGGTTAAGATAATCTACCTATATGGGCAAGTCCCAAGTAAATGTTTATCAACTGTAGTATGTAACTACATCTGTTGTGAACTGTAGGCGTATGAATAAACTTTGGATTGAGTACGCCTACAGATATAAAATTTGTGACGACAAATAGGTAAGCTAGAACCTGTATGTAACTAGATACTAGTCCTCGTTACAGCTTAAGTCCTGCTAAGTAAGCATCTTTTTAGGTGCTTACTTTTTTTTATGTGAGGTGTGAGCTTCCGAATTTCATAATAGTCTTAATGTATGAACACAATAATATGCTTAAGAGATATATTTAAAAAACGTAAAGTATCTAATAAAGAAGTAGTAACTTTATTTGATAACATTGCTGATACTGTAACTATTGATTTACTTAAAGGTAATACTATAGATGCAGCACAAGTTGCTTTGGTATCTAATGTAATGCAGATAGCATCTAACTATAATAACAAGAAATTTGCTATAGATCTTCTACAAGGAGCTTTAGCTGAGCTAGAATCAGATCATTTTATTGAAACAGGCAATAAACTGTCATAGAGCTACGCACAGAGCTTTTATATATATTGTACCCAATGATACCGAATTAGGTCTATTTAGCTATCCTGTGGCTTCTCAGAGCCATTTAAATGGTCTAAATTGCTTACTCCATTAAAATAATCATGTATATATGGTACAGCTCTACAATCGTGAGCTTTTCTCATAGATTTCTGTTTATTTTTAAATTCAACAGCTTTTTGCTCTGATTCAAATATTTGATTAGTAAAAATTTTATACAAATTATTTTGTTTCCAAATAACACACCACATATTATTCAATAATAAGTTTCTTAATTGATTTACTTCCATCTATATTTAACTCAAGCTCAGCCATTGATTTTATACACTGGTATTTAATAGAATCTTTTGCATCACGCATTGCAATTCTTTTACCTTTTAAACAATCAGACATTGAGATTTGAATACGTGCTTCTTTAATCTCTCCGTTTATTATCATTAATAATGCTATTACTAACTCTGTCATTAATGACCTCCATTTGCTCTAACTTTATCTTTTAATTGTTCAATATCAGCTAACGCTTTATCTAACTGTTCTCTTAAAAATTCTATATTAACTTTGTTAGTCATATTCATTTCTTGAGTCTGTTCCATTTTCTCTACAGATTTATAAAGATCCTCAATTAAAAATATTTGCTCTTGGTCTACAGGCACTTGTTCACTTTTTTTAAGCAAGTCATTTTGAAATAACTCACGTGAAGTTTCTAATGATACTAATCTTGAAGTTAACTCTGTATATGCAAACACTCCTGCTGCAACTAAAATTATTAATGAAGCTACCGTCTTCATAGGCATTTGCACAGCTGCCGAATCTGAAATATTTAGTGGCTTAGACATTATTTTTTTCTCATGATGTCAGCACCCTTGAGTCCATAAATCGCCGATACTACACCGATAAAAATTGCTTGATACCAATAAGGTAAATTTTTAAAGTACTCAAAAAATAAATCTAATTTATTACGTATTTCTGGATCGTCAGAAAAAACAGACCAACCCAATAAAAGAATAGGCAAAGATACAAGGATAAGTACAAATTCGTCTTTCCAACCATTATCATTACTCTCAATAACTTTCGCTTTATATTCAAGTTCACCTTTACTCATTTGCTCTGCATGACGCATTTGTGCATCTGCCATAAGCATTTGTGTTTGTTTTTTTTTCTTGTATATATGCGATCCTGCTTGGACTGCAAGTTTTATTGCACTAAGCCACATATTAATATTTCCATACGTTAGGTCTTACTACATACTTTTGATCAACATCTACAGTTAACCAATCAAGATGAGTAAAAGTTTTAGCTATACCAATACCTGTAGGTTTTGGATCCCAGTGCAAAGCAAAGTCTAATAACTGATATTGTTTTTGTGGTGATGTTGCTATATCAACAGCAAACCCAGTAGTATGAGGACCACTGTCACCAGTAGAACTTACTTTACTATTGTGTTCTGGACATCTATATGCTGAAGTAATTGTAACACCTTCTTGAATGTAATCACGCCATGCCTGGCAAAAGTCTAAAACTATTTCGGAAATTTTTAATTCTCCACAACATTTACATTTAAACTCGTTGCTGCTAAAATTATTATATTTAGCAAAATTTGTACCATCAGTTATCATATTGTTTCTCCAGTCTATCCATAGATATAAATTGACTTTCTTGTATATGGTTATCCCAGATACCGAGTTCAACTATACCCCAAGACCATCCAGTTAAATTCATCTTAGCATAGTCTTCTACATGCCCATGTGGCAACGCACATCCAACATTAACTATTCTAACATAATTTTTGTCACCAATTTTAGGAGCTTTCCAATCTCTAAATTTATGAGTGTGTCCAAATACAATGTCATTAGTAGCATCATTAGCTACTTGTACTTCACAGTTTTTACCACCATACTCTTTACCCATTATATTTAAAGGACAATGAGTAAATGATACACCACCTATGTTTTTAAAAGCTCCATATGGAGATCGTTTCCATTTACGATTATCAAAAGAATCATGCAGCTCTTTCTTCATCATACCTGCTATTTCTGGTATGCCTTCTTCAAACTTGTAAACTCTTTGTTCATGATTACCAAAAGTAACATGTCTTGGTATTAAATCATTATCAATATATTTATCTAATATATCTATTGAAGATCTTAAAGAATCTATATCTACCATAAAAGCATCTTTAAGTTTACCTGCTTGAGTATGATTTTTTTGAAAATAACTTAAACTATCAAAAGATGCCCAGTCACCTATTTGAACAATATAATCTGGTTTAACAGATTTAATATATTTACCTATCCATTTAAATCTATCTTGTTTTATATGTGGACAATCATGAGCATCCCCAATAACAATTATTCTATGACCTTTAAACATTTTGTATTTCCTTACACAAAAATTTAGTTGCTAATCTAAATTCATTAACATCTTCATCTTTCTGTTGTGCAAGAAAATTAATACTATAATCAAGTGCTTCAACAACGCACTCATTCCATGAGTTATATATTATATCACTTTGTACTGGTGGACTACATTGATTACTAGTAAAGGTACAAACCCATACTATTAATACAAATTTCATTTAAAATTAAAATAACCAATAATACCTGCAGCAAGACTACCAAGAACAACAAGTACTTTAACTATTCCTTTTCCAGTAGAAACATGATCACTTAATTGTTCTACTTTTTTTTCAAGTCTTTCAATAGATTTTAAAATATTATTCATTCTTTCAGCACAAAGTTTTTCGTGTGATGAAAGTCTAACTCCAGTAGTTACTTCGCTATACTCTTTTGGAGTTATTTTTTTTCTAGGCATTATGCTTTAGGTATATCTGATTTAACTTTAGCAATAGCATCTTCCCAGTTAGTAGTACCATTAACCTTATCCCAGTATTGCATATCTAACTGTTCTTGTATTG
>Ga0209232_1001073_pt1 | contig 15443 bp, 18 predicted proteins | sample ETNvirenome_2_60_FD_184066 | JGI IMG/M metagenome (GOLD analysis project Ga0209232, IMG submission 184066) | Marine viral communities from the Pacific Ocean - ETNP_2_60 (SPAdes) (version 2) | ecosystem: Environmental > Aquatic > Marine > Oceanic | place: Pacific Ocean | collected 2013-06-22
CACCACCAACCTTTTCATCTAATTCTACCTCTTCTTTCATCTTCATAACAGACTTGCCATATCTCTTTTTGACAGTTTCAAGTGCAGAAGGTCCTTTGTTTACCTTCTGTGTCTTCATCATTTCTTTACTTGGTGACATTGTAGTCCCATCTTTCTTATCCTTAGATGGTTTTACTTTTCCCATATCTCTTGCATGATCATATCCTTCCTCATTTACTGAAGATGGTGTAGTGTCAATTGGAGTTTTTTTTTCGTCTACTGGATGCTCAATGACTTTACCATCAGCATCTTTCTCATGATGTTCCTTGTATTGACCAATAACTTTTTTCTTATCAGCAGTTGTATAAGGTGCAGCACCTGGTTTACCTGCACTATACTGACGCTTTGCAGCTGCCTTTACATCAGGAGAAGGTGTCATCTTTGCTTTCCTTTCCTTTGCAGCCTTCATAGCATTTGCTTTATTAATAGCATCATTTCTTGCTACGTTAGGATGTAATGCTTCATCAACTTCTTCACTTGGATCAAATCCCATCTTAAGACCCATTGCTCTCAACTTATTTCTTTTGAGATTCATTCGAGTTCCAATTTCTCTAGAGTCCATGTCTGGTGTTATTTCCTTAGACATAGCACAATCCTTTTCTTTCTTCTCTTCTTTCTTTTCAGCAAGAGGTTCTACATGCTCAGGATCCCAGTGATCCTTCATTGCCATCTTAGTAGCAGTTGCATACATAACTTCTTTTGCACGGGAACCATAGCGAGACTGCATATCAGCAAAGTTCTTCTTCATCCCTTTGACGATATCTTCTTTCTTATCTACCTCAGTGTCAGTCATTTTCTCTTGGAAATCTGTGAGATCAACAACATCAACATCTTCCAGTTTGATAGCACTTTCACCCAACTCAGGATTAATCTTTACAGTATTCTTAATACCTTTCTTAGGATTTACCTTTGGATTGTTGCTAGTATTGCCCATGATCTCAGTGATCTCTTTACTAGAGACATCAAGATCTTCCTTCATTTTGCCCTTGATCGCCTTACCAATTGCCTTACGACGATTATGTAAATACTTATCTGACTTATCTACGTCACCATCATTGTCGATATCAGCATCTGACTTACCAACTGGATCTAATTTTTTACCTGCTTTTACTTTTGCAGTATACTCTCCCTTTTTCTTCTCTCCTTCATATGGTATACCATGATCAGTTGGATTTACTGACTGAACATTTGGATTCTGGCGAAGTTCAGACTTCTTGGTTTGATCTGCATATCTAACATAAGCCTTACCACTCTTATCTGTAACTCTTACTTTCTCTTTACCATCTTTAATTTCTTCACCAAGAATAGGAGCTCTAAGTTCATCAAATGCTTTACGGAATGGGTTAGAATTATAAATCTTTGATTCACCAAAGAGTTTCCCTCTCACTGACTTCTTTTCCATGGCACTCATATTAGTGTTTGACATGTACTGGGAAAATGCCTTGTCTAATTCAACGTCTTCTCTTCTTGCTCTATATCTAATATCATAAACTGCTTGTTTTATTTTCTTCTCAGAACCACCACCCTGATCAGCAGAAGCTGCAGCAGGTTCCGATGATCCACCAGTTGATCCAGCAGGTGCCTTACCTTGAGTCTTACGTGGGGCTATTTCTTCTTGGAGATAGGGTTTTCTTAATTGCCCAAAAGCTTCAGAAAATGGATTAGACATAGCTAAATTCAATAATACTTTATTTCTTCTTATTTTTATTTATCTTAGTAAAAGACTTTACTTTTTCAAAAGGCGTCATTCTCTGTACATGTGACCTATAAGAGTCGGTGCCAACCTCATGAACTTCGTTGATATCCTTTATCCAAGACTTAAACATCATGCCTTCTTTAGTAAGAGCAATGACATAATTTGTACCTTGACGAATGATCCTTCCTATCAAACCATGATTTAAATTTTCAATCAAATCACCAACACCAAAGACGTTCCCAGAAACAAAGTTTTCTCTTAAATTAAAGAAGTCTAACTTAGGTGCAATCTGCCAAAGTGAACTTTCTTCAATGCCCATGTTTCTACGAACTGCATTATATAATTCTTTGGTTTTCTTTTTGTCTAGTGATTTGGGAATACCATTTACAAAAGTATCAAAGTCACCATCGCCTGCTGCCTTGCGAAGTTTCGATGCAGACATACCTTCAACACCTTCTGCATCAGGGTCTCTTTCTCCTGCAGAAACAATATTGATATTTTCAAAATTATAAAGTTGACCGTTATACTTGTTTGCTAAACTTTCAAACTCTCCTCTACGATCAGCACCTACAACAATGTTTACTTCACTGTGACCATCAGCGTATGCAGACTTGAGAACATCAAAAATGGTACGCATCTTTGTGTCATGAATAATGTTGTTTGCATGATCAGGAAACATTGCCTTCATGAAACCAATTTTAGTTTCAGAATCTAAAGGATTTTTCTTGGAATCTTGTGAATGAGATGGATATACTTTATATTCACCATCTGCAGCAGTTTTCTTTATTGTCTTTAATAGTGCTTCATGTCCAACAGTGGGTGGATTGAATCTTCCAAATCCAATAGTTAGAGCACCTTTTGTTGGTTGATCTTCTGCAGGTTCTTCAGGTGCCTGTTGTTGATCATGAGGAATCTTTTGTCCTACAACAGAATCTTTATTCGGAGTAGATGGTTCATCTTCACCAGCACCTTTTTTCTTACCAAAAAACTTCAGAGATCCTTTTACAGTTTTTGCTACAAGTTTTCCATTGTTGTCATACCAATCGCCATGACCATTCCCCTGCAACCCCAGACGTGCTGCCTGTTGAGATGCAGTGCTTGTTGCTTCTTTAATGAAATCAACAAAATTCATTTCTTATCCCAGTTTTTTGCTACTGTAAAATTGTTTCTACTGAACTCAAAACGATCTACAAGTTTGATGGCATGACCATTCTTGATGGCAACAAACCCCTCAGGAGTAGTTACTTTATATCCATTGTTGATACGAACAAATGTCCCAATGGATTTTGCACGTTCAAGTCTACGAATAATAAAGTTTTTTGCTTGGGTAATGTTCATGTGAGAAGCAATTGTCATATAAATGCTTCTTTGGTTCTTCTCAATAAACCTGAGACCAAGTGTTTTGATACGTATATATTTATCCTTACCCAATTTACTCTTCTTAGAAGAAACTTCTTTGTCTAGAACATTAGCATAATACCTAGAGAAATCATTAACAACAGCAGTTGCACTGTTTAGTTTCTTACCTTCTCTAACATAAGAGTTGAAAAACTTTTTGAAGATAGTTGGCATTGCATAGTCTGATGTTTGCATTGTATTTAAAAAGACTGATGCTTGCTTGAGAGATCCACGAGAACGTGAAACTAGAGCAGCAAACTTCAACCGATCAACAGCACTAAACCTTGAAGTACCAACAGAATCAGTAAAATTCGCAGAGGGAACAAAAATATCTTTATGATCTTTAATATTCTGTCTGAATCCAAACTTTGCATCCATCGAAAGTAAGGAGTCACCACTATATTCCGTATGAAATACGATCCCCAATACCGCCTTGGATACCTTTTTAGAAAGAGAACTACCAACAGGAATGGTATAAGTGATAGTATTAGGAGTGAAACTAATAACTCGGTCTCCACCGATAGATAATATTTTTTTGTCGTTTGTAAAAAGGAGATCACCTTGGACAACTCCTTTAATGTCGAGTTTAGGAAGATGCCTGAGACATGCTTTAAGTTTAGAAGCAAGTTGCCCAGTATAATAGTTGTCAATGTCACCGTCTGAGTAGCATACTTTAGCATTAGTTTTATTGAATACTGACTTGGTGCCTACAAAAAACTTCTTTGTTTCAGGATCTGTTCCACAAATAATTGCAGGCGCACCATCCCACTTGGTAGTGATGTTGACTTCGTTTGGTCGTTGATGAAGAAACTTACCAATATCTTCTAGAAAATCTATAACATCTTTACCACCTTTAGACCCTCTGTTGAGGATCTCATCTTCTATATGCTCTAAGTGGGTATTTTTCATATACTTATTATAGCAGCATCTATTACCTTTGTACAGGTATAGTGGACACTTTATATAGTGTTACACGTATTCTTTTACTGTTCTTCCACCAAGTGGATTTATAGTTATTCTAGCACCCTTAATTCCATGATCACTTCTATCTCCTTTATATACTGCTAAAAGTATTGGTTCGTATAAACCTGATATGGGTTGTCCATTTGATTTTGTATGAATTGATGAAGTTACTTCATAAGAAGATCCAGTCTTTTTTAATTTTACTGTTCCTTGCAATAGAACATCTACGTTATTAATTCCAGTACGAGGTGCTCCTACATCTTGTCCATAGACTGCCATTTTTTTAAGTTTTGGACTATTTATTTTTCTACCTACAGTTGTTGCATTTGGCATTCCATCAGGAAACATACCTTTTAAGGTTTTAATAAAGTCCTGTGTTTCTTTATGTTTATAAATTTCGTTTGCGTTTTGTTGTGATGTACCTGACCATTGTTGAAATCCTTTTGGACTTGTACCATCTTTATGAGATATAAACCCTACTGCTTTCCCTTTAGTATCAACAAAACTAAAGTCAGATTTTGGCATTCCTTTAGTTTTAATAACAGATTTAACTGTATAATTATTCTTTCCAACCTTCACTTTAACGTAATCAAATCCAGTTGAATCCATTATTTCTGTTAATTGTTTATTTAAACTAGCAACTTCTTTATCCTCTGCTACTGTAGTTTTTTGAGTTCTTCCAGCAAACTCAGAAGTCTTACACAGTTGGCTAAGTCTAACCTTACCTTTGGGATTTATTGTTTCAAATAAAATAGTTCCTCTTTTATCTTTTAACCGTTCAAAATCTTTTAAAGAATATTTTGAATATTCCGTATGAAGCTTTACAGTTTTTCCACTACCACATTCTATGGTAAATGGTTTTTTAAGTTTAATTTTATTTAAAAAAATAGAAAGATTATTTCTTTTAGCGAGTTCTGTTGTACTTAGACTAGCCATAGCATGACTATGTTGATAAGTGTTCTTCTAATTCTTTAATCAATTTTCTTCTACTATGTCTTCTATCTAACTCAATACCTACGGTGCGTCCATAGTCCTCAAGTTCATTTTTTGACATAGAGCGGAAATCTACAGTTTCTGCTATTGCATCTGCAATTTCTTCTTCTGGTCTAGGTGCTTCCTCTACCACAGGAGCAGGTGCAACTTCTTGTTTGCCACCAACTAAATCTGAAAATCTACTCATGATCTTTTAGTAATCTATATCAACTATTTAGCATCGTCAGGTAGTGCATCTAACTTCTCTCTCATCTGTTCTATAAGATCTTGTGAGTCTATTAAGTTTTCAACGTCTGCTAGGAATGAACCTATGTGTTTTGCTACGTAAGGTTTCTCACCTCGTGCTGCAAACGCAAGAGCATCTCTCAAATGTTCTTGTGCTGCTCTTAATGAATCTTCTACTTGTCTAGTTAACATTTTACAAATCTCCTTGTTTACGGTTTTCGGAATGGTGTACATCAAACTCTCCACCAGGATAACGTGCTTTGAGTTTGTCTACGTTCATCTCAATGATTTCATCAATAGAAACATCAAGTGCCATACATGCCTGAGCAACATACCACATGATGTCACCTAGTTCACGTTTCAAGTGAAACAGGTTTTCTTTAGTGGGTTCTTTACCCTGAAAAATAATCTTCTTTACAACTTCAGTAAACTCACCTGACTCTGCACATAATCCTACAGCAGCAGTAAGAAATCTATGAGTATCAAAACCTTTTGTTTGTAGATTTCTTAAACGATCCTGAAAATGACCACTATGTTTACTCTCGTCAGACGTGACAGCATTAACAAACTCTAAGTATTTGTCGGTGCTAACACCTTCCGCATATTTTTTAATATCTTCACCAATAATTTTTACGTCAGCAGTAGGTTTTACTTTGGGACGTTTGGATGGTTTAGGTTTTAGATCAGGAATTCCAATGTTCAAGGGATCATTTCCAAGAACTCGATTTGTGTAACTAGGCATAATTAAAATTTAAGGGAAGAGAATTTCTTAGAATATTTAGACTCGTCATTATCGAGTTTGTAAGGTTCTTGTGCATTGTAAGTAGTATCAACAATATCTTCTTGAGCAGACTGTTCACAATCATATAACCTCATCTTTCCTCTATCAATACCCACGATAAAACGTTTGTAGATAGTTGGATCATTATATCTATTCTTTAATTGTTTAACCATAATTTGATTTAACCCCTCAAGTTCCTCCGTACTAATGAGAGCGAACATAAGATCAGCAGTGGCAGGGAGACCAAAGGATTCTGACGTATCAGTAAGGTCAACGTCACTACTAGAATAACCAGAACGAGTCGTCTGAGTGGCGGAGACGATAGGTACATTAGCCTCAACTGCAAGACCACGGAGTTCTTCAGCAATCGCTTTAATATAGGAATACGAGTTGACATTGCTACCTGCTTTGTAACGTGAAGATGCACATATATTTAAGTAATCTATGAATATTATATCAGGTCTAAAGGATTTTTTCAATGCCAGTTCATTTAACAATGATTTAAAATGACCACTGTGTGCACCTGCAGTGGGATACTCTTTAATAATTAACTTACCTTTAGTTTTTTTAACAAGGTTATTTACCTTAGTATCAAAAATTTGTTTTGGAAGTTCAACAATCTCTTTGATGTTTGTGTTCAGAAGGTTTGCATCAATACGTTCAGCAATTTTCTCCTCTGCCATCTCCAATGTAATGTAAAGTACGTTGTATCCGTCAAGCAGATTGGCGCTAGCCATGTGACACATGAAAAGAGACTTACCAACACCTGTCCCAGCAAGAGCGATGTTGAGAGTCTTATTAGGAAGACCACCTTTCGTAATTTTGTTAAAAAAGTCAAGATCAAAGGGGATTTTAGTTTTCTTTTCATGGTAAGAAATAAAGCGTTCTTCATAGTCTTCAATGTAATCATGACCAACATGATTATCAAAACTTACTGCAAGAGCATCAGAAAGAATTGATGGGATTGAATCACGATTTTTATTTTTATCTTTATTATCAGCAATGAGTACTGATTCCATAAGTGCGATATAGATAGCACGATCTCTACACCACTTTTCAGTAGTTTTTTCTAACCATTCCTCATTGACAGGTTCATCACTAAAGTTAGTGATGATTGTTTTAACTTCACTGAATTCATCTCCACTAAGATCATCTCTGTTATCAACTTCAATATCAAGAATCTCCTTTGTTGGCATCTTATTATATTGAGTGATAAACTTATAAATTTCTTGGAAGATAATTTTTTCTGTTCTTAGTTCAAAGTATTCATCTTTAACAAAAGGAAGAACCTTCCTAGAATACTGATCATTGATTAAAAAGTTTCTAAGAACAGTAAGTTCAATTTTCTCCATAAGCAAACTGTTGTTGTGCAATAGCGTCTAACTTTTCCATTACTTCAGGAGTGAAGTAAGATTCTGGATCTTTGTATATTGCTTTGGCATATACTTTCTTACCATCAATCTCATATCTACCTGCAACATTCTTCCAAAGACCACCTAGTTCTCCTAACTCTAGAAGACCGTAGTAGCGATCAAGACCACGTTGATCGTAATAAAGACGTACCGTAACATCTTGATTCTCCTTACTTAAACGTGACTTAGCAGTCTTTGCCTTGATAAGGTTTCCAACAACTTCCGTTCCGTCCTTCTCTTTCTTTTTGCTGAGATGGATGATTGTACTTGCTGCGTACTTGAGACCGCTGCCTCCACCCATTTCTTTTGTAGGGACGTAAGAACCAATGACATCGTAAGTGTGATTTGTAACTATAAGGGGAATTTTTGCCTGACCAAGTTTAAGTGTGAGCATTCTAAATGCTCCTTTGACAAGTTGAGATTTGGTCATGTCTCGAACCATCTTATCATTTAGTGTGTCGGTAATTTCTTTCTCAGTTGAAAGCATACCTAGAGAGTCTAACACAAACATACAAGGTTTGCGTTTATCTTTATCTGTCTTGAGGTATATGTCAACAGACTTCAATGCTTTTGATCTAAACTCCTCAATTGTTACCACATTGACAACAACAAATCTTTCAAGATCAATACCTCTAGATTCCAATAGTCCACGATTAACTGCGGCTTCTGTGTCAAAATATAGACAGTACCCATCAGGGTTAGTGTCAAGAAAATTTTTAACGATAGCGAGAGAGAAAAAAGTTTTTCCAGTAGAACTCTCACCAGCCACTGCAGTAATTTTGTTCCGAGATACACCGCCAAATACAGACCCTGATACAAGGCTGTTAAAAATGTACGAACCTGTGTCAATAAATTCTTCAGTTGATTCTACCTCAGATGCAAGTTGGGTGTATTCATCACCAATTTCTTTTACAATTTCTTTTAAAAAATCCATAATCAAAGTATCTTCATATATTATAGCACACTATCGCCATTTTGATAAGGGTGCTGTTTGTTCTAACTTCTCACTCTCTATTATATCTGACTCATCAGGGTTTTGATAGTTATGTGATGATTTCAAAGTCGAAAGATAATTCAAAACATGTTCTCTAATCTCCATCAAGTCTTCATAACAATCTTGATTGTGAGCACAACCACGCAATTCGTGGTCAGGTTTCATAACCGATTCTGTAAAGAGATCTAATGCTCTTTGATATTTTACAGTAGGTGATTCATTACCTACAGATGCTTGGTCCTTCATACAAAAAATTGCTCCAATGTGTTTCTTCTTTCAACTTTCCATTGTATAGCATCCAGAATTGCTTTGAGTGGTTGAACAAAACTCTTCTCGAATTGTAGGTCATAATCTATGTACTTGTCAAGTCCAATTTCAGTTGGAAAGTCTTGAATAAACGAAATGACGTTTTCATGAATTGGATTTGGTATCTTCAAGTAACAGAATTTAATTTTTTCACCATTGTTAATCAATGAATACTTTGTATCCAAATTATTCTTTTTTATATAGTGATTAAAGAGCAGTGATCCTCTTACATGAACTGGACTACCTTTCACATAGATGTCAGATTCTCCTTTATACTTAGTAACATTACTACAAGATCTTGGGAATGAAACTTCCTCTGGACTCATTGAACGGAAGTTCTTTCTAGAGTCTGCAATAAAATCAATCACTTCTTCTTCAGTTCCTTCCATAACCATCTTCAAGGCATCTTTAATTAACTTTCTACATGCAGCAGGAGTTGATGATTTGACTGCCTCAATACCCATCATCTTCAGTTTTGGTTCTTCATATCTTACACCTTCACTATCCCATACGTTTAAAATATATCTTTTCTTTGCTGTCCAAATGCCACGTTCTGCAATGTTTTCTCGTTTCATAAACATCTTTTGATCATACGCAGAAACATAATCCGCAAGTTCTTGATAGGACTTTTCAATGAACGGTTCCAACTTTTCTTCACAGATCTTGTCAAGTATCCCCACAACTGTTGTTTTGTCGCTAGACTTATCACCAAGAAGTTTATTAACAAGAGGTCCAAGATTAAGATAGATTGAGTCGGTGTCAGATGCGATAACATAATCTACTTCCTCCGTTTGCAAAAGTTTATTTAGGTATTGATTCATGTGTTGTTCAATCCAACGAATAGAAACCTGCCCCGATAATGTGATTGCTTCTGCATTTGCTAGTTTGTAATAGCGGAAGTATTGATTACCAATTGCACCATAGGCAGAGTTAAGAGAAATCTTCTTTGCCATCTGAATGTTATTACATCTAGAGATCTCTTTTTCAAGAGTTTTTGTTGGGGTCTTTTCATACTCTTGTTTTGCTTTGAGCATTCTTTTCTTGAATATAACACGGTCACCATACATCTTCTCCATTAGTTCTGGTAAGAATCCACGTTTATCTTTACGGAACATTGCACCATTAGCACAGATTGCATTGTCCTTATACATTTCAAAAGTTAGATTCTTCTTGAGTAACTTATTAACTGTAATTGAAGGGTGCTTTTCTTCAAGTAAAGTTTCTGGGGAAATATTATACTGCATGATTAAATGTGGATACAGACTGTTTAAGTCAAAGGAAACAACCCAGTCATAAACACCTGGCACTGGTTCTTTCACATATGCACCTGCATATCTTTCATTCTTATTAGATTCTTCCTTTGGAGGAATAACAATATTCTTTCGTTTCAGGTAATTGTAAATGATAGTATCCCACATCCTTACCTGATAGAAAACATCGATATAATTTACCTTGGCATCATATGCCATAGTCAAGGCAAGTTCAATCAACTTCATCTTGTCTTCCAACTCATCAACTAGTTCTACGTCAATAATGTTGTATTCAATAAACTTCTGCCAACCCTTCGTATAGAAGTCTTTGAATGTATCAAACTCAGAGTGATCAAGTTTCTTCTTACCAAGTTCGACTTCAGCAATATAATCTAGTCTATAAGATTCTTGTGCCTTATAAGTAAACTTCTTATAGAGATCAAGATAATCAAGACATGCTATTCCAGACACAGTATAAGAAACATGTTCTCGTCCCATAATCTTTACGATACCTTTTCTTACCATATTCCAAGGAGAAAATGTCCTCATCTCTTTTTGACCTAGGACACGATCTACACGACCACAGATATAAGGAATATCATATAAATTACAATTCCAACCAGTGATCACATCTGGATAGTTCTTTGTCCAGAAGGCAAGGAAAGAACGTAGAAGGTGTACTTCACTGTTACAGTTGATATAACTAACGTTCTCCTTCTTGTTTACGAATGCACCTTGACCCCATGAAACAATTTGTTTTGTTGCATAGTTCTGAATAGTAATTGCAAGGATCTCTTCAGCAACTGCATCTGTAGTAGGGAAACCATTTTCAGATGCTACCTCAATATCAATCGTAAATATTCTTACCTTAGATACATCAAATTTAAGTTCTTCCTGTGGGTAAGTATCAGAAATATATTGATAGATATACTTATCGTTTCCATATATTGATACGTTTTCTACAGCACTATATTTCTCCATAAAATTTCTACATTCCATCACACTACCAGGTTTGATGGGAGAAACTGTTTCTCCAGATAGAGTCTTATACTTAGACTTCTTAGGAGATTTCATAAAAAGAGTCGGAGAAAACTTTTCTCTTGTCTGAAAGTAGTTACCATTATCGTAACCACGGACAAGGAAATCATCTCCGACTAGTTGGACATTTGTATAGAACTTCATTTACTAAGAAACTTTTTATAGTCATCCTCAATAATTTTATGAGGATCAACAATTGTTAGGATACTATCTGATTGTATCATAGTTGTTGTCTGAGTGGTATAGTCATGTAACCACTTTTTAAACTGGAGTGGTGATGTGTCTAGGATCTCTACTGGATTGATTAACTTACAATCAGGTTCTCCTACATCTGCTCCCACTTCTTCAATTTCAGTAATTAAAACTGCTTTATCTTTTAAAAGGAGAATTTTTATCATTCTGCTGTTTTATCCTCCAGTTCATTTAAAATTTGTTTGACTGATTTAGACTTCTTCTTTTTCTTTCCAGACTTGTCATCACCTACTTCTTCATTTAGTTTCTCAAGATATGCTGCTTCCAAATCCCTAACTGGTTCATAGACACAAATAATTTTATCTGCAGGAATAGTAAACACTGCCTCTTTCGCTAGAGGTTGCCACGGAACTAGGTTAATATCAATTTCCTGTTCATCGTCTTTTAGTTTACTTTTAAGCATTGGTTGCTTATCTGTTAGGAATCTAGAAGGATCCCCGACCATGGGATTTTTACCATGACCACCATACAAGTCTCTTAGATTATCAGAGTCATCTGAACTATCTGCACCACCAGCACCAGGTGCCATACCAGGATCATCCATTCCCTCCATAATAATATCTGGTCTATGTGGGTTGTGAAGTCTATATCCAATAAGTCTTTCACCTACCAAAACCTCCTCCACACCAGATATCAGAGTCTCACCTGATATTAAGTAAACGATCGATACTGCCATATTTTTACAATGTATGTTTATATTATAAAAGGACTCTTGGTTTTTGTCAAGAGTCCTTTGAGTTTTATTATTTATTCAGTCAAAAGTTGGGGTTCTCCGATCGAGTACACCTTTTTCTTATGGTGTTCGGGAATGATCCTCTTTAAACTAATCGTCAATAAACCATCTACAAAATCTACTTTATCAATTTCGACATCATCAGCTAATGTCCATGTGCGAGTAAATGCTCGTCTTGCTAATCCACGATGTACATATTCAGAATCATCATCATCACTTTTTTTAGCTTCAACAACTAATTTATTTAATTCAGAATAAACATCAATGTCTTTTCTTTGATATCCTGCTAATGCAATTTCAAGTTTGAAATCTGTATTTGATTCTTTAACTAGATTGTATGGGGGATAAGATGACCTTTCACTTGTATGTTGTGCAGCGAGTCTTTGCACCCACTCATCCATACCAATAGTAGTTTTTTCTACATCATTCAAGAATTGTACAATGTCATTTACACCATACTTCCTCATGCTAGTCGTCCACATAATTGACCTCCTTAAGCGTCTGTGTTTTAAATAAGGACCCATTAGGCATCCTCAATTATTATATAGGTAAACACACTAAAAAAGGGAGGTGTAAAACCCTCCCCTTTCATTACGGTTATTCGCTTTCTACAGACGTTTTCTTACGACCAATATTATATTTAGACTCTAGTGTCCACTCTTGTTTCTCTTTAAAGGCAAGAACTTTGATCTGATTAAGTGGTGCAATATCTCCAACTTCAGTATCAGATACAATGGTAATTAAACCCCAATCAGCAAGAAGTTGAGCAATACGATTCCGACGCTGAACATCATTAATAGTAAGGTTAGCGTGTTTACCATCAAGAGCAAATAACTCCTTAAAATGAACAATGTAGTATCTACCTTGTTTGTGTAGAATATGACAAGATTGATATAATTTCTTTTCCTTACGTGATGCTACACCGATACGAGTAAGAGTTTCTCTGACTTTTAGGAAATCATCTGGTTCGTTGAGGGAAACCTCAACCATATTGTTTTGCGACCAAGATACTTGGGGTTCAGATACCGTCATTTTGTTCCTCCAATGTCAAGCTTTGACTTAATGTAATTGAGTTCACTTTCTGATAATATACGCAATGCTGCTTTAGCTTTTTCATTACTATATCCATAATATTGTTTGACGGAATCAATGTCTTCAATCTTTTCTTTCTTGATCCAAGGAGAAAATCTTTTCCGTTTTCGTAAACTATTTAGATAAAATGAATATTGCATATCTTTGTCAAGGTATGAGTACATATTCATCTCATTAGAGAACATTACACAATCAAGATGTCCCGATAAACAACGGTTAATAATGTAAGGAGGATATGTTTTTATGTCTTCGGAAAGATCATCTTTGTTATAGTTGATCGAGTTTAACCAATCTTTAAGTTCCATAATTTAAAAGCACCAGTTCCTTTCTTTCCTGTTGTTCATTCATGTATGCACCTACGGATCTCATGGTGTAGGTGTGGTCGAATTGTCCTGCTTCCCACCCTTTGAATCTTTCGCAGACCAGTTGAGACGAATTATAAGATACGAGTTGAGGACTGATAAAGCGGTCACAATCACTAGCAAATACATCGTGATCAAATCTTTTGTGCATGACTCCACGTTTACCGTATAGGTTGGATTTAATGTCGTAGGGAGGATCGAGGTAGATAAAGGTTTGTTTGCTGTCGCAAAGGAGTTGTTCATAACTAAGGTTGGTAATTTTCCAATTGGTAATTAATCTTGAATATTCTGGCAAGAAGTTAATTCCTCGCATTGAGAAGTTGGACTCACTTGCTTGTGGAGAGAAGGACGAACTCTCAGTGAGACCAGAGAAACTACACTTATTAACAATATAAAAAGCAACTGCTCTGTCCTTATCTTTTTGGTTTTCATCTGTAACTGCTTCTTTTGCATCTAGAAATAATCCCTTGGCAGAACCACGATCAGGATATCTAGTTTTTAATTGTGCTAATTGGTTGTGCAAATATTCACCATTGTCTCTCAACTCAACCCAGAAATTATACAGTGGTTCATATAAATCATTGACCCAAATATCAATACTAGGATATTGTTTAGTGATAGCAATAGCAACAGAACCTCCCCCAATGAAAGGTTCTCTGTACTCTTTAATATTACTCATGTCTGGGAAATACTTAGAGAGTTTAGGAACTGCTCTTGACTTACCACCAGGATATCGAAGGGGAGTCTTTAAATATTTCATTAACTAAGTATCCATTCTCTAATGAATTCTTTATGTAATGGAGCAAGAGGTTCTTTTTCATGTGGAGTTATATTGTCAGCAACAAATGTAATGTCATCAAAATCAACTCTGAATGAAATAACTGCATCTTTAATTTTTATATTTTTCATACAGGCATCCCAATTACAATAACCAACCTTATAATTTTTAGTATCCCATAATAACATGTAATCAAAAGTTTGTTCAGGCAGACCTAAATTTCTACCTTGAAAGTTTTTAAGTGTAACTTCTTTAGTGATGGGTTTTGTTTTTAAAAACATACCATCCATTGCTTTTGACTCATAGTATAGTCCATCTTTTAAACCATAGAAGTCTCTACCATCTTCAGTATCGCCAACATATTTAAGTTGATCATCACTAAACAGAGCAATAGATTCTTCTTGAATTTCTGATCTAACGGTTCTTGTTTGATTTCTTTTCATTCCGTCTGTCCCTTTAACAACACCGAATATTCTATTGAAATCGAATTTTGTAAAATCAATCATCTTATAATTGGGTATTGGTCTTCAGGTGAAGATGGCATTGGTTGATATATCCCACTAGGTCTCTTCGGCATAGTCATGATATCAATAGTTTCTTCAAACCATCTGTTCATTGATCTTGCCATAGCACGATAGGATGTACCAAGATAAACTTGTCCTGCTACAACAGATAGAGTCGCAGTTCCCCAGAACAAATAGTAAAATCTAGACTTTACTTGTGCTCTAATCTTTTCTCTTTTTTTAATAAATTTGTTAGTCATTTGAATTCACACTCCACCATAATCTCAGTTAAACATGCTAGTAAATTAATTTCTTGATCTGCAACAAATGCTGCCTGATATTGATACTTTGCAATAATTAAAATTGCTGCTGCCATTGCAGGACCTTCCATATGATCTGAAAGGGAATCGTAGACACCTCTAAGAAGAGATGCCATATCATTATCCAGATTAGCAACGACCCATTTACGAACCTCTTGGAAATTTTTATCCTTGAGGAATCCCATAAGATCAGACACATTAGAGTCAGACATCTCAACAAGAATGCCTGAGTCAATCTTTCCACTAGCAGAGTATCGCTGACACTCATTTAGAATACGTCGCCAATCAGGAAAGTGTTTTTGTATAAT
>Ga0209232_1001074_pt1 | contig 15420 bp, 29 predicted proteins | sample ETNvirenome_2_60_FD_184066 | JGI IMG/M metagenome (GOLD analysis project Ga0209232, IMG submission 184066) | Marine viral communities from the Pacific Ocean - ETNP_2_60 (SPAdes) (version 2) | ecosystem: Environmental > Aquatic > Marine > Oceanic | place: Pacific Ocean | collected 2013-06-22
CAAACCTTGGTATGGAAGTTATGCACGAAAGAAATGCACACAACTTCCCTCTTGATCTAGCATCTGCTAGTGAGACTGAAGTTGCTCTTGTTGCTCCTAGCATCGGTTAGGTTGCAATAAAAAGACATCTTTGTTAGGATATGGAGGGATTAATAGTCCCTCCATTTTTAATGGAAACTAAATAAAAACTGTTCAGAGGAACACATATGCACGGCGACTTGGAACCAGAAGAAAACGTTTGGGATGATAAAGTTCATGTCAATGATCTTTGGGAAGACATGGATAGATTAAACTCTTTATATGAAGAACTCATGTGGGGTACTGATGATGTATTAGAATTTGTTCCTGACTATAAAAATGACAGGATAATTATTAAAAACAAATCAAAAGAAATTAATGAATAACTTTACAGTTTATTCCAAAGATGGATGTCCTTATTGCGAAAAGGTCGTTCAGGTGTTACAATTAGCAGGGTTGAGTCATCGAGTCTATAAACTTGATGAACACTTCGATAAAAAAAGTTTCTATGGTCAGTTTGGCCAAGGATCCACATTCCCTCAAGTGGTTATAGACTCAACTAATCTCGGTGGATGTACCGAAACAGTTAAGTATCTAAAAGAAAACAGTTTAGTATGATGAAAACAATTGACGACTTGGAATCGGTTTATGACATGTTGGAACATGCTCTTGAACTAGCTTTTAAGGGCAAGATGCAATTGAAGTTCTATGATTATTTGAAACACCGTAAGACTAAGAAAAAGGAGGTGGATGCTCTTGTAGAGAGTTCTACGGCACATGAATTGAGTGAAGCGGTGTTAGAGTTAGAAGAGTATATTAAGGGTGGTCAGGACAACAACCATAAGCAACTACGTGAAGCATATGGTCACATACCTAAACCACAAGCAAGAAAGATAAAAAATTATTTGTATGGCATTCTTGAAGACGCATGGAGGTATCAACGTGACCGAAGACCAGGCAGAAGAAAGAAATCTAAATAAAGAAACCACAGAGATCAATCGTGGTGTAGAATTATTACTTAGAAATAGGAGGAAGAAACCAGACCCACCCAAAACGTTTCAAGTAAAGTTTGGAAAGTTGATTGCTCTATGGAATAGGGAGATTGTCTTTCATTTAAATTTTTACTTAGACATCCGAAAAAAATAAAACTCTTTGGAGGAGTGCCATGTCAGAAACATTAGCAGTAACATTGACACTTACAACAGTTGTCACTATACTTGCATTATTAGTAGGAGGTATGATAGGATGGATGGCAAGACAACATTCATATGAAACAACTCCTCAAGTAGTCTACACACATCCAGAGATGTTTGATGCTAACGGACAGTTAGTTCCCGATGAAATTTTAGCTCTAAGAATTGAAAACAACCATGACACAGACACCACAGAAGAAGACGAGGACTAGGAAAGCAAAACCAAAGTTACCACCTAATCCTTTTATGAATGAGATACTAGACTTAGTATCAGAACAAAAGACCACAGCAAATAAGGTAAAGATTCTTAAAGAATATGAAAATGATGCATTGAAAGCTTTATTTGTATGGAACTTTGATGAGTCAGTAATTTCTCTTCTTCCTACAGGCGACGTTCCTTACAAACCAAATGACAGTCCACTAGGAACAGATCATTCATCATTGCGTAGAGAGTGGAAGAACTTCTACGTTTTTGTAAAGGGTGGTAATGATAGTCTTTCTACAATTCGTAGAGAAACAATCTTTATTCAGATGTTAGAAGGACTTCATGTAGATGAAGCAAATATTCTTATTCTTGCTAAAGATAAAAATCTTTCTGATAAGTATAAGATTGAAAAGGATGTTGTAACTGAGGCATATCCTGATATTCAGTGGGGTGGAAGAAGTTAAAGTGAAAGTTATTAATGAAAAGTGTGAAAAGTCTGCGGCAGATGATAAGACTTTACCTAAGAGTGCTTACCTAGTAACCTATGTTAAGGAAGAGAAGATAACATATGATATTGTCATGGCAGACAGTAAAGTGGAAATCTTTGATCACTATTGGGATACTTATAAGGAAGGGTTGCAAGGTATTTCTTGGACTAAGGGTAATGTAAATCCAAGGCAATGGAATTCTAGCAATCCACCTCCACCTAAAAAGAAAGTCACAAAGAAACCGAGGAAGAGAGATGAGTGATGAAATTAGGGATCAGATAAACGACATCATAGAAGGTGAAATCCAAAATGGAATCAATGAATACATTGAGAAAGAAGGAAAGGGTTTCAAAGGACAAGAGTTAAAAGTAAACGTCAATCAGGACGCAGTAGACAAGCTTCTTAAAGAATATAAAAAAATTAAGAAAGCTGAGAAATCTAATCTAGGACAAGTAAAGAAACTTGGACTAGTTGATGAGCATGGTAATCCATTATGACTCAGAAGATTGATACTCAAGGTATGAGTGGTGAGGCAGTAAAGGGATGTACTGATAATGTATATCCTAAAGATGCTGATGGTAATCCAATCTACCCACCATTCAATCCTCCAATATTACCTTTGATTGAATCTCAACTTAGGAAAGAACTCAAAGAGATAATCAATGAAGTTCTTGACGAAAGAGAATATCAAAAGAAACTTAATGGTCCTTATGATGAACCTGAATACACTTATCGTTTAGACGAACTACAAGAATGAGACTAGGTGTTATGTGTTCTGGCAACGGAACCAACTTCGAGAACATACTCCGAACCTGTAACAAAGATGAAGTTGTGATTATGGTTCACGACAAGAAGAAATGTGGTGCTGTAAAGAGAGCAGAGAAATTTGGTATTCCTCATTGCCATATTAATGCTAAAGAGGAAGATAAAATGATTCAACTCTTTAAGGTATGGCAAGTTGATCTTATAGTTCTTGCAGGATATATGAGAATCATTAAAAATCCTGATGCTTTTCATGTACCTATTATTAATGTGCATCCTTCATTACTCCCCAAGTACAAAGGATTACATGCGGTAGAACAAGCAATGGAGTCAGATGATAAAGAAACAGGATGTACTGTTCATTATGTTAATGAAGAATTGGATGGTGGTGAAATAATTCTTCAAGGAAAGGTTCCTATTTTACCAGATGATGATATAGTATCCTTAACCAAAGCAATACAGAGACAAGAGTATGCTCTACTACCAGCAGCAATAGAACATGTTAAAAATTCTTTATAACCTATTCACTTGGACGGTGTTTAGTACCAATTATAAAAACCAAGTGATCGACATTTGTTGTCGTATGATAAGCACTGATGGTGAAGTATCCCTACAAGAACGGATATGGATGCAGAAATTATGCGAAGAGAACGAAAGAGCAAAGATTATTAGGGATGAAATGTTAAAATAGTATAACGTTATACAAAAGTACTTGACTAAATAGATCACATGTGTTAGTATTAACACAACGTTCATCCTCCCTTCGACTGGAGGACGCAAGTAAGCCGACTCGGAACGGATCGTTCATCTCATGGACATTTTAATCGCTGCTCTTTTAACTTGTGAAGATGCTAAAGGTATTATCTCTAAGATAGCACCCTCCGCAGAATATAGAACCGAATTGGTTCAGATGGTAAAGAGCAATACGGAAGAATGTATATGGGACGCACAAGTTGACTAAAGGAACGGATTAAAACCCCTACTACTTTGGAGAAACCCAATGGCACAAGTCACTTATCGTGGTGTCAAGTATGACACTGATACACGCAAAGCACAGCAGACACAAAAGGTTGAAGAAACCTATCGTGGTGTTAAGTTCCAGAAAGAACTAGCAACTGCTTAGAATAATCAAGGGGGTTTACATACCCCCTTTTTTAATGTATAATTTTAAAAAAGGTTATACTTATGGCACTACACATGCGTGAACAACTAATCAGAGCAGTGATAGCACATGCTCAAGGAGAAATAGAAAAGCATAAAGCAAATGTCAATGTATATCTAGAGCATCCTGTAGGTATAGGAGAGCATTCAGATATTACGGAAGCAATTCAAGAAGAGTTAAATAAAATTGCTGTATATCATGATCAGATAGAGGTTGTTAATAAGTATTTTGTAAAATGAATAAGGGGAAATTGAAAGTCTTAATAAGAGCTTTGAAGGAGATAGTTGAGGAGTTAGAGTCTGAAGTTTATTCAGATGTTGATGCATATAAGTATGATAATTATAGTGATCAAACTCCAGATATTAACGACTATGATGAGGTCTTTGAAGATGATGATGGATGAAGAAGTTAACTAAGGAAGAGATCGGTTACAAGACTACCGATAAAATCCGCAAGATGTGGTTACTCAATCCACATGACCATCACATGTTATATGTGAGAGATGATGGTTCTTTCTATGGGTTCACTCATATGAAAGGTGAAGATCCAGAGGAATGGTTCTGGGAAGCACATGGTATACAGACTGAGTTGTTTCCACCAGAGCCACCTAAGTCTCATCAGTTTACACAAGAGCAACTTGATCGTGCTCCACACCATAATATCTTAGGGAAATACTATGGTAATGATTGGAAACCTGTACCACAAGAAGGATTGGGGGATCATTTCTAATGTCATTTGTAGTCCCTGAATACACCTGTAAGCATCCTATATTTCCTCATCACAATACTGTTGATCTAATGTATGATGCTATTAACAAACATGAGTGTGAGCAATACGATTGGTATGCTTACCTTGAGTTTATAAGTCAAAACCAATACGATTTCGGAGGAGGTTAATGAGTGTTAAATTAGTGAGTTCAACACCAGATGCTGAAAAGCTTATGGCATATGTTGCTCGTGTCAGTAACCCTAACAATCAGGACAATGATAAGTTTGCTGGTCTTCTTAGGTATTGTATTAAACATGGGCATTGGAGTGTCTTTGAACAGGCATACATGACGGTTGAGATCAATACTACCAGAGGACTTGCTGCACAGATATTGAGACATAGAAGTTTTACTTTCCAAGAGTTCTCACAAAGATATGCTGACACTAATTTGTTAGCAGATGAGATTCCTATGTTTGATCTTCGCAGTCAAGATCTAAAGAATCGTCAGAATAGTAATGATGATGTGCCAGAGAATAAGAAGAAAGATCTACAAGAAAAGATTGCACAACACTTTGTTGATTCAATGGATCTTTATAACGAATTACTTGCTAATGGTATTGCTAAAGAGTGTGCAAGATTTGTACTACCACTAGCAACACCTACTAGAATCTACATGACTGGTTCTGTCAGATCATGGGTGCATTACATTGACCTACGTTCTGCACATGGAACACAGAAAGAGCATATGGATGTAGCAGAGGGAGTTCGTGAGGTCTTTACCGAACAATTCCCTACTGTTGCAGAAGCTCTTGAATGGTCTAAATAACTATCCACTATTATATTCATATGGCAACATACCCTGTCGTTAATCAACAAACTGGTGAACAAAAGGAGGTCGTGATGAGTGTTCATGATTGGGATCAATGGAAAGAAGACAATCCCGATTGGCAACGATACTTTACTCCTGAAAATTCTCCTAGTTTAGGAATTGAAGTTGGTGAGTGGAGAGATAAGTTAGTTAATAAAAATCCTGGTTGGGGTGAAGTTCTGAAGAAATCTGAAAAAGCAGGTGGTATCTCTGGACGGTTAGCCAGTAAAGGTTCTTATGAATCTTCAACACAATCTGCTATAACTGAGGACTTATGACACGTAAAAAGAGGAATGATTCTCCTATCGGTGTAGGTAAAACTACTAAGCAGATGAAAAGAAAAAAACCAATTAATACTGATTTCCTTAGAGATATAGAACCTCTTACTGATAATCAGGTAAGACTATTTGAATCATTTAAAAATGAGAAACATTTAGTTGCATATGGTTGTGCTGGTACTGGTAAAACTTTTATCACTCTATTCAATGCATTGAGAGATGTATTAGATCCTAGTACCCCATATGATAAAATCTATATTGTAAGGTCACTTGTATCTACAAGGGAGATTGGATTCTTACCAGGTGATCATGAGGATAAGTCTGACATCTATCAGATACCATATAAGAATATGGTGAAGTACATGTTTGAGATGCCTACTGAAGCAGACTTTGAGATGCTTTATGGTAACTTGAAAGCTCAGGGAACTATTAGTTTCTGGAGTACATCCTTTATAAGAGGAACCACATTTGATAATGCTATCATTATTGTGGATGAGTTCCAGAACCTCAACTTCCATGAACTTGATTCTATCATCACTCGTGTGGGACAGAATACAAAGATTATGTTCTGTGGTGATGCCGTTCAGAGTGATCTAGTTAAAACGAATGAACGCAATGGTATTCATGACTTCATGAAGATATTGCAAATTATGCCATCCTTTGATATAATAGAGTTTGGAGTAGATGATATCGTCAGATCAGGTTTCTGTAGAGAGTACATCTTATCAAAAATGCAACTAAATTTATGACCTTTGATCATGTTGATTTGAATCTTTCTCCTCTGGAGAGAGAAACTATAGATGGTGTTCGTTACTATAAAGTTCCTGATTCTGATGAGTATAAGAAGTTAGTTTCTATTACTTCTGTTACAAGTCATTTTAACAAAGGTATATTTGCTAAGTGGAGGAAGAGAGTAGGAGATGCTGAAGCAGATAAAGTAACAAGACTATCTACAGCAAGAGGAACAGATTTTCATACTCTTACCGAGTATCATTTAAAGAATGAAGGTTATGATGGTAAGTCATTACCTATTTCTGAGCACTTGTTTAGTATTGCTAAGCCTACACTAGAACGTATAAATAATATTCACTCTCTAGAAGGTCCACTCTACAGCTTGTTTTTAGGAATTGCTGGAACAGTGGATTGTATAGCAGAGTTTGATGGAGAACTTGCAATAATAGATTTTAAGACATCGAAGAAAGAGAAACCAAGAGCATGGGTGGATCACTATTTTGTTCAGTGTATGGCATATGGATGTATGTTGCACGAACTAACAGGTATATCCGTTAAGAAATTAGTTCTTATTATGGCATGTGAAGATGGAGATTGTGTTGTATATGAGGAAAGGGATAAGGCAAAATATATTAAACTATTATCAAAGTATATCAAGAAGTTTGTAGATGACAAACTATCTGAGATTGCTTGACCTTCTGATGTTTATCAGTTACAATATTATAAAGAACTTGAGGAAAGATGTTGTCCCTTACTTTGCAAGAACCAATGGAAAATGAACTAGAAAAGGTACTGGAAAGTAAGTTCTACAGTTCTGCTAGATTTGCTCAATCTATTGAAGAACTAGTAAGAGATAATGAATACATGAGTTACATTGATGCTATCATTTATTTTTGTGATCAGAACAGTATAGATCTTGAGTCTGTACCCAAACTAATACCTAAGCCGTTGAAGGAGAAGATAAAGTGTGAAGCAACTGACCTAAACTTTTTAAAGCGCACCAGCCGTGCGAAATTGATCTTTTAATTCAAAAAAAGTCGAAAAATTATCCTGGCTATTTTTTGCCCTATTACTTTTTTCATGATGCCATTTGACTGCTATAAGACTTATATTGCTATGAAGCAGCACTTTACCAAAGACTCATATGACTACATGCGCTTTGGTAATCGACTTCCTCGTGTATCACTAAATTCCTTCTATCAGAGAAAAGATAGATTCTTCTTTGAGAAGATGTCTAGGGAATTTGCCGATAAAGACATAGAAAAGTTTTTTATTGCTAATTTCACTTCTAGCACAGATCCCGAAAAAGTGTTTATATCGGATATTGTCAAAACTGGTCGAAATACGTATATTGAGTGGCAAAAGAGAAATCAGTCACTTTCCTATAATTTCAAAGAAGACGTAAATAAGTTATTTGATGGAAAAAACGTAAATGACGTATTTGACTGTTCTAAAGGACATCCACCAATATTAAGGAATTATCTCGGTGGGCATATTTCTTTAGAAACGTTAGTTATATGTAATAAGATACTTAGATATGCTAAAGACTTTGACAAAAAGTTAGATCCATATGTGTGGTCAACCGTCAGTATGAAGATAAAGAAGTATGAACCATTCATAAATATAGATGTATTCCACTACAAAAAAATCCTAAAACAAATTGCGTTATGAGCTTCTTCGATTCAGAAATGGTACGTGCTGAAATGGTGGAGATTAATGAACTTCAAGAAGAAGTTTATTCTAACGTCTTCAAGTTTCCTAGTATGAACCCTAAAGAACAATTGCGTCATATTGATCTGCTAGAAAAGTTGATCGATAAGCAAAAAATTCTTTATTTTCGTTTGAGTTTGACTGATGATCCAGATGCTAAAAAAATGCAAGAACGTATTAGGGAATCTGCTGAATTGATGGGTATTCCCAAAACTGTTGGTATAAACGCTCTTTTTGATCAAATGCAAACTAGCATTTCCATTATGAAAAAACATATTGACAAGAACGAATTTCCAGTGTAAGATTATTAAGTACAAACAAGCCAAATCTAAACAAATCCGAGGTAATACGAATGTCTTTCGCATCTCTAAAAAAACAATCTAAACTAGGGTCATATACCCAAAAACTCATCAAAGAAGTAGAAAAAATGAATACTTCTGGTGGTGGGGGAGCAGATGAACGATTCTGGAAACCAGAAATGGATAAAACTGGAGTCGGATCTGCTGTTATAAGGTTTCTTCCTGCACCTGACAGTGAGGAGTTTCCGTGGGTAAAAATGTATTCACATGCATTCAAAGGTCTAGGTGGTTGGTACATTGAGAACTCTTTGACCACAAATGGTGGTAAAGATCCTGTTTCAGAATATAATCGTGAATTATGGAACAGTGGCAACGAAAAAGATAAGGATACTGTTCGTAAGCAAAAGCGTAAGCTTTCTTATTTCAGTAATATCTACGTTGTTCGGGATCCTGCGAATCCTGCTAATGAAGGTAAAGTCTTCTTATACAAATTCGGTAAAAAGATCTTTGATAAGGTCTTAAATGCTATGCAACCTGAATTTGAAGACGAGACACCTATCAATCCATTTGATTTTTGGGAGGGAGCAAACTTCCGTCTTAAAATCAAGAAAGTGGATGGTTATTGGAATTATGACAAGTCTGAATTTGATTCACCATCACCTCTTCTAGAGGATGATGATGCATTAGAAGCACTCTGGAAGAAGCAACATTCTCTTGCTGCTCTAGTTGCTGCTGATCAATTCAAGTCTTATGAAGATCTTGAAAAGAGACTTAAAGCTGTGTTAAACACTAATGTCTCATCACGACCTGTGGATGAGGAAGTTTCTAATGAGGATGATAGTCGAGGTTCATTTAAACCAGACTTTAATGCTCGTAAAGAACCAGTAGCAGTTGCTCCTACTTCTTCAAATGAAGAAGAGGATGATGCACTAAGTTATTTTCAAAGACTTGCTCAAGAGTAATTACTCGTAAAGTCTAATATTTTCTCCATACTTCAAGGTTTCACTCACATACTGAGTGGAACCTTTTTTATATTCCATAATTTCATCTAGATCATTAAATATGATGTTTAGATATTGTGGTTTGAGTGTAAATATATTTCTTTTAGCATCTTCTATGTCAGATTCATATTCATAGTTGGTTATTGATTTAAGAATATGGGAAGATGGAATAGTTTGATAACTTCCTAATCCAGAATCATAATATTCATAATAATATGCATTACCTACTGCTAGATTATTATCTACCGTAAATAAAACTTCTTCGGTTCCATTTAAAGTTGGTGATACTATTGAAGGAGTGGATGGTAGTTGATATGTAAATGATACACCAAATCCATCGTTACTAGCTACTGTTTTAATAGCATATCTACCGTTAAAAGAGTTATCTGACACATTTGCAATTTGTACTTCATCACCAACTTTGAGTCCTTTAATACCATTATTCATGGTAACAGTAACAGTTGATGATGGACTACCCACAACTCCAGCAAATATTTGGTTGATTGTAGTCTTATTAACTTGAATGAAGTTTCCGTTAGTTCTCCAAGTATTAGGTATTTTTAGTCCTTTTTCTAAAACTACTACTCCTTTACTGTTTTTAACTTCAATTGTTTCATAATGATGAATTCCATTGTACAAGCTTTCTGTTGTTTTATATTTGTCCATTAATATAGTATTAAATGTTTGTTGTGGTAGTGGCCACTCATTTTGAACACTTAATATGTTATTGGATAGTAGAATAATCCAATCAAGTGTAGAATCTTCATATATTTCATTTGCCACATTATCTGGTCTATCATCACCAATAATTTTGTACTTGGTGAAGAAGTTTAGATTGCCAAAGATGTCGGGTCTTAGTTTTCCCCTTTTAAATAAGTTCTTTACAGTCAAATAGTTAGAAATTTCTTTCTCATTCTTATTGCGGTTGACATATCCAAAATCTGGAATTTGTCTGAAGTATGGTCTTGCCATTATAGAGATACCTCCCATGCATCATCGTTGTATGTACCAGGATTGATTCCATAATCATCATAATATATTGGATCTAGTTCGGAGAATGTAAGCCTCATATTGTACTGAGTCATTGAACCATCTTCATAGGTCATATATTGTCCACCACCATAATCAACATCAACTCCAGTCAATGCACACATCTTTATCTTGTTTAAGAATGGATGTTCAGTATCAACACCATTGTCTTTATACATGTACTTCAACTTCCACACATTTGGTGTTTTTAGGAATATGCCTGACGGTTGCAATTTTGGTCTCATTTGTTTTTTGAAGAACCAGATTATATTCTTAACCATCTCTGCTTCTTTTTCTCCTCTTGGAGTGAAATTGTAACTATAACCAAAACTTCTTAATTGTGGTCCTTTGAAAAGAAGTTCGAGGTTATTATTGAGTGCTACTCCTGATCCTCTGGTAATAAGATCTCCACCAACACCTATTGCTTGACCAGCAAAATAAGATACTAGTGTATCATTGCTTATCCCACCTACTACATCTTTTGCCCCTGCTTTTATACCTTGTATCAAGTCTTGTATTCCTTTAACAGGTTCACCACCAGCAACAGTTCTGATTGTATTTCCTGCAGCTCTTGCACCTGCTACCTGAAGTGCGTTAATTTGACTATCACCCCAATTAACACTATTACTTTCACTCAATCCACCTGTCATAGGAAGTTGTACTATTCCTTTAGTTGTAGATCCTGTACGATATCTCGATGTTGCTCTTGATAGTTGAGTAACACTATAATCATTGGATACTCCACCACCAGCAGTTATTGATGTAAGAGAAGTATCTGATTTATATTCTTTACACACAACCTGTAGATAATCATAACCACCCACTTCTGCAATTGGATAGTATGCAAAGAAGTATCTTGGTTTTGATGTACTGTTAGCACTTGACTGTGTATTTTCTTCTGTTTTGCTTGTTGCTAAGAAATTATTATCTTGATTAGTTCCTTCATTGGGTGCTTTTGTTCCAAGAGCTTGACGAAATATAGATTTTGATGCGCTATCATTAAGTACTTTTTCAAAGTCTCCTGCAATAGCACCAGTAATACTCATCCAATCTTTTCCTTTTAGAGATGTATCTGAAATAAGTCCCCAACCAATTGTGTTTTGTGTTTCATTATAATATCCTGTTTCTTTTGCATGATCTATTTGTTCTGGTGTTAACGCAGCAACATTTGACTGAATTATATCAGCAGTTTTCTCATCACCCGAAAGGACAAGATTAAATGTTTTGTTGTCTAAGTAAAAAGACGACATAATACTGTTCTAGTTTAGTTATTTAGTACGATATTTGGCGTAGGGTAATTCCCTTAAGTATTCAATTTCGTCATTGTTGACGACATGTAATGCTCCTACTACTTCTTGCCAGGTGTAATTCCTCATTGTTCCCCAATGAAAGTTTAAACCTTTGAATCCCCATCGAAGAACTTCCATACAAGCAATTAATGGATGTTCGTCATATGTAATGTCAGGACTCTTTGCTATGTATAAAAAAGTATAATATTTTCCTGGTTCAGGAACCCACTCAGTTTCCGTGAACACTTCCAATATACTCATCATAATACTATCTGCATCTTCAGAACCATCAAGCTTTCCTTGTAGTTCTTGAATACGAACAGGTGTATTTTGGGTTGCATCCCTTTCTCTTCTTTCTTTAAGAGTTTTTCTTGGCATTATTTGATACCCAATTCGTTTTCGGTAATAATCTTAAATTCAATTTTTCTATCTTTACACCATTCAGATGCAGCTTCCCACTTTGCTTTATTTACTTCAAATGTCTTACACTCATAAAGAAATGATTTAGTCATTCTCTTCTTCTGTTTTGGAGGTAGAGTTTGTTTTCTAGGTTTTACTTCAATCACATAAGTTTTAATTTTTCCAGTATTTTCTTTCACATTGATGATAAAGTCTGGAAAATATCTTCTCATTTTACGTTCAGTTGGATCAAAATAGGGGATACAAAATTCTTCACTTCCCCAAGCAACAATGTTCTCATTCAAATCACACCAAGAACAAAACTTGCGTTCCCAACTACTTCGACATATAATATTATTATAGTCTCCCTTATATTTGTTGGGGTTTTTTGGCCTGTATCTGCTTTTGATACTTTGTGCCATCTTGTATACATAATATATAACGTAAAAGTATTTATAGATGGCAGCTCAAGTTCCCCAGAATTTGACTTCGGATTTCATAAAATCCCGATTGCTAACTTTAGCACAAACTTCGTTTTATAATTTAACGCTTCCTTTACCTGCTGCTGTTAGGAGTAGGGCAAGAGCAAATGGTCTTCGATTAGAAGGTCAGACAGGTGATCTAAATCAAATTGAATTATTATGTACAGATGCATCTTTGCCTGGTTCTTCATTAGCAACACATGATGTTACTAATGACTATCATGGTGTAAGTGAGAAGATGGCATATCGTAGAATATACGATCAGTCTTTTAATCTGAGTTTCTATGTTGATAGAGAGTATGATGTTATTGAACTATTTGAAACATGGATTGATTACATCAGTGGTAATGATGATAGAGGAATGTCTAAGAATAGGCATCGTAATTATAGGATGAGATATCCTGATAGTTATAGAGAAGAAATCTATTTAACTAAATTTGAAAAAGATCATCATTTTGATATCAGTGAACATACAAAAGATCTTTTAAACTATACTTTTGTAGGAGCATTTCCTCAAACAATTACATCAATGCCTGTATCATACAATCAACCTGATATTTTGAAGTGTAGTGTATCATTCTCCTTTATAAGGTATGTGGCAGAAAGATCTTTAAGAGGAGCAAGAGCTGCACGAGATGAGATGAGAACTGCACCCAGAAATGTTACATTAGGATCTTCTTCTAGTGGTGGAACAAGAGGTAGTTCAAACATTCTAAATCGAGATGTGACAGATCAGATTGCAAGAGACACCGCACAATATGGAAATACTTTTCCATCAGGTTCTTTTAACATTACTCCAAAATCCACTTATAGAACTCCTAGAAGTAGAAGGGGTAGATAAACCCACTAAATAAACTTACTGAATTGAAAATATCATGCCATTACCGACCATTGTAACTCCAACTTATGATCTCGAATTACCATCAACAGGGAAGAAAATAAAGTATCGACCCTTTCTTGTAAAGGAAGAAAAACTTCTTGTTTTAGCTTTAGAAACTGAGAATCCAAAAGATATTTCAAATGCAATTAAAACTGTATTGAAGAATTGTATTCAAAGTAGAGGTATAAAAGTAGAAACTCTTCCAACATTTGATATAGAGTATTTGTTTTTGAACATCCGTGGTAAGTCTGTAGGTGAAATTTTAGAAGTTAATATCATATCTCCTGATGATGAGGAAACACAAGTTCCTGTTGAAATAAATTTAGATGATATTCAAGTTCAAAAGGATAATGATCATAGTAAAAATATTAAATTGGATGCTAAATTAATGATGGAAATGAAATATCCATCTCTTGATCAATTTGTTAAAAATAATTTTGATTTTGATGGTAATATTAATATGGATCAATCTTTTGAATTGATTGCATCATGTGTGAATAAAATTTATAATGAAGATGAAGTATGGTCTGCTGCTGATGTTACTAAAAAGGAACTGGTAGCATTTTTAGAGCAGATGAATACTATACAATTCAAAGAAATTGAAAAGTTCTTTGAGACTATGCCCAAACTTTCTCACAAGGTAAGCTTTGTGAATCCTAAAACAGGAAAAGAGAATACTGTAATACTTGAGGGTTTATCGTCTTTTTTCGGCTAGGTATGATGCATATGGATCTGGAGAATTATTTTAAAATAAATTTTGCCTTGATGCAGTTCCATAAATATTCATTAACTGAAATTGAAAATCTTATTCCTTGGGAAAGAGATATCTACATTTCTATGCTACAACAACATCTTGAGGATGAGAAGCTAAAACAACAACAAAATGGTTAAACCATCAAATCAAGTAAAAAAGTTAGCAGCAGAGAAGATATTATCTGATCTGAGAGATGAGGGAGCTAAAGAAAAGACTACAGTAATAAAAGGATCAAAAATAAATAAAGATTCTTTAACTAAAAGAGTTCGTAATAATGAGAGGAAAATAACCTCTATAAAAAGTATAATAAAAATTAGAGAAAGTGATTTAGCTCCTAATTTACAAAGCTTGGAAGAGGATAATTCTTTATTATCAATAAGTGGTGGACTTTCATCAATACTTAAAACTATAAGTGGTATTGGTAAATCTTTAAATACTAGAACTAAATCTGATAAGAAGACGAAGGAAAAGAAAAGAGTAAGAATGAATCGGTTGAAGAAGGAGAAAAGAGAAGAGCAATTAGAATCTAAAAAAGAAGAAAAGGATAGTCCAGAAGAAAAGAAAGAGAAGAAGTCTTTTGGTGGTAATTTTCTTGAAGGAATAAAAAGATTTTTTAAAAATATTCTACTGGGAACTGCTTTATTAGCATTATTAAACTGGTTAAAGAAACCAGAGAACATGGCAAGGTTGCAATCAACCTTAGATTTTTTGCAAAATCATGCTGGTACTATATTCAAAGGATTGCTTGCTATCGTAGCAATAGGTATTGGTGCAAAATTATATAAGATTATTAAGGGTACTATTACACTTGCCAGAGCAGGATTAAAAGCTTTGGGTTTATTAAAACCTGCGGTAACAATGGGAAAGGGTGGTAGTTTAGGTAGCAAATTAAGCAGAATCAATCCATTTAGAAAATCAAAAGTAACAACAAGTGGTGGACTTAAAGCAGGACCATTGTCTGGAATTAGAAAGAATTTAAGTAAGATAAATCCATTTAAGCAGAGTGCAAAGGTAACACAATCAACTTCTAAAGCTATTACCAGCAATGTAACAAAGAATGTTACTAAGAATGTTACTAAGAATGTAGGTAAGACAGTTGTTAAGAAATCTGTTGCAAAAGGTGCAGGTAAAACAATACTCAAAAAACTTCCGTTTGTCGGACT
>Ga0209232_1001075_pt1 | contig 15402 bp, 32 predicted proteins | sample ETNvirenome_2_60_FD_184066 | JGI IMG/M metagenome (GOLD analysis project Ga0209232, IMG submission 184066) | Marine viral communities from the Pacific Ocean - ETNP_2_60 (SPAdes) (version 2) | ecosystem: Environmental > Aquatic > Marine > Oceanic | place: Pacific Ocean | collected 2013-06-22
ATATCTTTTTTATCAGAATATATAATTAATTGCAATTAGTTTTGCCGTATAACTTGTTGAAACTTTTTTTAAAAAATTACTTGCGTTATAAGATCGGTTGGTTTAGTCTATACAGATCGCGGGCATGATGCCCACAACTGGAGAAACTTAATTATGGGAAAAAGAGGGCCAAAGGCTGGAGCAACACAGTTTATCGGAGTATCACTGGGGGAACTCAACAGGATACTCAAAGAGGACGCCGTTGTTCTAGTAAGCCGTAAGTATAGTGATATGCTTAACATTGAGGGTAAGAGCGTTCGCCACCTCAACAACAACAAGCATATTGAAGCCGTAGTAGACCAGCCCGATTTCAAGATCGACACTGGTGAAGATAATGATGAAAACTTGGATGATATGGACTGGTAAAAAAGTTCTTGACGCAAGAGATCGTTTGTATTAAGGTAGCTGAGAGATGAGAGAGCAAAACAACAAAAAGTTCATGCCTGACATTATCGGGCAGAAGTTAGCCAAGAAGAAATTACAGTTCTTGGTTGATGGTCACGCCGCAACTGGTATCATGCCCCACCTTATGTTTGTGGGAATGAAGGGTGCTGGCAAAACATTCATTGCCGAGGCATTGAAGCATCACATGAAGTCCAAGGATGATCCGAGTAAGAATCACAAGGATTTTATGACTATTAACTGTTCAACGATCAAGTCGTTGCCGCAGTTCGCCAACAGTCTTCTTATACCGCACATCCACGGCAAAGAGATTACCGTTCTCTTCGATGAGGCATCCGAGCTTCCCAAAGATGTGGAGATGGCGTTATTAACCATACTTAATGTTACTGAGCAAAACACTACGCAGTTTTCTTATGAAGATTATGATATGAATTTTGATTTCAGCCGACAGAACTTCATGTTTGCAACAACAGAGGCTCAGTCGGTGTTCCACGCTCTCATGGATCGTTGTGAGCGTGTTGATCTGGAGGAATACTCCTACGATGACCTTGCTAAGATTGTCGCTATTAAACTTCGCAAAGTGAAGTTCGGCAAGGGGGTTCTTGAGCAGATCGCCCCTGTGCTGCGTGGCAATGCCCGTGCGGCTCAGAAGATGGCGATTCACATTCGTAACTATCTCAAAGCTGCCAAAAAGAAAACCTTTATCAAGGCCGATTGGGACAAACTTTGTGATCATCTTGGCATCTTGCCTTTGGGCATCAACCCCATCGAGCTACAACTTCTTCGACACCTGAGTGAGCGCAAGGAATGCTCTCTCACCTACCTTGCTGCTAAAACTGGGTTAACCAAGCCTTGCCTACAGCGCGACTATGAGGTTTACTTGCAAAAGCAGAACCTCATGGAGATCAGCACCGCTGGACGCGCTATTACCCCCAAGGGTAAGGATTACTTGGAGGCACTCAGTGCAGGTGTTTGAGATACTAGACCAAGAGCATTACGATGCCCTTCGGGGCATCGCTCTTCGGTCTGTGTATTGTCACAAGCAGGGCCATTGGAAATGTATTGACATTGACGGTGACTTCGTTGAGGTTAAATTCCAGAAAGCAATCCTCGGTGTGAGCATATCAGAGAGAGAATGGGATATAGGAGATGATGATAATATCTGGATGGTAGGACTCATTAACAATCCCACAAAAAAGAAGGCATCGCAAATAAGGTGGCAGGATGTTTCTGACTTTTTAAATATAGAATGTAATGATGAAAATATATGGGATATTCCTTTAGATATTATTGATAAATAAGTGTATATTATAACAGAGTAACACGAGGCTTCACTCGCAAAGTTAAGAAGCTTATTCTGTAAATAAAGAAGGCGAAAGTTCCGTTTACTTGATGGGGCTTTTTCTTTGCCCAGATTCTCAGATTTATTTAAATAATTCAAATAATATTGTACCCGCGTGTTGTCCAAATATAGGCAAATAATATAGGGGGAGTATACAAAGATATTGGTATTTTAATATTTGTTTTGATTAGTTATTTTGGGAGGGCCCCCCGCGAAAAATAGTACGTGTACGTACTACCTTTGGGATTGACTTCATAAGTAGTTTAAATTAGTATTGTGGCAATGAAGATTCTAGTAGACACCAAGAAAGGCAAGGTGTGGGCGAATACACCTGTTAATGAGAAGATGGTCGAGGTGGCTGACATCGAGAAGGATAGTAGTGATTATCTTGCGTGGAATGAAATGGTGGGGCAGATACGGGCAAACGAGGATGAAGACGTACTAGCTATCTTTGAAAAAATAGTTTCAGAAAAATTTAAAAAAGGTGTTGACTCAAACGGTAGTTCGGGTTACTCTATTAACAGTGACAGGGGAAACCCTGAAGCTCTTTGAAAATTTAAATTTGGCAGTCAGAACAACATGCCCGTAGCCAAGCAACGCGGGAGACGCGCCTCACTGGTAAGCTCAGAAGAGCGGATGATCCTTTGAGGTAGGGATTAACCTAGAAAAGAAACGTGAGTTCGCTTGGCACTTGACTGTCATACAATTTGCTGGGAGACGAAACACAGTCTTGGCAAACCTAACGTAGCGAACAGGGTACGCGCCCTGTTAGGGACGAGGAAGCACCAGCAGAACAATTTGGAGCGGCGACGGTTGCTCCATCGGGATGTAGCGTAATAAATCTTTGCAAGAGGATTAGCGCACCGAAACAAGAGGCAGGAGTCCATCAAACTCTGGGAGCCGAGTAGCAATGTGGCGACACGAAGCTATGATGTAAGTAGGGTACGAAGTATGTAGGGTCACTGAACTTGATCTGGCCCCGAAAGTAGTTGCAGGTAATCAAGAAATCCTGTCATCCTATTAATTTTTGACTTTGAGTGGTAGCGATGGTGCGTGTTTACTAATCACCATACGCGCAGAACCATCTGCCGTGACCCACTCAATTAATTTGACTCCTTGGGGAGCACATATAAGGAATAATTTTACTGCATACCGATGCGATGGGTTGTGGTTATTCCTGCCGAAGAGGAGCAAAACTTATCCTGTTCAGCCTTGGGGTTAAACCCAAGACAGCGAGATCGCAACTCGCATAAAGCTGGGTGCAGTCATGTGGCACAAAACAGGACGCTCGTTTTAAGTGTTAGAATTAACATGGAACCGAGCTATAAACTTTCTCGCAATGACGCGGGGAATATAAAGTAAGGAAAACTGTGTGGGGATCACAGGACGGTTGCAAATATACTGAAAAAAACTCCCCATAGAATTTGATTGGTCGTACTTGGTGTTTTTACTTGTTTCATTTGGTTATCACCCCCCCTCGAAAGAGGGGGGTTTTTTATGGTTATGTTCTGGCGTGGCCCCCCGCGAAAACTAGTACGTACACGTACTATAATTTAATCAAAAAAAAATCACTTTTTTGTTGTCAGAAAAACTCGTTTATCATATTCTTATCCCAGTGCGAGACATCAACAACGTAGACAAAGGAACAATATTATGTCAATGAAAGCTAAACAAAGCACCGAGTGGGATTTCGAGGTTGCTCAAATTCCAATGAAGTACGAACTCAACGGCAAGGAGTTCAAGTCGCAACGCTTTGCTAATATCCGCGTGGATACTGGCGAGGAGTTGGGTTGGTCGAGCGAGCGTTACGCCATCGTGCAGAACCGCGACCTCATCGAACGCGCCGAATCCAAGTTTGCCGAGCGTGGCATCGGCTGGAACAAGCGCAACATCATTGCCACCGCCAACGGCTCCAAGCTCCGCGCCGTTTACGATCTGTCTGGCGATATGTTCAAGTCTGAGGTTCCACAAGTGGGTGATGTGATGGGCTACCGTCTCATCCTGCAAAACTCGTTTGACCTGTCGCTTCGCGTGTCGTTCGCTTTGGGTCTTCTCCGCTTGGTTTGCTCCAACGGTATGCAGACGATGGAGAAGGATGTGGACATGGTGAGCAAGCACTCATCCAAGCTCGACCTCGACAACCTCATCACCGACAAGGCACTGAACAGTGCGCTGGCCTCGCTCAAGGACAGCACCGATGTGTTCGCCAAATTGGCTGGGATTCAGGTTGAGCAGGAGCAGGGTCTCAACATCCTGCAAAACATCACGGGTGCGAACAATCGCATTCCTAGTGAGAAAATCCGCGAGCGCGTGGCTCACATCTGGAACAACCCAACGCAACTGCGTTCAGATGATCGTAGCTACAATCTCTACAACCTTTACAACTCGGTCACGCAACATCTGACCGATGAGTACGAGGATCGTTTTGAGTACGCTGACCGCATCAGCGGCAAAGTCCTCAAGGAATTCAGTCTTGCTGCTGACAACTCCAATCGGCTCAAGAAACTCATCGCCGCCCCCAAGGTGGTTGAGGTTCCGCAATCCGAGGAGGTTGTCGTGACTGAATAGGGCCACCCAACCCACCCAAGCCCCGCCCCGCAAGGGGTGGGGCTTTTTCTATTTCCTGCAAATAATCACAACCTTGCAAATAAACATCGGGGAGAAGTATTTTGTCATTATATATTTATACTGGCTGATTTCATATTATACGTATACGTACTATTTCTGGCGGGGGGCCTTGCGCGATTTTTTTATGATAAAAAAGCTTGTAGCAGTTGGTGACTCTGATACCCTTGAGGCATGAAAGGACAAGTTCAAGTTTACCGAAACCTCAACCAAACCCTCGAAGACGGCACGAAGGTTTACAGCGTGAAGAATGACAAGGGTATCGTGGTGGATCATGTCACAGAGATCGCGTTATCCCGCCCTATCTTCAGAGTGGGACCAAAGGGCAACCAACGAGTGCGCGACGAGAAGCGTAAGAATGTTCACGCTTACATTCAGGGTAGGCGCATGAGGACTTCCTTTATCGATGACCCGACCACTGGTATTCACCTAGAGGAGTGGGTGAAGATCACCTACGATCCCTACCAGCACAAAAGCTTTGTTTTGGTGCGAGACGATCTCACAAAGAAGGGCGAATCAAAAGCAGTCAGCGAGGCGTGGCTGGTTGAGTTTCGTAGAGATGGCGTCTGGGCCTACTTGCCTGTGTTGAAAAAGTCAGGCAAGACTGTGACTGTTGAAGTAGACCGCTGCCCCTATTAAAAGGGGTGGCTTTTTTTCGGCGGGGCCGCCCGCGAGATTTAATACGTATGCGTGTTATCTGTGAACATCGCACTCACAGGTGTGAACACTGAGTCCTTGGTTTTCAAGATCGTCGGTGGTATATTGTTCTCAGTCGCAGGGAGTAAGCTGGCAAAGACGCCAGAGCCGAATGCGAAGGAGACAGTTAGTTATGTTGAGAAATGTTATGTTTGCCTGTGTTTTGGATAATGTCGAACTGAATGATGATTATACAGTTCGGTTGATGTATCGAGAGGGGAATGAAAAGAGTGTCACTGATCCACAGCTTGATTGGGAAATATTCTTTGAGATTATAAACAAAAAGGATAATACTATATCATATGTGGATAATAATATCGATTGGTTTGATCATAATGACAAGAACGTACTCACTGCAGCAAAATTGGCCCACGGGCGACCAAGGATGAGCTTGTTGATATTTTTTGATTATTTGGATGAGCACTTTAGCAACGTCTTTACGAAGACTCACGACTATGGCCATGTCGCAGAATACGGCTTTGATAGACCAACTTTCGAAGAGAAAATCAGAAACATCGTTGAAGACTGGACTGGCGAGGAATACGACAGCTTCACCCAAGAACAGCTTGAAGCTCATAAGGACTTGCCTTACGGAACCGACTGGCATCTATACGACGAAATGCAGGACAGCCATATCTCCAATCGTCCTCGTCTGGAGAATAGCCACAGAGAAATCGATCAATTGCGATTAGAATATAAAAGGGCGGTCCATAAATACCGATCAGGGAAATACCTAGACGAGTGGCGATCACTCCGTCAGCCTGATGGTCGGCTACCAGAGAAGCAGGAGGCTGGGCCCAAATACAGATTCAATTTAGGCGGAGCGGAAGGAGGTGAAAGCTAGGCTCGCCATTGCCGCATGGTGCGGTGTCCTGACGGGGAAAAACGAAGCGGGGAGGTTCCAGCCTCCCCGTTTTTTTGTGGTCATTAGGCGGGGCCCCCCGCCGAAACTATTACGTACACGTACTATCTGGCTGTGAATAAGTTTGATCAAAAAAGGGCTTGAAGTTTTTTATCAGATAGTTTAGTTTTTATACAGACAAGCGGCTTGTCTATAGATAGGAATTGAAATGAAACGGGGCGGTAAAAAGCAAAAGGCCAGAGTGAATCCAGAGGGGTTCATGGGCAGCGCGTCCCGCGAGCATAAAGTCAAAAAGGGCAAAGGCTCTTATACTCGGAAACAAAAGCACAAAGGATATAATGATGATAAAGAAGCAGCTTAAAGGAGAGACGCCGATCATCTGGGTGGTGGGAGATAATCACAAACAAACAGAGGAGTTTTATTACTGGTTCTGGCACTATGGTATCGCAGAAACTAATCTGGAAAGCGAACGCCTTTCATGGCATTCTGACAACGTGGTGTCATTCTATACCACAAAGGAAAAGTTTTTGCGTGGTGCTACGCTTGCCCGTTTGTTTTTTCTTATTGATAACGAAGGCGAACGGTTCAAGGGTGTGAAGGGTGGCGCAATGTCAGAAGCTCGCCAATGGGCAATTGATTATTGGAATAAAACAGAAACCACAACGGGCTACGCTGTGAAACGTGGCAAGTTTAATTATCACGACTATGACAGCAACCACGGACGGGCAGAAAATTTATCTGATATTGATGCTTGACCTTTAACCGCCAATCTTTATAATCACTCGCATGACAACGACCTTGAAATTCGGAGAGCCAAACGCCAAACTTAAAAAGATGATTAAAGCCAAGCTTGGCTTACGTCTAAAAACCTTCACACTTCCCGCAGGGCACACTTGCCCCGGTGCAAAGGATTGCTTGTCCCGTGCTGACAGGATCACGGGCAAGGTGAGCGATAGCGAAGAGACAGAGTTTCGCTGTTTCATGGCATCGGCAGAAGCTCGCAGCCCTTCCCTGCGTAAACTTGTTTGGCACAATCTTGAATTGTTGCAAGATGCTTTGAGCTATTCAGACGGCCACGAACGCGCAGCGGATTTGATTTGCCAGAGTCTGCCCGAAAAGTTTGATATCATGCGCGTTCACGTTGGCGGCGATTACTTTTCCCGCAATTACTTTTTGGCGTGGTGCTTGGTTGCAGAGCGCAACCCCGACAAAGTTTTTTACTCATACACAAAAAGCTTGGCCATCGTGGCGGGTATTCCAAAGCCTGACAATCTCGTGTTGACTGCTTCCCGTGGTGGTAAGTGGGACAATCTTATTGACGAAAAGAACTGGAAAGAAGCGCGGGTTGTGTACAGTGAAAAAGAAGCTGCCGAGCTTGGTCTAGAGATCGACCACGACGACACCCACGCGGCATTCGGCACAAAAAGTTTTGCGCTTCTACTGCATGGCACACAGCCGAAAGGCAGTGCAGCAGCCGAGGCGTTAAAAATCATAAAAAGAAAGGGGGTGTAAGCATATTGAATTACTGATATTATTAGCTTGTATTTACGTATTTTTTGAATTATTTATTTAATAAGAACTAAGGCCCGCAGAAATGCGGGTCTTATTTTTTGCAGCAAATAAAATACCTTGCAAATAAACATAGCGGCGGGCATGGTTTTGTTTGTTATTATTATGATAATCTTATTTAATGGTAATTAAGATAATGTACGTATACGTACTATATCTGGCTGGGCCCCCCGCGAAATTTAATTATTGTTTTTTTGCGCCGAGCGTGGTTTAATTACCCCAATGATTGAAACGCGCAAAGTGAAAGTGACCGCCAGACCCAACGCCAAGGCCCGCACCAAAAACCGCCTCCGTGATCATGGGCCTATGTTCAAGGACGTAACCAGATTGAACACTGACCGTGGCTTCCGCCACGATGAAAAACTTGGCGATTGTGTGCTGCTGCGTTCTTTGAAGAAGCCACAGCTAGGCTGGGCGCAGCCTTGGAATGGCTGGTTGTCTCTTGATGAAATTGACATAGTGGAATGTGATGAGTAGTACGTACACGTACTATATTGGGCGGGGCCCCCCGCGAGGCTTAACAGGTAATTTAATTATTGCAATCTTCCACTGAGTATGGTTCAATGCTCCCATGTTAATCAGCGAAGTACAGAAACTCAACCTCACCAGCAAGCACTTTGCCCTCATTGCCGATGTCATCGGTCACATTGATGATGATGATAATCGAGAATCAGTCACCTACGATTTCGGGTGCTTACTTGCCCACACCGACGAAGCCTTTGACAAGGACAGGTTTGCCGCCCGTGTGGAGGAAGTCCACGCAAGCTGCTGGGAGCCTGATGCATACTCCGAATTCAGAGAAGATTTTTATAGTGATGTGTGAGAATAGTACGCACACGTAGTATATTGGGCGGGGGAGCGAGCCAGATTTAATACGTACACGTATTAAAATTAATTGAAAAAAATTATTGCATGGTGGAGAGGTTCATGTTTTAATCATAACGTTATGAGCGACTATTGCACGTTTTGCGACACACGGAGGCCCGAAGGTGGCACAAACCACTTGGTACTTGGGGATGATTGGATTGAGTTCTGCCATCCTTGCGGGGAAAAAGAAACCTTGACCAACGGCAGCGGTGAGGTTAAAACAGTCAACGAAGTGTTCGCACTTCTACAATCGAAAAAGGACTAACATGAGACGACTACACAAGACAGAGAAAACTTACGAAGTTTTGACCAATGACGGAGACGCAACCCTTGGATTTATCATTGCCTACAATGATGACCACGCCCAGCGAGTTGCTGAAAAAGAGTATTGCGAAGGGGTAATTGTAAAGGAGGCAAGCTAATGAAAAGACTATACAAAGTAGAACTTAATGAGATTCATTGCGCCACGTTCGAGGTCGAAGCGGTCAGCGAGCAAGACGCAGTAAACGAAGTGTTGGATGGTGCGGGTGACTTGGTTCACTCCGAGTATTCCTACACACCCGACAATGATGCGGTTCGTAGCGTTACCTGTAAGGAGGACTAAATGGAAACAATTATTTACATTTGTGCTGTATTTATTGCGCTGATTGCGGTAGCATGGTTGCTCGATGAAAACGACAGAGAACTGGAGGACTAAATGACCACAGAAGAATGTAGTGAACAAATGCAAGAGGACATTCGCACCTGTATGGACGGAATGTGGAGCATGGACGAGAGACATCTAGTTGAGGATATGCTTTGCCAAATCGTAGTTGACAACTTTAAGAAACTGGAGGACTAAATGAAACATAACCACAAACAAGACCAACACGACAGAGTAATGATCAACAGAATCAAACTCGACGTTAAAGAGTGGATGGAAACCCACGGGCAAGTAATGATGGGTGAGGAAATTTCTGACGATGTTTGCAAAATCATCGACGAATCAGTGGAGCGCACCAAACGCATCCGAGAGGATTGGATGAAACCAGACAGGTGTTAGTACGTGTACGTACTATTTCCCGCTGGGCCCCCCGCGAACTTTTTTATGATTAAGTCTTGCTTTATAATTAAAATCTCTGCTAGTCTTTCCTTGGTGCGAGAAACCAATGGAGATTATCATGAGACTAGAACAAAACGCAGCAAAGCAAGACGTTCGGGATGAGATTCTTGAACAGATCAAAAGCGAACTAAAAGAGAATCGCGTTGATTCTTATATTGTTAGTTTACCCGCTTCTAACTGGAAGTTTGAAACGAAGTTAATCACTACGTTAAATTGTTTATATCCAGATGTTAAGTTTACCCTGCATTGTTTTGAAGTTGATTGGTTAACTTTTAATGAAAACACCACGGGTATTAATCAGGCCAATTTGCCTTTTACCATAGAAACGCGGGAAGGTTACTTTGTTTCTGGTAAGTGTTTGAATGTGGAGGTTATTTATCAGCACGGGCCATTGAGTGTCGATGATGTAAAAAATGGCTGTGAAGTTAGGAATCAGCGTTTGATTATTTGGGCGGATTATTGCGGTTACCCGATAGACTACCCAGAGAAGGAGATGATGCCGATGAAAGACCTTACCTTTTTACTGAATAACTTTTCTGATGCTCTTATTTATCAGACTAATGCCGTTAGTTTGAGGCATACCAGAATGCAGCACGGTTTTAACTTTTCAAGTGGTAGCCCTGCATACAATTCTAATCAGATTCTTGAATACTACCGCCGAAACTGTCCCAGCAGAAACAGGGTGCGCCGTTGTGAAGTTTTCAAGTATCTTTACAAAGGTGGTGTGCCTTATGATGGAAGCGCACCTCGCACCCCCATGTTTACTTTCGGCTGGCGTACTGGTAAAAAAACAGCGCGACATATCAAGCAAGTCAAACAATCGTATGCGGGAAAGGAATTAATTTAATTATGAAATACATGATTCAGTATTTTGGTTGTATGAAATTTCTGGTCATGATTAATCATGACGATGAGGAAATACGGCAAACATTCAATTCATTCTTTCATCATGGTGCAATAGGAGCAGATTCAGAGTTAAATTGGGTTTATGAGGTGAATGGTGGCGGCAAGGCTTTCTTTTTGGTACATAATGATTATGTTAATAGCGCAAAGGATAAGTTGATTCACGCATACAAGATGATGAAGCTTTACAAATATGTTAATGAAAAGCTTTCTATAGACAAAGATGCTCTTACGTCAATTCTTGATTATTATAATATAACAGATGCAGAATATGATGATTATCTCTGTGAATTTTATAAACCTTTTTTTGAGGCAAAAGCACAGCACTGGTATGATTCTCTTGAACGCCATACCTCGTTAGTCTATCGACGCAGTGGTATTTATGATCCAATGTCAAAGACATGGTTTAGCGGCAAATATGCAAGTTATTATGACATTGGTGTTCTCAGCGGCGGCATTGGTGAGCATGATATAAAATCGGTGAAAGATCGTCAGTATGTTGAGCACTTGGAAGAGGTTATGGAATAGTACGCACACGTACTAATTCTGGCTGGGGCCCCCGCGAAATTTTTTTATCATTTTGTTAAAAAAGGCATTGACGCACAGGGGGCTAGGTGATAAGGTTTCACCAACATGAGCAACGACAACCCAAACCAAAATCTCGATCCCCAAGATTCACTGCGGGATATGATCCAAATCCAACCCGAAGAAGTTTTTCAGGATGACCTGAAAGCTCACACGACGGAAAACAACCAAGACTTGAATGAATTTTATGATAATTTTATTCTTGCCAACCGCGAAGCCAACGACTATAAAGGATAAGCATGAAGGCAGTGATTAACATTCAGATGGACAACGTAGCATTCGAGCAACCCCACACCTGCATGGAATTGGAAAAGATTCTGTGCAAGATGGCCGACACCGTGGGCCGCGAAGCGATTGGCAAGGTGGGGCACGAATGTATCGAAGCAGACTCAAACGGCAATTACATTGCTAAACTCAAAATTGTGGAGGACTAAAAATGACAGCTAAAACCAAAAAAGATTGGACAAACACAATGTTTATTGTAAACATCGGACTCATCAGCTTTGCGGTCGGCGTGATCGTTGGGCAATTTGTAAAGGTGGTGCTATAATGAAAAGTTTATTTAATACAATCGACGACATCGTGGGCCTTGTGCCTTGGTTCATCGCGGCATGGTGTTTGTTTGGATTTGCCACAATGGCACAAGCGCAAGATTTGACACTCGGTCAGCGTATCGTAGCGCAAACCATACTTGGCGAGGCGCGAGGCGAGGGCGAGGCTGGTATGTACGGCGTGGCCTGTGTGATACAGGAACGTATCAAGTCAAAGCACTGGCCCAACAATGCAAAAGACGTTTGCTTTCAGAAAAGCCAATTTGACGTTTGGACTGAGCGCAAGTATGTGAAATGGGATGATGACAACCGCGCAGCAGTACGCCGCCACATGGCACAAAACACCAAGGCCGCGCAGTATGCCAAACGCCTTGCCATTAACCTCGACACCCTAGATCGTTCGTTCGTTGGATACGCCGACCACTACTGCACCAACGACACGCACAACTATTGGACAAAGGGACAGAAGATTCTCAAGGTTATTAAAAACCATAAGTTTTATAAATTGCGTTGATCGTTGTCTCATAATAAGCGCAAACGGGCGGGTAGGGGCTTTCATGTGTGCCTCTACCCGCCCACCTTTTTTGTACTAATGCAAATAACTTTGCGGGCGTACGCATATCATGCAAATATTTTAGGTGGATTATTTTATCATTATGTCTTGGGTATTAGATAGTACGCACACGTATTACTTTTGGCGGGCGGCCCTTCTCAGAGATAGTACGTATACGTACAATTCCCCCCAGCATCTTCGATGCCAACCTTGCCGCAAGTTATTAACAAAAAAAAACTTTCGATTGTGAATAAGTAGGGGCTTGACATGGTGCGCCCGCTCTATATTATAGGGGCATCGGCGGGAGCCAAATCCCCCGCCACCATGAGACAATGAAAACATACAGCGACACAATCACAAACATCATCAAGATCGAACTCGACGATATCACCTTCACGGTGGGCAACGCTATCGTGAGCGGGAGCATGGAAGTCAATGCAGTTTATGACTACCACCCTGAAGAGGAGGGCGATTGGGATACCCCAAGAAAAGCAGCATACGCTGAACTGGTAAAAATCAATCCGCCATTGGATTGCATCGAGTTGGTTATTGAAAGCCCCGACTTACCTGCACCAGTTGAGGTTGCAACTTGGCTTGATAAGGGCGGTCGGGCAAGGCGTGACAATCATACCAAATGGTGCGAATACATATTCAAACACGCGGAAAACATATTGATCGAAAAAACGATTGAAGAACTCACGCGTAAATTTGAATACGGGGATTTACCAGAGATTGAAATCGACTAGTCAATCGGGGGGGCGAAAGCCCCCCCATATATAAAAGAGGAAAAAACATATGAGCGTATCAATCGAAGACATGAAATGGGAAGCGGAATTGTGCCGCGAAGAAATGGAGCAACTCAGCGAAGACAAGTTGGGCAAGCTGGAAAACATGGCCCGCGACAATGAAGAAATGGAGACAGAATAAATGAAAATTGATATCAACAAAATCACAGATTACGATGTGCAAGGCATCGACCATTCCGACGCCCACGATTATGCGGATGCATATATTTCACAAGCAACTTACGATGATCCCAAAACGGGTGAACGTGAATTGAGCGATGAAGAAATTGAGGGCATAAGCTCAAGCGACAAATATGATTTAATTATAAAATACATTCACTGAAATATAAGGGGGCGGGAAACCGCCCCCAACTTCCCACCATTTCAAATACTATGCAAATAAGATAATTATGTAGACGCGAAGCGGATAATATTTTGATATGATTATTTTATACTAGGAAAAACATATCATACGTATACGTACTAAATTCTGGCGGGCGGGCCTGCGAAAAGTAGTACGTACACGTACTAAGTTATTAACAAAAAAAACTTTCGATTGTGAATAATTTTGCTTGGCAAAGATAGTGGTTATGTCGTAAATTTTTCTTGTGCGCGGGATGCGCACATAACGAGACAACATAACATGAACACACCAAACGAAGACAGCGTGAAGGTCGGCCAGATATGGTTCGACATGATCAACAAAGAACCAATCCAATTGGAGCATTTCTTTCCCTGCATGGGGGTAAGTGGCTATAATGGAGACTTCTCTAACGAAGGCGACCCAATCCCTTTTGACAAGATGCGCAAAGCTACCGAAGAAGAAGTGGAGCAGTTCAGGATAATCCGCGACGATTGGAAGGTAGCAGACGGCGACGACAGTTAACAATCACGGGGAGGCGAAAGCCTCCCCTATTTATATCGGACATAATCACATGAACAAACACTACAAATCCGCGACAACAACGCGATGGGAGTGGCAGTCCACTCTGGAGAACGGGCACACCGTGCCTCTTAAACTCGCCGTTGGCGATGTACACGCAACGCAATGGGGTCCGCGCAAAGTGGTAGGTGTGAAGCTTGAAAGCCTCGCCTCTAACCGCTTTGACGACTGGGATAATTATTGCCAGTAATCAACGGGGAGGCGAAAGCCTCCCCACCTTTTTCTATCTAATGCAAATATAAATATAATGAACACGCGAAGCGCAGGTTGCAGGTTACTATGCAAATATAATATATTTATAGACGCGAAGCGGATTGATATAATGTTATAGGTATTTAATAGTAAGATTAGAATACCATACGTATACGTACTAGTTGCTGGCGGGCGGGCCTGCGGCAGATAGTACGTACACGTACTATTCCCAGAGCATCTGCCATGCCAATTTCAATTTGAGTGCATTATTTATTTTCAAGAAAATGCAATTTACCGTTGACGCCAAATGCCGTTGGTGTACATTGATGGTGTTGGCGGGATAAACCACACGCCACACGGAGACAAAACACATGGAAACAATGGAACACCTATTCGAAGAAGTAGAAGTCAATGGTAAGCTCTACTCTGTAGACGTAACAATCGCTTATGATGCGGGAATGGTTGACAATGGAATCGGCCCGTATGAGTTTTGGGGCGCACGAGGCACGGACGTACGCATGGAACTGGAGATCGACAAATGGGAGATCGATTCAATCGATAAGATTCAGGACGAAAATTGGAACGTCATGCCCGAAGGAACTGTTACAGCAAAGGACATTGAGCGTTGGCTTAACACTTCAGAGTATGGCCCTAGACATTTGGAATGGTTGGTCGAAGCCATTGAAGACGACGCAAAGTCTGGATGATTCAACGGGGGGCGAAAGCCCCCCAATATTTTAATTGGATATAACGATATGAAACAAGACAACGAAGCATTCAAAAACGAGATGCCCACTAGCGCGGAATTCTACACTGACAACGCGCCAGCGAATTGGGCCAACAAAGCAGAACCTGAGCAGGAGGGGGACGCGCCAACTTATGACGAGGTGGCCGATACCTACGCCGCCGATGCGTGGCATGACGCCAACGAATATCCTGACTGGTGAACCAGCGGGGAGGCGAGAGCCTCCCCACCTTTATATTATTGTTGCAAATATAAATACCCATGCGAACCGTAGGTTGCCAAATACTATGCAAATAAAGTATATATATACCAGCGAAGCGTATATGATATTTTAAAATTGGTATTTTATATTTGAGATTTGATATTAGTACGCATGCGTACTATCTGCTGGCGGGCGGGCCTGCGGGATTTAGTACGCATGCGTACTATCTCATGATCCAGCAACAGCAAGTTGCGTGCCAACCCAACGGTGACTTATTCACTTATTCACAATCGAAAAAAATAGCTTGGCGGCGGAGTCTTTTCATGAGATAAATGTGGAGTGCCCACGGTATGGGCCGAAACGAAACGAGACAATAAAAACACACGATGAAAAACAATAAACTAAACCCCAAGCAAAGCACCTTCGCCTCGATTGAATA
>Ga0209232_1001077_pt1 | contig 15392 bp, 33 predicted proteins | sample ETNvirenome_2_60_FD_184066 | JGI IMG/M metagenome (GOLD analysis project Ga0209232, IMG submission 184066) | Marine viral communities from the Pacific Ocean - ETNP_2_60 (SPAdes) (version 2) | ecosystem: Environmental > Aquatic > Marine > Oceanic | place: Pacific Ocean | collected 2013-06-22
CTCTGTAGGTTGAGATCACCTTCAACTACTGCAACTCCCAGCTCTTTAGGAATCTCTCTCAAATACATATACGCCAAATTCAGATTACCGTCTATGTATGTTTGGCCCTCCTCTTTATGTATTGCCTTTTTATTCTTTTCTATTCTGTCTTTTTGAGCAGGAATAATTTCTTTTTTGTATATCCTTTCCCATAGTTTTGAGTCTGGAAAAAAGTAATGTCTCCCAGGGCCAGATCCCCCCATCCAGTCATCATATGAAATCATCCCTATATTATCGCCATCTCCAACTACTACGCGATCTGGCTCATCTGGATCTTCATTGTACTCTGGGTCTTCCATCCAGCTTTGCACAAATTTAGCAGTTATGTCTTTGTATTTTTCCGTCGGCGCAGCATTTTGCTTTCCTTTGATTTGTACCATCTCCTGATAACCGTCTTCTTTCCCGCTAACCTCTAATGTTACATGAGGTTCGCCTTTCTTATCCCAAAGAGAAATTATTGTGTTATTGGGGTTATCAGGATCATATCCTCCAACACAGTGACCCATACCTTCTCCTTCACATTCATAAGCTGCTTTAGTCTTTAACTTAACCCATGTATAGTCACCGTCCTTATAAAGAACCTCGTAGTCTTTATCTTTTTTTAATCGACCCTCTGATGATTTCTCCTGTTCAGCTAACTCTTTATCCCATTGTGCTACTTCTTTATCAACTTGCTCATATGGCTTTTTAACTATCTTTTCTCTTTCACGATCTGATAAAGAGTTAAAGTAATCCATTATATGCTCCATCTTATTCCAATCACCAACCTCAGTATAATCTACAACATCATCTTTCGCCATCCATTCTGGCTCACCTTCTTTATACTTATGAGGCTCTAAACCTATTAATGATTGCTGGAAGGGGAATGAAACACTAGTTGCCGGACCGGTTAAAAACTTCATAAGGTTATTAGTAAACCACTTATAGATAGGCCCACCGGGCTCTAAGTTAGGCTTGCCCTGGCGCCTATTCTGCTGCAAAAGGGTTACTATCTCGTTCTTGACATCTTCAGCATTAGCTATATTAGCTTCATAATATACTTTAAAGGAGACCATTTCTTTGTATATTTATTCCGGCGTTAGAATCTTCTCTATCTTTTCTAGACTACCTTTCATTTCTGTCTGATGCTTCCTATCTTCTGCCATCATACATAGGAGAAAGAATAGAATGCCTATCCCAATGAGGGTTCTTAACCACGATAAGGTACCAGCTTTCATTTAGAAGAGGGTAGGTATCTATAATAGACCTCCAGCATTAAAGTGCAGAGGCATGTTGAGTATAATGCTCCATCAGGTCCAACTTGACCATGACCACCGGAAGGAAGCCATGACCCGTCTTTCTGCTGTGATTCAGATATTAGTGTTTGATACGAATCGTTATATTGCCTCCAGTGGTTACCTTGTTTTTGAAATGCTGCTAAAGAATGATAGTACCAAGCATATGCTTGGTTAGGAGGAAATGATTTAGGTTTCTTAGAGATAATTAAATCTAAAGATTTGTCTTCGAGTTTCGAAGGTGCCCCCAGCATTCTAGCGCTGTAAGCTCCTACTCCTGTGAGAGATAATTTACCTCGTTGACCATCATTTACTCTATATCTAAAGTAGCCATCAGTGCCATTAGGATCTTCAGCTGACTTCAAATATCGGACAGCCTTTTGTTTGGCTCTTTCTAGTCCAGAAAATTTTATACCAGTTAGCTCGGCTGCCTTTAACGCTTGTATATTCCACCCAGAGACAGATAAGTCTCCTGTACCATTTGATCCATAGGAATATAACCACCCACCTCCATTTGTCTGACCTTCAATTACTATTGGAATGCCTACCTTAAGCGCAGGAGATATTCTCCTAAAAGAGGTACGAGCATTCTTATTCATAGAATAAGCTTCTGCTAATGAATACATTGCAATGCCATGCTCATATGAAAGGTTACGATCACGTGAGGTTGTAATATATCCCTTACCTTTATCTGATACATCCAAGAGGTACTCAATTGCAGCTTTAACTGATTTACCGAACTCAGGTGAATCAACAGTCTCGCAATGACCGCTATATGCTAGTAAAGCAAACGATGTCATTGCGATAGGAAACTTTGTACCAAAAGAACCATCCGGCTTCTGCTGAGATTTGATCCATCTCAGAGCATTTAAGACCTGAGTGTCCATTTTTCTCTTACCACCTGCTTTAATTAAACGATTAATTCTATCAGATGTACCACATCTACCTCCCATAGCTGTAGGTACTCTAAAGCCGCCTCCAATACCAGTCCCAAATCCACCGGCGCCAAACCCATCATTAAAACTAGTACCTATAGTTGGTGCTAAACTATCAACAGACGGTAATGATATATTTGAAAGATTATTAGATACGATAACATCAGCTGGCTTGCTATCAGGTCTCGAGGGTCTACTGTTGCGAACAGAAGTAGCAAACGTATTTTTATTAATCTTTACTTCCTTTTGCCCCTGTGTCGCAGATACTATTAATTCTATCTGCTCATCTTTTAAAATGGCAATAGTTAAAAATGCTAGCAACATCATTAAGAGACCAATGATGCATATAGAAATGCCTAATGAGATTGCTTTGCTACGATTTTCTTGTCGACGTACTATATTTTCTATAGGGTCCTGTTCTGGTACATAAACAACATTAGCAACCGGAGCATAATAACTATGTTCGCTTGCCTTCATTCATTCTATTTTTTCTTTTTCTTAGGATGTTTATGAGATTGCTCGCGAATAATTTTAACGTCACTAGCTTTCATCGTCACTAAAAAACCGTTAACATCAACATAATACTCTTCAATTATTCCCTGTGACGTTAAGCTATGATCAATAACTCTGAACTCCTCATCTTCATCGCCGACCGGCGCTACGTGAGTAGCTCAGTTATGTTCTATATCTTTATCCTTCGCGGCATCCTTCATTGGCTCTTCTTTGTTGCCATCCTTGTCTAAATCAAGGAAGTCCGGCTTTTTACTTTCAATGAATGTTTTCCAAATAGGATCCTCTCTATCACCAATACGTTTCATATTAGTATTTATGTTTTTGTTGTTGAATTTAAAGGAACATAGCTAAAATACACACAGAGGCCCTGGTAGCTCAGTGGATAGAGCAACGGACTTCTAATCCGTAGGTCTCAGGTTCGAATCCTGATCAGGGCGCCAGAAAATTATAAGGAACTATTATATAATAAAGAAAAGATGGGACATCCTAATTACTCTACCGACGACATCATTGCAATGTTAAAGTCTAATGTTGCATCTCGTACCGTTATTAATAACAAGGATATTGTTGCTGATATTACTCGTTTGCTTAATAGGTGGTACGAAAAGAAGAAGCGTCCTCTCTACACATATGACATGTTGAGCGGGAAAAAATGCGCGATGGGAATTAAAAAGCTTTTTTATAGCCGTGTAAAGAAATTCGGCTCTATCGAAAAGGTAATGACTAGTTACCTCGGAAGAGCTAGCAAGCCTAAGAAAGAAGCTAACAGGGTGTTAGACCCAGATGATCCAGCAGCATATAGGCGCTTTAAGACGAGGATGCCTGATGGCCGGGTTGATTGGTCTTGGAGACATCCGGAGCAGGTATCGAAATTGTTCGGGAAGCCAGCACCGCAACCTCAATTGAGTAATGACGAGAGGGTAAAGTGGGCCGCAGAACTCACCAAAGACACATGTCACAGAACTGATCTGGTAGTAAAAAATCAATGCCTTGAATGCCTATATGGGTATGTGTGTCAAGTTTACAATCGCAAATATAAGACTAGTTCTGGGAGAATAGTTAGAAAGCCTAACAAAACTATGCTTAAGCATATGCGACGAAACCCTGATAAATACAGAGTACCATTAGATGAACAGCTTGAAAAATAACGAACTTACGTATAATAAAGATATGAAACTTGAACTTAAAATTTTTATCTGTTTTATCATTACTTTCCTGTATGTTAACTATAGTATATGGGCTAACAAAAGCGAAGAGCAAGAAGTTGTTCAAGTTGGACAGGAAAAAGTTGTTGAAGGATTTGAAGTCCGGATCGTTAACGACCATACAAACGAGCGTCTAGAATTAACAGATACTCTAGGTGAAGCACTAGCGTATATTGAAAAATACTCTATGCATCATAACGACCTTATAGCATTTGATCTGGCTACTGGGTCTAAAGTAGCCAGTAGTGGTGAAGGTAATGGAGCAATTTATAGGGGATCTTTTGAATAGCGCTTGTAGCTCAGTGGTTAGAGCACACGACTCATAATCGTTAGGTCGCAGGTTCAAATCCTGCCGGGCGCACCAAATAAAAAAATATGCTATCTAATTTACAAAAAAGGTTCAAAGCTAAAAGACATATAAAGGGACTCAAATCTAGAAAGTCTCTACTAGAAACACAGCGAATGCATGCATGCCAAAAAAGAGACGGTTATTGGATTAGGGATATTGACACTGAGCTACGAACAGTGAATAAACTTCTAGAAGAAGCTTTGTCAGACTTTAAAAACAAGCGCTATAGATTACCATAGGGAGTGTAGTCCAACGGCAGAGACAGCGGACTTAAAATCCGTCCAGTGCGGGTTCGACTCCCGCTGCTCCTACCATTCCTGGTATGTAATAAGGAACTCTCATATAATATTCATATGGAAGGACAACCAACTAATAAGTTACCAACTCTCAGAGAAGTTCAAGAGATTAAAAAACGTCAAGGATTTCCACTCCCGAAACCATATGTAGAAGAAGAAGTTATCAAAGAAACTACACGCTTTAGTAGACAAAGTACTATAATCGCGAGAGCTAAAATGGAATCGACAGTTGGTTTGCTGTAAAGGAACTAGTATATAATATGGATATGCCAGCGATAGACAATTACTCACCCGACCCGACCAAGCGCCGTCTGAAAATTTCAATCAGGTACCATGACACAGGTGCCGTCTTCCACCAGGTGCGATACCTCGACAAGAAGCTCTCCAACGACGGGGTCCTAGAGCTGATGTGGTGTGAGTGGAATAGAGGCTCCCAGCGTGAGAGTCAGAGATTCTTAAACGCACAGGTCCGTAATATGATGGTCAGCGACACCATCTCCATCCAGGAGGGAGGAGTGCGCGGTCCGACTAAGCACTACATCTGCGAGATGGTCGGCTGGCGGGAGCTGGGAGCATGGCCCGGTGACGACGAGGACATCAGCACCATCAACGAAGCTGTAAGCAGGGTAGCATTATGATAGTAATTTTCCTTATTATAGTTATATTGATACTCGCACATGACAAGTATCCAGACGGAATCTAGTAAGAAACTTTTATATAATATAGATGATGAGCAGAGCAGAAAAACATAAAGCCAAGATGGATAAAATGGGCTATAGTTTCTCAAAGGGAGCCGGTTATGTCCAAGGATTTTTATTGAGGAGAAACCCGACATTTGTTGATAGGAAGAAGCAGGCAAATAAGCGCGCTTGCCGAGCATTTTAATTGATACCAAGCTGGACTTGATAACAACTTACTTTATAATACTGTAATATATGAGCGAAAGATCTACAAAATGGCAGAGAGATAACTTCTCTAATAAACAAATTCTAGAACACTTATCATTGTTAAAGGTCGAAGAGCCAGAGTGGGGAGACTTGGGAGAAAAGGGATGGAATGAAGGGTGGAATGAAGCTATTGAAACTCTTACTGATATGTTTTATTGTCTTGATTTACCTGATGAAGAGTTTGGCGCGATGGCTTTTAATAAGGAAACAAATATGTTTGAGCATATTGGAAAAGAGCCAGGAGATGCAAAGCAAATTCGACTTGACAAAGAAAAGGAGCTTAGGGACTATGCGCCCAAAAGCGTAGACACTGCAAAATATTCTGAAATTACAGTCCCAGCATTGAGCTCAATTTTTGAAGGAGCAAGCGAATATTCTATTCCACTAGCTGATTAAAAGCTACAATTATACGTGATAGATCATCACCATAAGTTTATTTTTGTTCACATACCTAAATGTGGAGGATGTTCTATTGCTAAAATCTTAAACACCCTACCGCCTATAGTCGACAATACAGGGCACCGTACCCTAAAACAGATATTTTTAATGCACCCCGGGTGTGAGAACTATTTCAAATTTACTTTCGTTAGAAATCCATGGGATAGGTGTGTCAGCTTATATAACTTTTGGCGCCAACAAAGCTATGACCACCCTTGGACATATCATGATAAGCGCCAGATGGACTTTTGCAAAAATCATAGTTTTCTTAATTTTCTTAAAAATTTGAATAGTCCAGAACTTGATAGGGTGCACACTAAGCCTTATTTTACTCATTATTTTTCTTCTGAACAGCGATATAATTTTGTGGGTAGGTTGGAAAACTTGCAAGCAGATTTTAATACTGTCTGTAATAAAATTGGAATTAAAGAGCAAGAGCTCCCGCACGAAAATAAATCAAAACACAAACACTACACTGAATACTACGATAAAGAATCCCGTAAAATCGTTGCAGACACATTTGCTCAAGATATTGAGTATTTTAAATACAAATTTTAAAATTATATGGTAAATACCCAAAGTATTAATAAATATCCCTTTATGGGATACGAAGCAGAGCTCAAGAAAATGGTGGATATAGTTAAAGTAAATTTAACGGCTATAAACGCGCTATCTGAGAGTAGTGATGAACAAAATGTATGTGATATGATATGTGCTATTAACGGCCCGATAGATCAGTTATCATGTTACATAGACACTTTGATTGAAGAAAAGGAACTAAGCTAATATAACGTATGAACAAAAAACTTTTAATCGCTCACCTGGTTGATATTGCATGCTGGTTTGCCCTAGGACTTTTCTTTGGAGCTTATTTTCTTTAACAAATATGTACATGAAAAAACTAGCTGTCTTATTTTTGGTAGTAGGAGCTCTATTTCTCACTTCTTGTGTTACAAATTGGCAGAGAAATAGAAAACTCAATGAGGAAATTTTCGAAAAATATTTAATAGTCCCTATGGCGGCAGAGAGCATTAAGTGTTCTACCGCTCCAGTAGTAAAATGATAATTAATGCAATAAAACTAACTGGCATTTGTATACTTGCAGCTGTTCTTACTGTAGTAGCAATAGGAGGACTCGTCGCGATTATGGTATTTGGTACTATCTTTCTTGGATGTGGACCATTCTAACATTAAATATATGAATGACGGAACAGTTCGATGAAGGTGTGAAAGAGATCTTATTAAGCTTATTATCATTAGGGGCAACTGCATATGAAACAAGCTATTTGGTTGATTTTTTAAAAGACCGCCCGGAGCCTATACAACAAAAAATTGATGCTATAAAGCAAGCAGACAATATTATCGTTTCTTCGTCGTTTAATAGAGCAGCAGAAGAGGTGATAGATAAGTTAGAAGACGATCCTCCTGAAGCGAAGGTTAGAAAAGTTACTAAAACGAGACCTGTAGAGGATACACCGCCAGATGAATCTAGAGCTAAATCTGATTCACGAATTAGATCATTAGCAGGTGATTTAATTAAACCGTCAGAAATTTATGGTACAGATATAGGCCATCCAAAAAATAAAAAATTCTTAGCTCCTTACACAGATGATGTAGGTATATATACCATAGGTATCGGTCACAAAATAGGAGACGGTTCAGTAGCTGCAAAAAATAACTGGATAAAAAAGCATGGCAGTTCTATTACTCCGCAGTTTGCTGAGAATCTATTTGATAAACAATTGGATTATCACTTAAATAGAGTAAAGGAAATTTTTGGAGCAACATTTAATGATATTTCTGACGAGCAGGCAGCTGTGATAGTAGATATTAGCTACAGAGGCGATCTTTTACCGGGAATGGATTGGGTGAAATTATTACGGCGGGGCAAAAATACTGAAGCAGCTGTTGAATATTTGGATCATAAAGAATATAAAAAACGGAAAAAGGGTGGTAGAGATGGAGTGGTAAAGAGAATGGAGCGTAATGCCGAAATATTAGCTGGGAGAGCATAGGATGAAAAAGTTTAAAGATTACTTTCAAAATAAAATAGACAAGGTGCCTACTTGGTTAGCTGAGCTGAGAAAATTTAAAAAGAAAAAGGCAGATTTTGATGGAGATCCTGTAGACAATGAAAGTGATGATCATTCATCAACAGAGCGGTTAGGTTCTGGTGAAACAAGTAACTTAACATAATTAAATAATAATATGGACAATTTCGATAAAGAGGTCACAAAAATACTCAATGAATCACGTCTACAGTATGAATTTGACGTTGAATTTAATGAGGTTGCGCGGCAGGTAGAAAACTTATTTAAATGGCTTATGAGTGAAGCTAACATACAAGGAGAGCGCATTATGAATGGGGTGCACTTTAAGGCGAGTCAGATTAATAACGGACCTGTTAATTTAGAAATTTTAAATATAAACTTAGCTAATGATCCTGTGTTCGGTCAGTACGTTGATATGATTGAAAAGACACAGGCGCAGCTTCAGAAAAAATATGGAATAGATCCTGAATAATATGTACGAATACAAAGCAAAGGTAACAAGAGTAGTAGATGGTGATACTGTCGATCTTTTAATTGATGTTGGATTTAACATCCACATAAAGGAGCGTGCAAGGCTCTATGGAATTGACGCTCCTGAGAGTAGGACGAGAGATTTAGAAGAAAAGAAGAGAGGGTTAGCATCAAAAGCAAGACTCATTGAGATTCTCGAGTCATTTGGAGATACGATTGTCGTCAAGACTACTATCGATAAAGGTAAGTATGGTAGATTGCTCGCAGAGTTGCTAAGTCTAGATGGAGATCAAAATGCTAATCAGATGCTAATATCAGAAGGTCATGCTACTGAATATTTCGGAGGAAAGAAATAAATAATAACATGCCAAGCAAAACACCAAAGCAAGAGAGATTCATGGCAGCTGTAGCTAATAGTCCTGAGTTTGCAAAGAAAGTAGAAGTCCCGCAAAGCGTTGGAAAAGAGTTTGCTAAAGCAGACAAAGCAAAAGAAAGTAATGAAGAGGAAGAGCCTGAAGAGAAAGAGGAGACCTTTGACGAAGCAGTATCGAGACATTTAGAAAAAACTAAATAAATAAAGACATGGATAACGAATTTGACAAACAAGCATCGAAAATTTTAAGAGAGAATTTAGAAGGAGTAGGGTGGAGTGACGAGTATGACATTAAAGAAGTTACAGACACAGATGATTTAGAATATGCCGACCTTGGTGATGCTTTTTTGTTTGATAAAGTAGCCGAGTATGCTCAGGCAGAAGAGGAGGTTATTGAAAAAGAGAGTGATGTAATGGATTTTCTCAGCCGGTTTGGCGAATGGGAGTTAAAGGACAATCCATACGGCACTATTGTAGTAAAGACTGGAGAGGCCCACAATGAAATGCAGCCGCCGGATAAAGACTTTGATGATGAACAAAGAGATCAAGATCCTCATAGGCATAAAGGCCTTAGTGACTTTGAAGCTGAGCAAAGAGATCAAGATCCTTTTAGGCACACTCCAGGCCGGTAAGTACAGCCATGAGGCTATTCAAAGAGCATTGGTCTCAGCCCAAGCAGATGCCAGAGATAATCCCTACACTTAAAGAGATTGTTACATATATCGGCAACATACCTGATCAAGAGATTAATTTAGACAACCCAAAAGGAAGCTACAAAGGGTTTGGTCACAAGAAAAAAATTCCATTACCATTTGACTACGGAGAGTATCCTAACTTAATTAACCCGGCGGATAATTTGGGGTGGGATATTATAATCGTCCCGTCCTCATCAAAAAACGACAAGCAACTCATTCCAGTTGGGCATGTTCAATACAACGCATCAAGACCTGATAAAAAAGGAAATGATAAGATTATCATAGCTCCTGAGGGCCAATATACATTCCGGGATAAGGAGATTATCAATGATTTCTTTGATCCTCTCGATCGGTTCAAACCAGTTAAGTGGTATTAAGGAACTCTAATATAATAGAGGTATGAACGAAACATTAGCTGCAATCGCAGTAATTGTAATAGGTATTTTGGTTGGAATCACCGCAATATCAAAGTGGATTGCTAGTATTTTATAAGGAACTCCGTAAGGAACTCCTGTAAAATAATAGTATAAAGTAGTTGAAACAAGTTCAAAATGAGCGTATATTTAGGTGTTGCTGAATTATGGCGGATAATCAAATAAAATCAAAGAGGGCGACTGGAGATGCAGTCGCGGTATATTTACGAGAAATGGGCAAACATGAGTTGCTCACAAAAGAAGATGAGGTTAAGATTTTTAAGCGCATCGAGAGAGCGCGGAGAAAGGCGAATCGCATCCTGAATGCTCAAGTAGGTACTTATAGGCGCTACACAGAGCTGGGACATAAGATTTTAAATGGAGAAGTGAGATTCGACGAAAAGGTTGATACCGAGTCGAAAGATCGCTACCTGAAAGGTCTCGAGCACCTGCTTGTTGTCCTAACGACTCGTACAAATGCATCTAAGGACCCGGCAAGGGTCTACAAGCGCTTTCACTTCAAGCAATCAGTCATCGACGGCTGGTGCGAGGAGGTTGCTAATCTCGGTAATGAAGAGATGATTAAAACTCTGAAAGATCTCAACAAAGCAAAATCTGAAATGGTTGAAGCTAACTTAAGATTGGTAATCGCGATGGCTAAAAAGTATAACAAGCGTGGGGTCAGTCTTCTAGATCTTATCCAAGAGGGTAACATTGGCCTCATGAAAGCTGTTGAGAAGTTTGAATACAAGAGAGGATATAAGTTTTCAACTTATGCGACCTGGTGGGTGCGTCAAGCAATTAGCGCTACAGTAGCAGAGCAATCAAGAACTATCCGAGTGCCGATGCATATGATCGACACTATCAACAAGATTTTAAAAGCTCAGCGAAAGTTGTTGCAGGAGATTGGTAGCGAACCTTCTAATGAAGAGCTAGGTCATGAGTTGGGAATGGCACCCCAGCGGGTACAGAGTGTACTTAACTTAGCAAAGCAGACTATTTCGTTGCAAGCACCGGTAGGTGATAATGGTAATAGTACTATTGCAGATTTTATTGAAGATAGTAAAGAGGAGTCTGAATTTGAGGGTACAGAATTTAGCGCGCTTAAAAGCAAGATCGGAGAACTCATTAGTTTGTTGACGTCTCGAGAGCTGGGTGTATTAGAGATGCGAATGGGATTACCTGATGGAGTCAATAGGACTCTAGAAGAAGTTGGTAATGCGTTTGAGGTGACTCGTGAGAGAATTAGACAAATTGAAGCCAAATCTCTTCGGAAAATGTCTGACCCGTTGAAAGTCAGGAGAGTTGAATCATTCTTAGAGAGTGCGTAAGGAACCCTGTTATAATAAGAGTATGACCATTAAAGAGCTGAAAGCAGAAATTGAGTGGCTGGAAAAGGAGCAAGTCGTCGGACCAAGCACTCCAGTTATCATTGGAAAGCACGGAACTTCAGGAGTCCTCGACGGTCCGGAAGTTCAGAAAGAAGTTACTAGCGCAGATATTCAGGTGATTCCTGGAAAATCTGCAATTGCATTCACACTGGTACATAAGTAAAAAATGGAAGATCCAACCAAACCAACAGTCAAGTTAACAGGCAAGGACGGCAACGCGTTTGCTGTCATGGGAGAAGTCAAGAGAGCGCTGAAAAAAGCAGGACGCTCTCGAGAAGAAATCCAAGAATACTTGGAAGAGTCAATGTCCGGAGACTACAATAATCTCCTGGTAGTAGCGCATAAGTACGCAAACATTCATTAAATAAAATTATGAGTCATTACGTAATACGACAAGGAGGAAAAGGCCGTTTAGGATTTATTAAGAATCGCGACAGCGATGGTTTAGATGAAGGAGATCTTACCAGTGTCGGAGCAGCGGAGAAATTCACAGAAGAAGAAGCACATGCTTGGGTAGCAGCTCACAAAGGAAAATGGGCGCCTGAGCACGAAGTAATTGGACCAATCGAGTCAGAGAACGAAGAGACTTTCGATTCAACAGTTAACAGATATCTGAAGTAAGGAACTAGCTTATAATTAATTTGAGGCCCAACAGGGCAAGTGAGGTAATACAGCCTTGCGGCGGGTGCGCCCCGTGACGTGCGCAAGGGTCGGCTTCCTACCTACAGACAAAGAGGAGTATAACTACAGCGGTGCAAATGTTAGGCGGGGTCAAGTTGCATTGCGGAAATCAAAACCGCCAATTTTTCAAAAAGATGCCAGCAGATAATTCAGACCGATTCAGACACGGAGGACCATACGACAGAGGTTCTGCAGACAGATATTATAAGCGACCAGCAAATCCGCATTACTTTACCGGAGCAACGTACAGTTCAACGCGCGTTGAGGAGGAGAATATGACCCCACGTGAAGTTACAGACTATAACATGGGGTACGATACCGGAGAAGCTCATGACAGTGTTGCAAATAAAGCAAACACACGCTACGTCGACGGATCCAAAGACTAATATCATGCAAAAATACATCGTAGAAATCTTCAATAAACATTTCGTAAAAGTAGCACATTACGGTCCCGTATCGTACAAGAAGGCTTATAAAGAAGCTGCGCGGCTGAAGCTCGATGGTTTTCAGGTGCTGATTACCGAAGAGGATATGGTAACCGATGATGCTGAATGGGTTTAGAGGATTAATATTAGCACTCCTAATATTATCAATTGTACTTAATAGTATGCTTCTGTATTGTGTTGTATCTTTTCTAATTATTATACACGTCGTAAGGAACTAGCTTATAATAAGAGTATGCAGATAAAGTGGACATTTGACAAGTATCTAGAATATCAATTAAAGGGGCTTTCCTTTCTAACTGAGGGAAAGTTTACCTCTATGGATGTTAGGAAATATTTCAGCTCACCGACGATGATAATGCGAGAGCGATATGCTCAGCTCGCAAAGCTCTACAGAGAACAATTTAAAGCGTGGTGGAATTGGGACGACTTTAACGATCGCATTCACCGACATCTCAACCGCGTAGTAACTGCTGCTGGAGGAGAACGGGAGAAAGTGAAAAACAAGTGGGTCTACACATTAGACCACTCAGCTATCCCTCAGCACGGAGATCCCATGCTGCCCCCGAACAGTGTTTAGTAAGGAGTTCTGATCTCCTAAATGGTGAGTGACCAGAGAGTCTAAGTTAGAGGATGATTAAACCCTCGGCTCACCAGCGACCAATTTAAAGGAACCAGTATATAATAAGAGTATGCCAGCAGATAAAGGGACAATAGAGGAGCTTTTCAAAGGAATGAAAATGCTCGTGAATGTGCTAAACGGTGAGAATTCAGTATTTGATAACAATTACCTGACAGCCGAAGAAGAGCTCGAATATGCGAGATTGGAAGAGGAGTGTAGAAAAGCTCTCACCTTCAGAGAAATCCGCTTCGTGAAGAAGTAAGGAACCAGCTTATAATAAGAGTATGGAAAAGGCAGTTCAAATTTTAATTAACAGTGTCCGCGAAGAGATTGGAGAATTTCTCGGCGAGATCAACGGTCCAAAAGAGGAGAAAGCGCGAGACAAAATGATTACAAATCTCTTAGGAGCAGTTCATGATGCGGAATTAGATCTAGGTCTGTACAAGCCAGCACCGACCAGTCCCGTCGACCCAGAAGTTGATGCTCACTATAAAGCTCTCGGGGAGTATTATAATGAGAAGCTAAAAAAGTCTGAGGAAGATATGAGCAGCGCAGAAATTACTGCAGAAGCAGAAGCTACCTATGGCCAACTTCACAATTAGAAAATGAGATCACATCCAGCAACAAAAGAGACAAGAGCGCATACGCGTAGCGTATTATACAGACACCTTTTCCCCGCGACAAAGGAGACAAGAGCGCAATGGAAGGAGCGTCATAAGAAAAGCGAGAAGCTCTTCGACGCGATCGGAATCCTCAATGATTTGGGAGAAAGGGACCTCGCGTATCAGCTACGAATAATTCATGACACACATTTTAGGAGGTATAAATAAAAATGAAAGACCTTATTCAAGAAATTCTAAAGCGCTGGGCAGACGACGATGTCAATCTTCAGTCACAAGCTGCACAAGACGCACTAGCAAAAGAGATCATGCACACAGTGTTAAAATTTATTAATAATCACGACGGCATGGATTTAAAGTATAAGTAAAAGGAACCCGCATATAATATAGACATGACAGTAAGACGTTTAATTTCACTTTTGGGGAAGCTCAAAGAGGATACCCCAGTTCACATCGATCTTAACCCTCCTGCAGCGAGGGGAATGGGCAGCGCTCCAACAAAAAGCAAGGGGTCTGTTGAGATTGGGCAGATTATCCAGAAGGACACAACTAGTAACCCCGGAACCAACATGGAGAAGAAAGTCTCCCGTATTATTCTCACATCAAGCAAGGCATAATGAATAAAGTACGACACAACAAACTCAGTAAGCGCAAGCACGCCAAGCAGCTGAAACGCAACGCCAAGAACAAAATTGTGCGTCAGTATCGACTGCAAAACAGAGTCATGATGCGGCAAATCCGTAAAGCGCACGCAGATATTCCTGAAGACGCATTAAATCAAGCACTCGGTCAGCCATCACTTGCAGGATCATGAAAGAGCCACACAAACAATCAGCGAGGGAACTCGTCGCGAGATGGAGAGGAGTTTTCGTCTACTTCGAAGGTAAACGGTGGAATGAGAGCTGTCATCACGTAAAAAAATCACGGCAATGAGTGATCGTAACAACCGTCCCAAACAAGAAGGGCAATACAAGACTTGGGGCATGATCCACAAGGACAAAGAGCCAACCAAAGAAGACTTGGAGCGCTTCGAAGACACGGATAAGCCAGCGGAGAAGGAAGTAACCCTCAGAGACATTGCTGACTTCATCCTCAAACAACCAGACGACCGCGTTGTCTGTATGGGCGATGCAAGATGGCGCGCAGAAAACAACAAAGGACACGGATGCCTTATGGTGCATTATGGTTTAGAAGAGCTAGGAATCGATCAACCATTTAACTGCAGTAACAATGAATGGTACGTGCCAAAAGTTTTAAAGAGGAGAGACCCATACGAGAATACATATGTCGGGTGGTATGGACTGGTAGGTAAAGTGTTCGCAAAGATCAAAGACGAACACTCACATACAGGATTCGCTAACTCTAGACGGACAATGGTATGGGATGTGGCTTACGGTAAATCAAAATTACCAGGCTACACAGATGTTGTAACAGATGTCAACTATTGGCCTTTCGAGCAAATCACATACAAAGATCTCAAGAACAATATGTTGGAGAAGTACTACGATGCAACGAAAGATAACATTGGATAATGCGTAAAGAGAATATATAATATTATAATGAAACTTCGTAAATTATTCATCGCAACGGCTTTCATCGCTCTATGTCTTACTTCATGTGGTCCATCAGGTAAACG
>Ga0209232_1001078_pt1 | contig 15391 bp, 17 predicted proteins | sample ETNvirenome_2_60_FD_184066 | JGI IMG/M metagenome (GOLD analysis project Ga0209232, IMG submission 184066) | Marine viral communities from the Pacific Ocean - ETNP_2_60 (SPAdes) (version 2) | ecosystem: Environmental > Aquatic > Marine > Oceanic | place: Pacific Ocean | collected 2013-06-22
TTTGTCCGTCTAAGTGGTATTGGTGCAAAGCGTAAGGTAGTGGTATGGGATGAGGCTGATGGTCTTACCCCCGCCGCACAGGACGCTTGCCGTGGTATTATGGAGAAGTACGCCGCTAAGGTGTTGTTTATCCTAACTGCGAACTATGCTGATAAGATTCGTCCTGCCATCAAGAGTCGATGCACGCTTTACTCTTTTTCCCGTGTATCGCCTCAGCAGGGTGCACTCCATCTCAATCGTATTGAAGGAGTACCTGCCAAGTGGTCGGAACACTACGAAGATGTAGTGGAGTACCACGGCGGTGACCTTCGTGCATCAGTGGCCGCTTTGCAAGGCTGTCCTAAAACGGATGATGCTATCAAGCAATTCATCGTTAAACAAAATGATGAGGACTGGTGGGAGTACACCACCACACACAAATTCAATGACCTTCGTGAGAACCTTCTCACACTCTTAGATTCTTCGGGCGATAAATTGTCATTCATGAACAAATTTCATCGTAACATCCGTAAGCATTTCGATATGGATGCTGACACCACCTTTGTGATTATGGAGGTGTGGGGTGATATGATGAAGTATGTGTATGAATGGGGTGGTTCCAGTGAATCCTATGTGGATGTACTGGTCGCTCGATTGAAAAACAAAATGGAAGTGAAAACATGAGCACATGGGATAACCAAGATGAATACGGCGATATTGAGGATGAATCCTCCGGTAATGGCTTTGGAAGCATGACAGATACTACGAACTCGTCCAGTGGGCTACCGTCTTCTGTGACGAGTCGATTGCACGCATATGCAAAGCGTATTGGACAATCGAATGAAGTGGTGGTCAATTCTTTTATTGAACTATGTAAGACACAACACAACTCACTTGACCCGATGGCAGAAGATGAAGACTTGCTCGTTGATTGGGCTGAATCATTGGTTGTTGAAACACGCCGACAAAGCGGTGGTGGCAATGGTAATTTGCAGACATGGGTGGGAAGTTTCCTCGGTGTTGCTGACAAGAAGCGTGACCGACTTGCTAACATTGTTCGTGCGAACATTAAGCGGTACAAAGAAGACCCTGCTGGTTGCATTAGTGACGGGCGACTTGGTTTGTACGAGAAGGAAGATGGAGTGTGGACACTCACCACAAAAGACGGTACAGCAAACACAGGTGTGGCTGTAGAGGGTAACCCCGTTCCACCACATGGATTCAAGGCTGGTAACGATTGGGTGTGCCTAACCACATACAACAACGAAGCATCACCCGAAAAGAACATGGGTCGATACGCCTACTTCTTGGGTGGAGAAGAGAAAGACTTCGTAAACAACGGTAATGTAAGTCTGTGGCGCATTGACTTGAAGGGTGACAACCTGTACAAGTCATTGGATATTGGGCGACCTTGCAAGGTACAAGTTGTACCTCCGAAAGAAGGTGGTAACGAGAACTTCAAAGATGTGCTCAACACATACAGCGAGTTTACCATCAACTACACAGATGAGTTCCAAGGACTTGATGCCAATCTCAAACCCTTCCTACAGCCTCCTAAGTTTTGGACAATGGAAGACTTTCATGACTTCTATGTCTCCATTGATTCACTTGAGCAAGCATACGAAAGCCGTAAGCAGTTCATGACCATCGGTGGTGACAAGCGTGCATACGGTCCTCTTGTGATTACAAAGGGAACCATCACTCGCATGTCCACTGAACCTCGTGAGAGCGAGTATGACGATGAAGGACATAACTACAACATGACACTCTCAAGCAGTATCGCTGGTGACATTGATTGTTGGATTCCGGGTGCTGTTGGTAAGTGTACACAGCCTTTCACATCCCATTGGGGTGAAGAGGCGTTCCCATATGCAGAACGCTCTACTGTCTTTGTCTTTGGCCGCATTGGTATGAAGACACGAGATGGACTCACGACTCCTAAGTTGACGGTGTTCGGCGTTTATGCCGACCCACGCCGTGCACGCCGCCGCATGACTGGTGGCGATACTGGGGTCAATCAATTTGAATGAGGTGAAGATACATGGCAGGATTTGGACAGACAGTGAAAGCAGAAGCGAAGAAGGAAGAGAGTAAGGAAGTCGCCCCTAAGAAGGGCAACGACCCTTTCGCCCACCTACGGATTGAAGAAGAGAAGATGGCAGACCAAGACATGACTCACATGTTCATCGGTCTTGCTGGATTCGATGGTACAGGTAAATCGGGTATGGTAACACATGCCTTTGGTGAGTATGTCAAAGAGCATCCCAATGCTTTGCTACACGCTGTTGACTTCGATATGGGTGTTGCCATGCTTAATTCAGCAGTAAACAAGAATACGAACATCAAGTCATGGAAACCGTGGCAGATGGGTGTGAGTGACCGTACAGCCTACGACTATCCCGGCACGCATCAGCGTGTGATGGACATTATGAAGTACATTCTTCATCAAGTACAAACAGGCGAACAGGAAGTATGGGGTGTGCTCGTAAGCGGCCTCGACTCTTGGTTGGAGATTTGTACCAACAACATGCGTATCATTGACTTGGGACTGGCCAAGGATGGTATCGAAGCGGCAGACAACCGTGGTGCTGGTGATGCAAAGAGAGTGGAGCGACAGTCCGATTGGGCTATCCGAAACACTCGGTTCCACCAACTCACGGCTCTCTCCCGTAGCCTTGTGCGTGCAGGTGTGAGGGTCTTTTGGGAAACTCACCTACGCAATACAAATTTCTCCTTCTCGGATGACCAATCAAAAGCGAAGTGGTCACCCGAATGGGAGAAGAAGACTAACAATTACCTTCCAACAATCATTTGGATGGAGCAAGAAGATGAGTACGATGATGATGGTCAATTGACCAAGACGGAGTACAAGGCTCGCTTCAAGAAGTGCAAGACGAATCCAGCACTCCAAGACCAAACACGCACTGTGTTTGTGACACGACCAAATGGTGAACCACAATGGTTCGGTCTACCCGAACTGTATGATGGGAGTTTGTGATACTCAAGTGCATCCCCGCACAACTGAGAAGGGTTTTGGTGAAGTAATGAATGGGTGGAAGAACAAGCGTGGGGCTATGTTCAACCAGCAAAAGTGTTTCCGACTTACACTACAAGGGGTCTTGGTTTTCCTCTTCCTATTCCCCCTTCTCACTGAGGTGATATTATGACAAAGATTACTGTTGAAAGAAAAGACTTGTTGACCTTCCTTACATCTTTTGGTAAGGGAGTCACTGATGCTCGTATGAGTTGTAGTGGCAACCGACTTACCATCGAGGTAGGGTTTGCCAACTACTACCTGCGTAAGCAAATGACAGGTGCTACAGTGGATGAAGAAGGGTTCATCCACATCGCTTTGCTTGAGAAGGCTATTGCTTATCTCAAAGCAAGCAAGCAAGACAAGGTGAGTCTTAGACAAGCGGCTGAAACTAAACCATTGCACATCGAAGCAGGTGGAAACAAGTTACAACTTCCAAGCACTGATGATATTCTTTCAGCGGCAAAGACAGTAGTGGTACGCAAGTTACTTGAGAACTCATCATCAAGTGGATGGTCTTCATTCGCAGGTGATGAGTTGAATGTACATGGTGATGTGATGACAACAGATTTGATTTCCCTCGCAGGTATGAAAGGTGTCCTTGCTAAAGATTCACAGTTCAAGTTACGAGCGCATTGTGGTGAAGGTGAGTTTGGTATTGTGGCTGGTAAAGCGGCTACGGGCAGACTCTTCACGACATTACCGTTCATGGACAACGATGGACCGAGTGCTACTATCTCGACCCACTTTGGTGACTGGCTCCCTGTATGCTTGCAGTACCTCGACATAGGCAAGGCTCGTGTGCACATGGGTGATGAAACACTTGTCATCTTTGAACAACAGAATACTTTACTGATGATTGTAAACGAGAGTGATGTTTGATGATTATCGAATACACCTCGGATGACCCCTACGACCCGCCTACAATATACATGCGTACTCGTGGAGCCGATGGTGTACTGAAAGAGCGTTACATCTCACACGAAGATGATGACTTTGTATATCCCTTTTGTTGGTTAAGACAAGAAGCACCTTCGTTTGTATTAAGGCGACTAAAGAACATGCACGCCCGTGTTACCGAAGAGGTTTCAGTTTCACTCAACGGGGGTAAGTTGTGGAAGGTAGAAGTCAATCATCCAAATGTTTTATGGGAAATTAAAGATGCTGTAGGCAAGTGGACTTGTGAGGCTGATTTGAATTACCTTGACCAAATTCTTCTCACGAACTACCCGGACAAGATACCGGAGTTCCATCCTCGTAAGTGGTATTACGATTTAGAATGGCAGACTACAGGTGATGGTGAAATCACCGTCATGGCTGTAGCAGACTCACACGCTGAACACAATGTAGTATTCGCATGGAGTGAAGTTTCTATTCGTGATACGATTACAAAGACTGAGTGGATTGATAGGTATGATGGGTACGAACTCCGTACTTATCCAAACGAAGATGCAATGCTTACAGGATTCTTGGAACACTTGAGAGAGTGTGACCCCGACATGCTCATCGCTCACGCTGGTGGTTGGGCCGACTTACCTAAACTACACACAAGGCTTGGTGCACTGCGACATGATATGTCGCCTCTTGGTATCTTCCTTCCACCTAAGAAAGACGGTTCGGGATACAAGACCACAGCACAACCAATCAAAGGTCGGCTTGTCTTTGACACAGCGGCTATGGCAGAAGAAGGAAGTGGGTTTGAAGGTGTGTGGCAGAAGAGTGGTCGTGGTAAGGCACAGCAACGAAAGTTGAATTGGTTCGCTACTGAACTTGGGCTTGGTCACAAACTCACCGATGACATTGAGGGTATGACAGTCTTCAATGGTTGGAAAGAATACTACGATGACTTCGTTGATTACTGTTTAGTCGATACAACTCTTCTTCGTGATATTGATGAGAAGTTACACTGTACTGATTTCCACCTTGCACTACAACAGGTTGCTGGTGTACAGTTCGGTAGTACACACAATGTGAGTCGATACTTCCGTGGTTTAATTGGTCGTAAAACAAACATGAAAGCACCTACTTCTTGGGTTGAGGAAAGGGCACCGCTACAAGCGGCGTGGGTGATGAACACCGTACCGGGGCGACATGAGAATGTTGCATTGGTTGACTTTGCTTCGCTGTACCCAAACATCATTCTCTCGGCTAACCTATGCCACACTACACTCACAGACAAACCCGGACCCAACACTCTCACACTCAACATTCCACCGAAGATGGACGATGATGGTTCATACATCCCCGGTACAGGTGGTACATTCCATTGGCTACAAGACAAGGAAGGTATTCTTCCAAAGGTGGTCAAAGATATGCTTGCGCTTCGTAAGCACTACAAGGGTCTTATGAAGGCCGCTACAGACCCGGACGAACAGTTGGGATATGATATGCTACAGATGGCTGTGAAGGTTGCTGTGAACGCCATATACGGTATGGTGGGAAGTAAGAAGATTCGTGGGCAATGGAGCAGTTATGAAATCGCTCAGTCGATTACCTATCTTGGTCGTGAGTCAATCAGTATGCTGGTTGACAAGAGTGAAGATATGGGGTACCGTGGGCTTGCAGGACACACTGACTCTTGTTACATTCAAGTACCGTTTGATGAAGCAGAAGTGGTGGCGAATGAATTAACTCGCATCGCTCAAGAAGAAATGAATCTCAAGTATCTCGATGTGGAACTTGAGGCGTTCTTCCCATACTGGTTTACAGCGAAGGTGAAGAACATGAACTTCGGTGTGAAGTCTTTCCCGCCTAACGAAGCAGGGAAGATGAAAGTTACAGGCTTCTCAATCAAAGCATCGAGCGCACCTGTGATGACAAAAGAAATACTGGGTAAAGTATTCACCTTGATTTCCACTGGAAAGTCAGAGGAAGATGTTTTCAATGAGGTACGACCACTTATCCGTTCAGCATACAACGGTGAACTCTCGGTCACAGAAGCATCCTCCTATGGTGGTATCAAGAAGAACATCGAAGACTACCATCCAAGTCACACTCCTAACGCTATCAAAGCGGCAAAGTATTCAAACGAATACATAGGCACACAGTACAGGAAAAGCGACAGTGCACAATGGGTGTTTGTCGATGAGGTACCGGAAGGTCAACCCTACTGTAATGTGGTAGCCTTTGAGCATGAAGAACAGTTGCAAGGCTACGGGATTGATTGGACAACAACTGTTGACAGATGGATTCATCGTAAATTAAAATCAGTGTACGAAGCACTTGAATGGGATTTAGATGGACTCACGGCACGACGGGTGCCAAGAAAACTATGGTGAAGAATATGAAGTGCGTGAAACCAATGATACACAGGCCCGAATTTGAAAGTAGTCGTCACTGTAAGTTATGCGAAGCAGAACGAATCATTAAGGAAATTACAGGTGAAGAAGAATGAGTGAGATGATTTACCAGCATGGAAGACGAAGTGATTGTACCAATTGCAATCGAAGGATGGTTAGGTACAAGGATGATGAAGGTGGGATACATGAAGTGTGCATAAGCACTGTTTCCGAATATCCTTTCGATGTATGCGCTCACCAAGATTGGGAGATTTATTTCATACCCGATACCAAAAAGGGAGCGAAAGCAAATACAGGACGCTTCGCAAGAAAATTAAGGAGTGAATAAGAATGAGCAGAATCGAAGATGAAGTATGCAAGAAGATTGCACAGCGAGCAGAAGTAGGCAAGAGCAAGTACGGGGTCACTATGGAAACCGCACCACTCTCCCGCCTTGAATGGCTCATCCACGCCCAAGAAGAGGCTATGGACTTAGCCGTGTACTTGCAGAAGTTGATTGAGATGGAGGTGGAAGTATGAGGTTCCTTGTCAACGGTCCCGAAGTCCGTCCCGAAATACAGGACTACCTCGATGCTACAGGCAACGAGAAAGAAGTGGAGTCATACAGACGAAGTGTGTACAATTGGAATCCAATCACCACACCCGACAAAATCCTCCGCATTACCAAGTCAAGCCTTGGTACCTTTGGATGGTGCAGAAGGCAATACTTCCATGAAAAGTTTGATGGTTTGAGAGGCGAAGAGAATGCCGACCACATCCGGGGTAAGAATGTCCACGATATAGTCGAATGGTTTTGGAACAACTTCACAGAAGAACAAGAACAGCAAGCAATTCATTTACTGGTGAAAGGAAAGATGGATGAGGCTCGACAATTATTTTTTGACGCAGTACCACAACCGCCTTCGCCGTACATGTACGGTGAGGAAGAGCAAATCCATCAGTGGTTAGAATGGCAGTTACGCCGATTAGAATATACTGGTGGGGATGAGTGGCGACCAGCAGGGGTCGAGGCTAACATCCACGCTACCCGGTTCGTTGAGGTAGATGGTGAAGCAATCCCTATTCACATGAGAGGGTTCATTGACTCCTTGTTTCAACATGGTGAGGGCTACGCTCTCATGGAATTGAAGACTGGTAAGTACAAGAAGCGAGGCAAGGTACCCTCCATGCGTGCTGAGATGCAATTTTACAAGATGATGCTTGAGCACAGCCCACACGCTGAGTTCCTTCCTATCACCCATTGGGGATGGGAGTTTCCGGGTGGAGGTATCAAAGACGGTGAGGGACCGGCTATACACTACGAGCCTACTACAGCGGCAAAGAAAATTGAAACCACTGTAGAAAACAAGATGAAGAAACTCATTAAAGCCCATATCGAAATGGACTTCCCTACAGACCCGTGGTTGGGTAAACCAGCAAAAGACATACCCCTCGAAGAACAGCGTGACAATGGAAAAATGAAATGTCACTGGTGTTCCTTCGTTGACCACTGTGATTTTTGGTCACTCACAGATGATGCACTCGACAAAATGTTGGAGGAATTAAAATGAAAAGTACAGTAAGATTGTTAGAAATTATGATGAAAGAAAAGATAGGAAAGGCGAACTTCACGGTTAGGTTGCACTCAACAAAGAGTGGTAACTTACCGGGTAGAAAGTTATTCACTCGTGCAGTGTACAGGCAGACTTCTTTGAAGGAATTTATGAACGGTGGAATAGGTAGTGTTGCACCAGTAGATTTGCCTCAAGACATTGTTTACACTGTATCGGCTCGATACTTGAAAGAAGATAAAGTGGAAGAGTTGCTCGGTGCACTTACCAAGAATCTAAACATGTTTTTGTATCAACAAAGGTGATTACATGCCGTTCGTACCAATTGATTATCCTCGTGAAGTGCTTGAACTTTCAAGCAATGGGGAGAAAGGTTGGCGGCGCATGGTAAGAAATGCTGATGAATTAGAATCATACTGGCGTGGTAAAAATGGTAGTGGTAATGTGTACTTCACAGCGTATGGGTACACGGAAACACAAGCACCAAAGCATCACCGTGTGAACTACAACACACCATTGATACATCACTTTGTGATGGACTTTGATTGTAAAGACTTTAACAACCGTGCTGTTGATGTACCGTTCGATGTACCACGAGAGGAAGTGCAAAGACTTCACAAATATTTGATGAGTAAAAATTTACTTCACTATGTATGGTTTAGCGGAGGTGGATACCATGTATGGGTGCCGCTTTCCGATACTCTCAAACCCGAAACCGGAAGTGAAGTATCTCGAATTAAACAATCGGGAAGGGTGCTGATTAAAACATGGGAGAAAGAAATAGGCCCACTCAATTGCAATGACCCTACTGTTATGTTTGACACTTCGGGTATGATACGAATACCTAATTCATACAATGCCAAGAGGGGTGCATGGTCTATTCCATTAACCAGTGAACAAATAATGTCACTCGACTATGAAGACTTGATGGACTTAGGTTTGAAGGCACACACTGGATACATCCCCCTTGGTGAAAATAAATTACTCATGAAAATAATTGAGAATAAGTTTTCTCAAAACTTCAATCAAAAACCCGTTGACTTACCTACGGTATCATTAAACGATATACATATTCTCCCCTGCTTGTCCCAAGCCGCAATGGGAGGTGGTAACCCACCTCATAGGGCACGGTACCATTTTGCCTCCTACTTGGCAGACAGGTTTCGTATGTTCTATCCAGCGTGGCGTGTAGGTGACAAGGAGAAAGAAGAGCATATCAAAAGCATAGTGAGTATATGCCAATCACAAGAGTGGGTTGATTACCGTTACGAAAAAACGGAAGAACAAGTACGCAGTGTTGTGATGACAGGATACTCCCATGCTACTTGCTCGACTCTCTACATGGAAGGATTTTGTATGGGGAAATGTAAATACTACGATGGAACAGGAGTGGATATTTGATGCACAATTTAAGATGTATTTTTTGTAATAGTAGACCAGCAAGCAGTAAGAGAATGAATGATAAACCCGAAGATTACACATTCATATGTCATACCTGTAGGAAACAAGAAACACCCGATGAATACAGATGTGAATATGTCAATAACAAAGGTAAGCGTTGTGGACATTGGAAAGGATACAAATCCGAGCGTTGTAAATTTCATGATAAGGGGGAGTTCTATTGAAACCACAACTTTACATTGACAGTAACGAGCGTGGTTTACTTTGCGAATCTATAGAACGCAAGGCTAAGAAGGCAGGTCTTGTCGTAGCAAGGAAACCTTTAGTTGTTGGTGACTACCTATTGGGTGGTGCGTGTGTCGAAGCCAAGAGTGTTGGTGACTTGTTTCAGTCGAGTCACAGTGGACACTTGTGGCGACAACTCGACAACATGGATGCAAATTATGAGCGTTTCTTTATCGTTGTACATGGTACAGTTGAGAAGTATCTTGCGATGGCACGCAACAATGGGCGAACAAAACTCACATATTCCAAGGTGCAGAATGAACTGATTGGTACAATCGCTCGCCTTATGTCCGACTTTGATTGCCAAGTGTTTTACTGTAACAATGTAAGTGAAGCCGCTTCGTTTATCGTTCGGTTGCATGGTAAGTTGCACAAACCTGCCAGCAAACACGGAGCGCAATCCATACGCCGTGTAGCAAGTAATGACTTGCGCCTCGACATGATTATGACAGTTCCCGGCATTGGTCAAGAAACCGCTGAAAAGTTGCTTGAGAAGTGTGGTAGCATAGAAGAAATGTGTTTCCCCGAATCCATCAAGAAGGTCAAAGGACTTGGTGATGTAAGAAGGAAAATGCTTGTCGATATACTCACAAGCGAAGAACCTGTACGACAAGAAAGAAAGGTCCGTCGTTGACTATATAAACCAATTAAGATGAAAGGAGTTGATTCTAATGAAAGAGTACACTGCTGTTAAAAAATTTCCAATCTTGAAAGCATACCTTGAACACTTTTCATTAACCTCAATGAAGAATGAAATGCCCGCTTTACTTTCCTTCTTTTTTATTCAAGGACAAACCACCCTTCCTTACATTCGCCTTCCTACAGGCGACTCACATCTTGACTTGAGAGTGCATGTGTTTTGGATTCAACCATCTCGTACAGGTAAGTCAATTGCTTGGAACTTCATTAGCGACATTATGGAAAACGCTAACATCCCGTTTGAACTATTCGCATCCGGTACTGATGCTGGAATGATTGGTTCTACGAATGCTATATTGGATGACAACAATAAACCAACAGGAGAGTATGAAACAGTGGAAGGTCTTCTTGCTGGTCGTAAGGCAATCAATTTTGATGAAGGTTCTATCTTACTCACTCCAAATAAACACAATCAAGAAACAGTGTTGTATCTACAAACAGCCTGTAACCCCGTTGGGAGTGGAAACAACACTCTCGTGAAACACATGAAAGGGAACAAAATTGAATGCCCCTCACTTGTGTCATTATGGATTACCACATACCCACCCAAAGGAGTCAAAGACTATGTGTTGACGAAAGGTATTTTCCAGCGTGTCTTGTTGTACTACAAGCATTGGGACATGGACGATAGGCAAGAAGTGAGCAATCGTAGACTTGGCACTTTCATGAAGAAGCCTGTTAAGAAAGACATTACTAAGGATGACCTTTACGAATACTTTAAGGACACAGAAAAGCGTATTCGTGACCGCTTGCTTAACATGGCTGAGGTTAGTTTCACTTCGTGGGAAGAAAGCAGTAATGAAGAGAAGGAAGATATTGTGCAAGAGTACATGTGGGAAATGTTTACTCCATCAGTAAATTACTCAAACGCCTTACTTGATAAATCGGACCAAATATATGAATTACTTCACACGATGAGTCCTTCAATGAGTGAAATCGTAGCGTCTTTTACTCCTGCTGTTGAAAATTACTTGGGTATCTTTTCACTTCACATGGCCATACTTGATGAGTCGTGGGAAGTAAATGAACATCACATCGACATGGCGTTTGAAATTCTTAAGGATTTATTCGCTAACCTCATTGCGTGGCTTGAAGACTCTGTTGAAGTGGGTAGTAACAAACAAAAGCAAATCAAAGCCCAAGAAGCAATGGTAGCATGTTATCATGAACTCACGGGACAAGAAATTGATTCACATGGAGATGGTTGGAGATTGAAGAACATCTTCATCGGTACTTACATGGACAAGACAAAGGTATCGAAGAGCACAGCCGACAGACATTTCAAGGACTACGGTGCCTCCCTATTCAAGAGCCGCAAGAGCGGTGGCCGGGTTTACATCCGAAAGATAGGTGATACACAATGAGCGACATAATGGCACTGGACATTGAAACATCGAACTTCTCACATGAGATAGGTGGGTGGAAGAACACACATTTGTTTGAGCCATCAGTTGTGGCTACATGGGATGGGAATGATGGTACGATATACTGTAACAAAGGACTCAACAGTGACAGCACTGTAAAGGCACTACACCCAAAGACATTGGGTGATGACTTGGCTGACCATGTGGAGAAGGGTGGAAAGATACTTGGACATAATATCAAAGGATTTGACCTACCTGTACTGCGTGATGCTCTTGATTGCTGGACAGCCAGCGACTTGATGAAATCCGATTCAGTAATCGACACACGACACTTGGTGAGCAAGGCGGCTTTGTCTGCCTCAAAAGTGGACACATCGCTTGGAATGCTCACTAAACATTCTCTCGGTACCAGTAAACTTATGAACAGTGCTGATGCCCCTATCGCTTGGAGAGAAGGCAAGTATGACGAGGTTGCGAAGTATTGCTTAAGCGATGCTAAACTGACCTACGACTTGTATCAATTTGGAAAAAGCGAAGGTTACATTTCCTCACGAAGCCTCGAAACAGGAGAGGTCGTGGAGATAGAAGTGGATTGGTGAAGATACATGAATAAGAAAGAAGCAGGAAAATCGGAGAAAGCACAAGTGCACAACATTCGGGCGGCTAAGACTGTAGCAGAAACAGTCAAAAGCACGCTCGGACCTATGGGCATGGATAAGATGATGGTTGATGGTGGCGGTAATGTCATCGTCACCAATGATGGAGCAACCATCCTACGAGAGTTGGATGTATCACACCCCGGTGGGAAGATGATTGCAGAAGTCGCTCGTACCCAAGAGGCGTTGTGTTATGACGGAACTACAAGCACAGTTGTACTGGCTGGTCAATTGCTTGGCAACAGCGAGATGTTGTTTGAGAAAGGTTTGCACCCGAATGTGATTTGTCGTGGTTATCACGAAGCATCACAGATGGCTGTCAAGTTCCTTGAGAACGATGTGGCTATGACGAGCGATGACCGTAGCGCACTCATCAATGTGGCTAAGACAGCAATCACGGGTAAGACCCTTGAAAGTGCGTTGGATGCCGTATCGGAACTGTGTGTGAGTGCAGTGGAGAAGGCTGGCGATGCTGAAAGTGTCAAGGTGGTTTCTTTCCCCGGTGGTTCGCTTGAAGATTCGTACTTGTACGAAGGTGTGATTGTCAACAAGGACTTTGTGCTTGAAGGTGAAAACACATACGGGAGAATGGTGCTTATCAACAACGGTCTTGAAACTGAAAAGACCGATGATAATGTACAGGTTCAACTTGATGCTAAATCGTATCAATCATTCAAGGGTTCAAGCAAGGCTGATTTAATTGACAGTGCAAAACACATTGTGAATGAAATGCCTCATGGTGGAGTCGCCTTTGTTCGTGATGGTGTGAGTGACATGGTGTGCACCTACCTCAAGAAGAACGGTATCATGGTTGTACGCCGTATGCCGGAATCATCCATGCGTGCACTTAGTCGAATGAGTGGTGTGGAAATCGCACAGACTCCCGAAGACATTGAAGAAGCCGCCGAAGTTTCAATTACTCGTGAAAGAAAAGATGGCGTTTGGTATCTTTTTGTTGGTGATGGTGTTGAGAGCAACGAAGCAACACTGGTGTTGCGTGGTGCTACCTCACATACACTTGAAGAAGTCGAGCGTGGATTTGATGATGCACTCGGTGTCGTTTCCCTCGTGATGAGTGGAAAGAAGTATGTGATTGGTGGGGGCAACTCATTCGTTCGCATGGCTATGCACCTGCGTCAGCACGCCGCACAAATCGGCGGTAGGGCACAGATGGCTATCGAGTCGTTTGCAGACGCCTTAGAGGTCGTTCCTGCTACCATTGCGGAGAATGCTGGACATGACCCGCTTGACACTATCCTCGCTATGCGACACGGTATCCTACAAGAAGATATACACCTTGGCCCCGATGTGACGGAAGGAGGCGTTAAGGACTTGTTCAAGGAGCCTGTCTTTGAGCCATTTGAATTGGTACGCCAAGCAGTGCTTAGTGCGAGTGAAGTGACCAATGCTATCCTTCGCATTGACGACATTGTTGCTCGTCGCCCAAATCAGTGATGAATATGCTTGTCTGTACATTGTGTAATGAACCTTGTATGGTTTTAATTGATGGTGATTTTTGCGAGGCGTGTTGGAATGGGCCGGTTGATGGACAGGTTGAAGCAGAAGTGTAAGATATGCGGGGCGCATGATATACCCCGCCGCCTTACAGGTCGCTTCATCGACTACGATAGTGAACGAGTGTACCTGTTACACTGTAAGGTATGCGGGGTATTTTGGTTGGACCCTGCTATCAAGAAGTTGAAACCGTACCGTTTGAAGAATGTGTATCTTCACCCTTCAATGAACGAAGAAGAATGAGTGTTATCATTGCACTCTAAATTCAATAACCGGCATAGTGTTGGTTCGTGTACCGCCATCTCCGGTGACTGTGGCGGGATTAACAGTTCCATTAACTTTAGATTGTAAAGTAGAAGCATATAAATTGCTTACATATAATTTACTACCATCAGCATTCCAAGATATACCGGAAAGAAACAATCCTGCTGAAGTATTGCTACTCGGCCACCACGGAGATGAACCTATAGTGCCATAGAAAGAAGTCAAATCAAGGGTAGTAGTGAGTGTTCCGCTTGTAATATCGTAAGGATGTAACAGGTCGTATTCGTGAATAAACCCAATGTGTTGAGCAAGATACATCTTACTACCATCGGGATTAAAAATTAAGTCAGCAATGATGTCATGTGGTAAATCAATGCTACCTTCAAGCGCATCGCTGTTTTGAACCACATAGGGTATTGATGTTGCATATTGTTTAATTTTCGATGTACCGTTGACCGGAGTAGTATTTTGGTAGCCGAAGTAATACTTAGTACCAGTATCGTTCCAACGAGCGTACCTAATTCCACCACCTGCGGATAGAGAACTACCATTAAGAGTTACTGTTAAACTACTACCGCTTTGAGAGAGAGTCCCACTTCTTACTTGATTTCCGTGATGGTCGGCAATAATTATTTTCGTTTCAGTGCTATCTAAACCAAAACCCTCACAACTGTTTATGCCTAACCCCGCAGGGTTTTGTCTTACAACTGCTCCGTTTCCAGTGGAACTAATTGGCAACTTTGAAAACAATACATGTGTACTATCAAAGTTATTATTATTACCTCTATTTGAAATATACATGTCTGTACCTATTACTTGCATACCAGTCAACCAAGCAGAATTAGCCGCACCAGCATTAAAGTTGATTCCCACTCCATCGTTTCCCGCAAGTTCATGTATGGCTTTAACAGAATTTAAATTGTATAAATTTGGATTAACAGTGACCGCATTAGCCTTTTGTTCGGCACAAGAACCAGCAACGACATTATACATAATCATACACCTAATGCAATCCAATTATTAGAGCCAATGCTAATACAAGTTACGGCATTGTAAGTTGCGACTGTTATATCACTACCTGCACCATTGATATTGTTACCGTTTCGGGCAACGGTAATATCCCCACCTGTTGTATTTAGTATGGTATAATGTTCTCCTGCTGTAGAAGTTGAAGGTAATGTTACACTACCGGAACATATATTGTACCTACCTGCATGTGTACCTTCGGATAGCGTACCACTCACTGATGTGACAGCCGGTAGCCTCGGAGAAACGAATGTTTGACCTGTTGCTACTGTTACACTACCGGATAGGGCCAAAGTTGCTTCACCTTCAACCGCCGATA
>Ga0209232_1001080_pt1 | contig 15381 bp, 16 predicted proteins | sample ETNvirenome_2_60_FD_184066 | JGI IMG/M metagenome (GOLD analysis project Ga0209232, IMG submission 184066) | Marine viral communities from the Pacific Ocean - ETNP_2_60 (SPAdes) (version 2) | ecosystem: Environmental > Aquatic > Marine > Oceanic | place: Pacific Ocean | collected 2013-06-22
TAGAGTAGTTGGATCAAGCATAGCCTTTGTTTGAGCCAACCCATAAGATACAGGTTCGGTAGCAAGCCCCCTTTCTAAATTTTTAGTAGCTTGATCTCTTATAGCTCTACCAGCGTCATAGTTAGCTTTGGCTTTATCCGCAACTCTAACAGCTGCATCTACACCACCTTTCATAGCTCCACCAGCTATAGCCCCTGCAAAAGCTGATTCCATACGTCTTAAATTTGCTTCTTCTTCAGTATATTCGGAATCAGTAGCAAACCTTTGTTGTATATACAGTTCTTCTTGAGCAAGTTCAGTTAGACCCTCTCCTGGTATACCTTTTGCAACCCCTGTAACTAAACCTCTGCTTGCTTCACGAATCCAACCCTCATAGTCTTCGGCTAGTTTTATTTTACCTGCTTTTCTAGCAGTATCGGCTTTTCCAAGAAAACGTTTAATTAAACCCCCTGCTATAATATTTTCTCCCAACAAACCAATAGCAGCTTGAGGTACACCCATAGCTAATGCTTGTTGAGCTTCTGCTTTAGTTAGCTCTAATCCTGCATCTTGAAACTCGGCTAGGGATTGAGAAGACCCTACTAGATATTCTTGTCCAGCGGCCCCTGCCCAAAATCCATAACTTAATGGGGCTCCTGTTAAACCCGTAATTTTCCCTTCGGCATCTCTCTGTAAAAACTGTCTTGTTTTTCTACCAACACCCGCTTTATATAACTGCGATCTCATGTTCATAGCGTTCATTGTTTTAGCTTTATTTGCAGTAAGATAAGCAGCATCTAATATAGCTTGTTCACTTGCAGTTAATTTAGGTGCGTTTTTAATACCGCTTCGTAGAGCAAAGTCTTTTTGTACAATATCTTTCATTTCTTTAGCCAGTACTCGTCTAGATGTTGCTGAAAGAAAACCTTTACCTACAGCTTGAGTAGCGGCCCCTGCCATACCTGATGCAACTGAAGTAATCATCATTGGAGTAAATTGACCAATAGCTTTTATTGCTTGGTCTACAAAACCTGAAAAACTTGGAGCTTCTACAAATTCTTCAAAATTACCAAAACCACCTAACAGCTCACCAGCAGCATCGTCCAGATATTTAGCTTCATTTAAATATTCTTGTGCTTCTTCTTGATCGTCAGTTAGTAGATTAAAAATAGCTCCAGCTCTTTGTACATCTGCTCTAAGAGTAAAAGCCCCTCCTCTAGCTGCATCAGAAAATTTTTCTCCTATAGTAGTTGGAGCAAACTTTTCTACTAACTGCTCTTTAGGTGCAAGGAAAGCAGATCCTTTTCCAGTTTGACGTATTGCTTCTTCTAAAAAAGGACTGTCTGTTCTAGCAGGAGTTGGCTCATTAGCTTTAGTAGAATTAGCAAGGTAATTAGCTAATACGTTTGAGTCATCTGGAGTTGCCACTTTAAGAAGTACCGCGGAATATTAGTGTTTCTACAGCCCCTGGTCCAAATGTAGTAGTTAAGGCTTGTGGAGATATGTCGTTACCAGAGTTAGGTTCTTTAAGTTTTACTCGTCTTCGTTCTTCTTCAGACAAGTTATACCACTGGTCAGGTGATTCTATTTTTACTCCATCAACCATTGCATCCACCCGTGCGTCAGATTTAAACAAAGCTAAGTCAGCAGGTTTAGCCGATCCCCCACTAATAATAAAGTCTAATATAGAAGGATCTGTTTTATCTCTTACGAAGTCTTTCATTTGCTCTGACCTTAAACCAGTAACAGCTACTAATGCTTTTCGATTAGTTGGATTAAGAGGTCCAATTCTAGCTGCCTCTGCTATTTGTGCAAGTTGTATATTTAAAGTTGTATTAGCTGTTCTAATACTCTCGGGCGTTGCTTCTGGTCCAAATAAATCTTCATTTAAAGCACTTATCTCTACAGTAACATCTGCCCCTACTGGTGTATTTAGTCTTTCTTCTTTCATTCGTGCTGTTTCTGCTTTAAAACGCTCCGTCTCTGCAGTCATTTCATTAAAGTTAAACACTCCACTTTCAACCATATTAGTAAAGTTAGACCCTCTTGTTAGCATTTCAAAAAGCGGAGACTCTGGAGGTAAAGAAGAAACCATCTCAAAATACAAACCTATACGCTCTTTGTTGGTAGCACGTCCAAAGTCTCCTCCTGTTCTTTGCAATTCAGCGGCTAGTTCTTGTTGTCTAGCCTCACTAGTAGTTTTCATCCCTCTTGCAATCTCTCGTATTTTATCTGTATCTCTTGTAACAAGTGCTTGTTCTAAAGGTTTCATATCTTTTATATCTATATTTGCTACAGCTTGTTTTAAAAGACTTACATTTTTAGGAGGACCAAACAACGCATTAGTGTCATTTCCATATTTAGTAGCAAACGCAGTAGGGTCTGCTTTAAACTCTTTCATAAGTTCTGGCTGTTCCATAAGTCTTTTTACTAACTTATTATCTTTAGGTATATCTCCAGTAGCAAAAAAGTCAGTCATGCCTTCTGCTTCATAGAATTTTTTAGCAGCTTCTATAACAGGTTTATCTCTTTCAATCTCTACATTAGCTTCGCTTGATGTTGATCCTACTTTTCGATCCCACCTAGCGGTTGTAGTATCAGCTATACCTTCAAAAGAATCTTGCAAATTTTTGTCGCTTACATTTTTAGCTAAAGTCATTGCAGATTCTCGTTGTTTTGGAGCTAAAGACAAAAATTGATCTTCAGTCATATCAAAAGGTAAGCCACCTGGAGTAAAGCTATAGCCCGATAAACCTGCTTTCGCAATACCTTCAGAAGTAACAGGAAAATCTTGACCTAATCCTTCAGCAAATTTATCAGAGCCAGGGCCTCTACTCCCCGCTCCTGAAGTTAAAACGCTAGATAAAGCTTGCGCTCCTCTAGCTTCTCTATTTTCCAGACCAAACTGGCCATCTTCTCTAACACCTGTGTCATCAACAAACAAACTATTGTATAAAGATGTCCCTATCCTACCTTGAGCTCTAGAAGGGTCAAATTCTCCAAGTTCATCTGTACCTGACCCTGGTTCTTGTAAGAAACCATAGTTATATAAAGCATTAGCTTCACGGTCTTGACGAGCTTCACCAGCTATACGTTCTTGTTCCAGTTTCTCTTGCTCATCCATAGCATCTGCCGTTGCAAATGCGGCATCTGCGCTTTGGGTATCTCCTTCAGCAGCTTGTTGTCTAGCTATAAAGTCTTGCTCTCTAGATGCTCTGTTGACATTTCCTGAATAAGGTTGAAAAAAAGCTAAACGTTCATCTCCGCCCGTTCTACCTTGTACGTCTGTTATATAATCGCTATCCAATTCATCTACAAAACTTAATGGGACATTGTCAAAACTACCTTCTTGTACTGCATCATCTCCACCTTGTCTAAATAGATCTCTTACTTTTGTACCACCTCGAGTAGCGTTAGCAGAATAAAATTTACCTGTATCTTGATCAAATACTCTAACTGTAGGATTAGTTAAGACATACTCTCCTGTTTCTGGGTCTAGTTCAAAATTTGTTAAATCTCCATCTAAACGAGTACCTGGACCAAAGTAAGTACCTGCAAGCCCAGTGTTATTAATGTACTCGACTGCTTTTTTCTTACCTAATATTTTAGTCATATCGCTTACAGTTAGAGCTTTAAACCTATTAGTATTACCTTGTCTTCGTTCTAAGTCTGTTTTAAATGCGTTAAATTTGTCTTGGTCACCGCCAAAATACTCATTGTTTACTACGTTAGGGTCTCTTTCTAAAGTTTGTAAAGCTTCTTGGCGAAATACACCTTGTTGCGTACGGATATTTCCAGACCTTTGTCTATCTTCTTGTTTTGCATACTCAAGGTCTGCTAAAGCAGCACGACTTCTAGGAGCATTAACTTGAAAAAAATTGTCTAATATACCCATAACTTATACCTATATAAAAGATGCAATAGCACTGCCTATTCTTCCAAGAAAACCTGCAGTTTGTTGTTTATACGCCGCTTTATCATTTTGATAAGCTTGTTGTCTAGAAGCTGCATTTTGAGCCGCACTACCTAAGCCAGATAAAGAACTACGATTAACTCCTTGCCCTATATTAATCAAATCACTTAAAAGTCTTTGATTTGAATCACGCTGAGCTAAACGTGCATTGTTTACATTGCCTGCAAGATTTAAAGCCCCACCTCGTTGAGTTGCTCGCTCCATTTCTTGTGCTTCAACTGCTGTAGGGCGATATCCATAACGTTCACGATTTCGTTTTGCTATACCTTGAGCTAATGCAATTTGCTGTGGGGTATCTTCTCTAGCAGCATCTATTAAATCTGTACTGTCCCTAGAAGCAATCAAGGCATTCTCAAAATCTCTAAAGTTCCTAACATACTGTTCGTATTGACCTTCAACAACATCTGCGTAAGTTGCATCTGGGTCACTTACTTCAGGTAATTGATCTGCTGTAAAATTACTCTTAGTATTAGCGTAATTTAAAGTCCCAATAGAATCTCCAGAAGTTACAGGCGCAGCTTGTTGTGCTTGATCTGCTTGCCTACGTTCTCTACGTGAGCGCCTACGCTCTCGCATATCTCTGTCTGGACCTCTTCTAGGTATTCCAGTATTTCGTTCTTCTCTTTCTTCTGCTGTAGCCATCAGCTAACTCCTGGTTCAAAACCTTGCATAGCGTTATACTGTTGGTCAGTTAACCTATTAGAAACAAGAGGGATAAACTTAGACCCTCCAAGTCCGTAGCTTTGATACCCTGTTTGCCCACCTATTGTTGTTGGGTTTTTTGATACTTTTGTAAACATACTAGGGTTTACGGATCCTGGGTTAATCCTATTTAATTCGCTTGTTCTTGCTAAGTTTGATCCCATTTGACTAGCTGCTGCTGAAGCCGTATCCATAAGAGCCCCACGTCTTGCTCTACGTACAGCTTGTTTATTCTGTATTCTGTTTAAATCTGTGCTAGCTGACATTCTAGCTGCTTGAGACAAAGCATCCCCTGTATCAGCGCGTTGGCCTCTAGCTGTGCCAAGCACTCCTGTTTGTTGCGTTGTTTTTGCCTCTTTAGAAGCTACGTTAGCAGCTAACATCTGACCTACAGCCCCTGTAGCTAAGTCTGCCGCAGCTCCCATGTTTTGAGCTACACCTAAATCTAGATTACTGGTCAAAGCTTGCATAGTATCTGCTCCTGCTCTGCCTCTGATTGTACTAGCTATATCTTCTGTAGCAGCTTTATCTCTCATTTCTACTAGCAAAGGGTCATACGTACGCTCAAAGTAATCTGCGTCTGCTTTTGCAATAGCCGCTGCTGTTTTTTCTGTGTCAGTAGGTTTGTAGTCTTCTGCACTAGGAGCTCTTGTTTTACTTCCCATCTAATGTCACCTTTCTTCTATATATTGTAGTTTCTTTTGTCCAACCTGTATTATCTAAAAATTTCCCTAAGTCTGATACTGCGGATTGTGCTTCAATGCTACTACATCCACAATATTCAGCAATTCCTTCAAACCATCTTATATGATTTAACCAATTGTTATTACCTCTTTCGTGTGTATAAGCAATCCATACTACTAATATTTTTTCTTCAGAATACGGGTCTTGCTGTACAGAAAGCACTACAAACCCTAAAGGCGATACAAAAAGCATAGATTTTTCTGCTACACACTCGGCGTACACATCTTCAGGTTTGTATGTTAAATGAGGGTTTTGTTTTAAAATAAATTCAATACCTTCACGTACCATATCCCAGCAAGTACGAATGTCAGTGTACTCTGGTATATCAAATTTTCTATGTATATTTACAACATTAGCAGTCATTAGTAATCAAGCTCCATTCCATATTTTTTATAACGCTTACGTTTAGTAAGTCCCACTCCTCGGTATTTAACAAGTCTACGTACACCTAAGTCTCCGCTGCGAGATCGTAGTTCTGCTTCGGCTACTTGTTGATTAAATAATCCTAGATAATCTGCAGACGCATATATATCTGTCCATGCTCTAGATGGTAAACGTAAAAGTCTGTACAACGTGCCGTACAAAATGCCATCTCTGTAGTCATTTGAAAACGATGTATCTATGTTAGATGCAGTACGCGTTGGTTTAAGTGCTACAGATAGTTGTATAGAATTAGTTAAAGTAGCATTAGGCACTGGTACTAACCAAAATTTGCTTGCATCTTTTTGTAGATATACTTTAGGTGTACTAGACCTATCTCTCCAATCTGGAAAATTAAGTTCTAAACTTCTAGGACTTATAGGGTCTAAGTCTTCTCCATCGTATATTGCCCAAAGTATACTATGCACAGACGTACCTACAGGCTGGTCGAACTCGTACTCATATATACCTGATGTACTTGATATAGGATCTAAGTCATATACAAAAGCCTTACTTTTTTCACAAAATTCTATTGTTGCTGAACGTAGATTAGATTTAACTAACCCTTCAGGGCAACCTGGAACGTAAGGTAGTATTTCTTTTAGTAACGAATCAAATGTAGCCATAGTTTATCCTGCTGAAGGTAAGTTTTGAGGAGAAGCAAGTGCATTACTACGAGCGTCTTGATTAGGACTTAACCCAAATTGTACTTGTGAGTTTGCACCTAAACTAGACATAAACAATTGGTAGTGTAATTGTGCCATATCCATATTGCCTGCAAATTCAGCATCTTTTAGATAACACTTGTACAAAACAAAATCTACAATTGCATTTCCGTACATATCATCTACATATATAGTAGAACTGGTACTAGACAAATCAGTTGGGTTCCTTGATGTAACAAGTTCTACAAAAGTACTAGTACTTGATGCCCCTGGGTAAACATAGAATCTACGTGGGTCATCTTCGTCAAACATGTAATGTTTAACCGTAGTAGTGTGCGCTGAATCACCAGTTACAGTAGGGTCATGCCAATCTGGATCTTGAGCATTAATAATATCCATATCAACTAGTGTAATAGCACGTTTGCCTGTTGCACTACCTCCTGCTGCAGACATATTACGTACAACTTTTATTAAACGTGATGCTGTATCAGGAATAACTTGTTCTGTACCTACAGCTAGAGCAATATTAGAATGATCTGCTGCTGCATCAGGTCTTATGTTTACAACTTCTCGTTGTCCGTCATTTATGTAACGCAAAAGTTCTGCTTCAGGAAACCGAACATTTGTAGAATCTTGTAGCGAATCTTCTATACGAAGTATTAGGTTTGCACCTGTTAATGTACCTGCTGCCATATCTTACCTTCTACTCTTTAGTTTTTTCTTCAACCTCAACATATGCTTCGTTTACATCTGGAGTACTAGGATCATCAGCTTTGTAGTGACCAGTTTTAGTTCTGGCTCTTTTTTTCTTTGCTACTTTCTTTTTAGCTGCTGGTTTTGCTTGTTCAACAACTTCAATAGCACCTTGCTGTAATGCCTGTAATCCCATGTCGTTTCCTACTTCTCTAGTTTCACCTGCAGTAAGAAATATAGAAGCTCCCCATGTTGTAGTTACGTGTAAATCTTTATTTGCTGTTATTTTCATTTTCCCTCCGTAGGAAAAAGTATATTAAAAAGGGGGTGGCTGTCCTTAACAAAGTTAATTAAGCCACCCATGCTGCTACTTAGTATGCAACGTCTAAACGAATAACACCAAAGTCTTCGTTCTGACCAGTATGATCAGAGTAGTAGACTGGCTTCTTCATTCCGAAGATCTTACCAATTGAGATACCATTTTGGTTTCCGTAGTCAAATACATCTTCAACTATTTCTGGAAGGCCAATATCTGCCATAGCAAGAGCTTGTGCTCCAACAAATAGACATGCAGAACCGTTAACGTCAGCGTCAGCGCCCCACTTGTATCCGTTAGAACCAGCGTTAGCTGATGCTCCTGAAGTCGCGCCACTTGTGTTAAACACGTGTCTAAACTCATGGACCATCACACCATCAACCATTAAACTAGAAGAACCCGAGAACAACTCGTTGTTTGGTCCTCTAACTCCAGCATTTCTAACGTTAGCTAGGAAGTCTGAATCAAGTTTAAGGTCAGCCATTACTTGTGGAGTAACAAACAAGTGATACACTTCTTCATTACCAGCACCACGTAACCCACGTACGTATTGATCTTTAGCATAAGCTTTAAGAGCAAGAATACATTCGTAAGTAATTGTGTCGGCTGCTGCTACAGCAGTAACGTCTCCAGCTACAAGTTTACTTGTCGCGTCCCATCGTCTGTGACGGTTAGTAGTAGGAGCTGATACGTCACTTGCAAAAGCAAGATCCCCAAGGTTTTGTCCTGTGTTTAGGACACCTCTCAACGCACCGTTGTTTTTAAGAGTATATGCAATACCTGATAGACTCAAAAACGCAAGTTGGTCGATACGATCTGCCATTGCGTATGCAAGTGCGTCTCGTGAATGCTCACGGAAGTTAACAACTGATTTTTGATCAGCAAGACGTCCCGCAAGACGGTTTGCAAATCTTAATTGATCGAGTTGAGTAACTATGTCGTATGCTCTTAATGCTTCTTCATTACCCTCTAGAGAGTTGTCACCAACGATACCATCGCCTGTCATATCAGCAAGAAGAGTAAGTACTGCTCTTGCGCCTTTTTCAGACTGGGTAAGTTCAGATATTCTCTGAACCATAGCGTTAGGACCACTTCCAGCGAATTGGTTAATGAAGGACATATTTCGAGCTACGCGCCAAAAATCACGTGACCAGATAGTAAGCTGTTCGCTAGTCAGTGATGCAAAGTTAGTATTTGCCATTTCTATATCCTCATAAGAGATTAAAATTAAAAAAAACTTAATCGGCTTCTGGGGCGATATAACCCGTATACCCTATATCGTTGGGATACGTTTTCGTATTTTAACGATTACGACTTCGACTAGATTAACGCCGTAGTAGGCGAATAACGTTTTTTTACCTAAACGACCTGGGTTAGATATCGTTCTAACAGACGAATTAACTATAATCCTAACACAAATTTATCCAAAGTCACCACGTAATCGTCTTACTGTTTCATCTGGCAACGCACCAAACTCATCATCGGATAGTGTATTTATGTTTGTAACCTTGTCTCCACGAGCAGAAGCACTTTCACCTTTTAGTGCTGGTGGCTGTGCTTTAGCTGCAGCTATTTTGTTTTTTACGTTAGCTTTTTGCTTTTTCTCTACTATTTTCTTGGTCTGCGTAGCTTCTTTAGCTTCTGAAGGTTTTAACAATTCAGGTTGTTTTGCAGCTAAAGTGTATTCAGTAGCTTTAGCTAACGAATCTGCGGGCTCATAACCTTGTACAATAAAAGCATCACGTAAGTCCATTACTTCTCTAGTTAAATCTTCATTAAAATCTGCAGAATTTTCATCTAATATAGAAAAAGTACTAGCAATTTCCGCAGCTTTAGCTTGTAGCTCTTGCTGAGATTGGTTTTGTTGTACTGTTTGACCCATTTGTTTTTGTATATCAAACATCATGGCGTCTTTTTCAGCTTGTCGTATTTCTTTACGTAGTTCTACCGCTTTAGCCGACTCACCATCTAATATAAGCTGTTGATACTGTTGTTCTTTAACATCAAAATCATAAGTAGGAGCAGCTTCTTTAGCTTCTGCTTCTTTTTGTTCTATTTCTTCAATACGTTTTTGCATTTTTTTATTTTTAGCTAAAACTTCGTCAAGTCTAGATTTAGGGACCATTGGAGCTTTAGGTTTTTCCTCAGCTACAACTTCTTCTTCTACAACTTCTTCTGCAGGAAACTCTACTGTGTCTTCTATAAATTCAGCTGCAGGTTCTTCTACTGCTTCCTCTTTAGCCTCAGCCTCAGCCTCAGCCTCAGCCTCAGCCTCAGCTACAACCTCTTCTTCAGCTTCAGCTACAACTTCTTCTGCAGGTTCTTCTGCTGGAGCATCTTCAAAGTTTAAATCTACTTGAAACGGTTCAATTTCTTCTTTTGTTTTTACATCGCCACCTGGCATAGAATCCATTACTATGTCATCTGTTGGTTTAGCTTCTTTTTTATTTTTAGCCATTAATTACGCCCTCCTGTAGGCTTCATTGCTGCAACGGCAATTTTTGACGCTGCTTGAGTTTCACTTTGTCCAGTTCTAACGTCATTAGTCATTGATGCTAACCTTTCACGTAGAGCTAGTTCTTCCTGTTTTATCGCCATTTTACTCTGCATTTCTGCAACCTTCAATTGCGGTTCTGCCATTTTACTTTGTGATTTCGTCATATTGCTTTCTGCTTGTGATTGTAGTAATTGAATTTCAGCTTCAAGCTTAGCAATCTCAAGCTGCGTAGCTTGTATCGCCGCTTGTGCTTGGAACTGTTGTATTTGAGCTTGTTCTGGAGTTGGCGGGTTTGTACCTTGCATTGCACGTATACGTTCCGCAATATCTCCTTTTCTAGCTAGATGCGAGTATTCAACTATTAAGTCATCTGGTATAGGTACGCCTGCCTGACGTAATGCAATAGCTTCTGCAAACTGTATTTCTTCAAATGTATCTCTTGACGGAGCTGTACTTATAATAACGTCATACTCACCTAACGTTAAGTCATTAAGTATAATACCTTCAGGTGTCATTTGATTTACACGCATAGGTTGACGTTGTTTTTGTGGGTCTTGTTCGTCTGTAATTTGTATTAAACGTTCTTCTGTGTAGTAAGTTTGAACAAGATTAAGAATTTTTTCTGCTAAATACTGCCTAGTTTTAGTTAGGTTATCTAACGGAACTTGAATCATCATAGCTCCGCGATTTTGTTTCTGTTGAATAGCAACACCAGAAACTTCAGGGCTATCTGTACCAAGCATTGCATCACTAATACCACTTATAGTTTTTATATTAGAAGCAGCTTTTTGTGCAATACGATCTAAACCTGTAGGTATTTGGTTAGGAGGAATTTTAGCAGGAGGACTAGACCCTCTGTTAAATTCTAATACCAGACCTGTTTCTGCTCCATGTTCTTCTAGGTCATCTGCAGTCATACCTTGCAACGACCCCGTTTCTACAATCCAACCACTGTTTGCTGTGGTATTTACTATATGCAGTTCTTGTGAACTAATTTTATTTAATTGTTCTTGTGGAGAAATAAGGTTTCGTACCATACCGAAAGGCTTACCTCGTCTCCAGTATGGAAAGTAAGGTACTAAAGTAAAATGGTCATATGGCGACCAAGTATCATTAAGTACTACAGTATCTGCTGTAGTTGTCCAACGCACTTTACGTACCGTTTTTGTAAGTATTTCTAAACCAAAATCATCTGCAAAAGCTTCTCTTTTCTTTTTACTCCAAGCATACGGCACTTCACGCATATCACCTGTAACGCTATCTACATAAAACATACACTCTTTTAGTTTATAGTACTGACGTTCTATAACACGTACTGAGCGTAAAGCACGATTTTCTTCAGGGTTAGAAGTGTTACCTTGGTTATACTCTACACCAGTAGATGTATCACCGTATCTGTTTTCTTCGTGTTCTACAGAATCTGTACCTAATGCTGAACCTTGTTCAACAGCTACACGAAGTTGATCTGCTTTTTTCTGCCCGTAAGTTTCTTCTATTTCATCTAAACTCATCCACTTGGTTTCAAAGATTTCATTCCAAGTTCTAGGGTCATATTCTTTAGCATCAGGATCAATAAGAATGTCTAAAGGGTCTTTAGCTGTTATACGTACTTCACCTTGTATGTGATCATCAAAATCTACACGAACATCGAACCAGCCTCTATCTTGTATAAGACCATCAGAAAATACTTGTGACTCAGTCCAAGACAATTTGTTATTATCACTAATCTGCATAAACAAACGATCTAGTACATCTGCAACTTCTTGTTTACCTCTACCCCTGGGCTTGAAGTTAACATCCATACGTCTTGTACTTTGTTCACCTAATACAGCGTTAATTGTAGGAAGTATTGTATTAATAGTTAAAGCAGGTCTGCCTTGGTCGTCTAAAGCTGAAACATCTCCGTGGTCCCATTGGTTACCTCGGTAGAACGCATCACATTGCCTAGCAATTTCAACGTAATCTAAATGTCCATTATCACGTGCTCTCATGTAGCAACTCCACTGTTTGCGAGCGAGCTCGTGTTCTTCTGCTTTGCTTAATTTTTCTTTTAGTTTTTTATATGCCATTATGCGCTCATTGCTGTTTTAACGTTATCACCTTTAGCTATTGTACGTAGCTTATCTCTCCAAGATGGAATATGTTCAACTGGTTCAATATACGTTGCAAACTCTGTCATCATCAAACCAATCCAAGCTAAAGCATCTACTTGGTCATCATGTACTCCGTTTGGAAAACGAAGTAATTCTGCAATCAGAGGTCCAACCCATAATGGTTCTTTTGGAAAATACACCATCCCCTGTTGCATACGACCTTGAATAGCACGTGCTCTTGCTTCTTTATCTCTCCGTCCTGTTTTTAAATCTCTAAAATAAGCTTCGTTTAGTCTTCGTTCTCTTACACGTTTTTCTAGAAACGGACCTAATGCCATTTCTATATGACCTTTTTCTATACCTACTACTCCAGGTCTCCAAGTTTCGTATAAGTCTAAAATTCTTTCTACGAGTTCAAAACCATCCCACTTCCCTCGTACACAGTCTACTACATATAGCTTATCATATTCATCAACTGCTACTACTAAACCTACGGAATAGTCATTACGTTCTCTTTGCCCAATTGCTAAATCCCAAGCACAGTAGTAACGAAGTCTAGTATAGTCTAAATCAGCTTCATCGTAGTAATTTATCATATCTCGATTAAAATAGTCACCTTCGTCAGCAACAGGGTTTTGTTGATACAAAGCCGACCAATCCCTAGGTCCTATTGCTTTTTGTATTTTAGTTAATGAAGGAACGTCATATCTTTCAGGGTGTAACGCTTCTCCTTCTACTCTAAATTCTTCGTCTTGTTCCGCAATTGCAGGGTACTTAACTACTTCCCAATCGTCTGCTCCATCAGCTGCTGCGGCAAGCAACCTACCTGCTAAATCATCATCGTGCCATCTTGTAAGAATAACAAGTATACCTCCCCCTGGAGCTAAACGTGTGTATGCAGTTGATGTATACCAATCCCAAACTGAGTCACGACTATATTCAGATTCCGCATCTTCTCGGTTTTTTACAGGGTCATCTATTACAAGTACATGAGCCCCTTTACCTGTAATACCACCGCCAACACCTGCCGCTACGTAACCACCACCTTTAGTAGTAAGCCACGATTCAACTGACTGAGAAGTTGGGTCTAACGAAGCATCGCTAAACACATTTTTATAGTTTGGTTCACGAAGCTGATGTCTAACTTTCCGTGAAAACGACATAGCCAACGAACCTGAATAAGAACAACTAATGAACTCATGTTCTGGGTTTCGACCTAAATGCCATGCTGGAAACGCAACACTAGCTAATGTTGATTTACCGTGTCGGGGCGGCATGAACAACATCAACCTGGGAGATTTTCGTTCCGTAACCGCATGGCTAAACTTTTCTAGGCGTTGACATATATCTTTGTGTACCCAACCTGCTAAATAGTTAGAATCAAACCGTTCTACAAAAGGCAGCATGTGTTTACGTGCAAGTGCACGAAGAGCTAACTCCCGATGTGCTGCCGCTTCTTGTGTAAGTCGTTGTTCTTCTTTTTTACTTACTTTTACGGTCGGTTTTTCAATACGTTCAGCTTCGTCCGCTTTACAATATACACAAACACTGTCATCGGATGGATACAGTGTTTCGGGGTGTAACGCTTTACACCGAACGCATTCTAACTTAGTAATTTCCACTAAAAAAATCCTGAAGTTTAATACATTTTCATTTTTCTTTTTTTCTTTTTAGCTGGTTTAGCCGTCATTATTTCTTTTTTCTTTTTATATGGCCCAGCCTTTTTCATTTTTTTAGCTGGTTTAGCCTTTTTAGCTGGTTTAGCCGTCATATATTTGTTTTTCTTTGGTTTAGGAAACCCAGACTTCTTCTTTTTTTTGTACGGTCCCATCTTATGTAGTTCCTTTTTTAATAAGTCATAAATATTTAACACTTCCACCTTCTTCTAGCTTGTCTTATTCTAGAATTAGGATCGTTTCTGGTTTTTGCAGAACTTCTTTTCAACTGCCCCAAAGACCTAGCGCAGTATGATTTTCTTCTTTTAGCCGCTTTACTACCTTTCTTAACCTTACCAGTTACAGCGGTTTTGAGCTTAGATCCAGGGTTAGCACGTCTATAGGCAGCTACGCCTTTCTTAGTCATACCTGCCCCTGATTTAGTTTTACGGTAATTACCACCTTTACCAGTGGTTCTTCTTATAGGTTTAGCTCTTTTTCTTGCCACGAGTCACTTTCCTCTTTTTAGATGGAGACTTCTTCCTCGCTGTCTTCTTCTTGACTATAGTTTTAACGTTAGTAGGTTTACCTCCTGGGTTCCCCGCTGCACGTTTACGTTTAACCGCACTTCTTTTCTGAGCCGCTGTCATACTTGCAGCTTTTGCTTTGGGTACACATTTTGGGTATTTACGTTTACTTCCGCCTTTGGCTGACTTTCTACCACATGACTGATACTTCCCTTTCTTCTTTGGAGCACCAATATCTACCCATTTTTCTTTGAACCACTTAGTTAATCCACCTCTAGGTTTACTAGCCACTTCTGTACCCTCCTCCTCGTTTCTTATAAGTTTTAGTTAAATAGGCTGAGGCATAAGCGGAAGGCCAAACCTTAAATTTACGTTTTGCTTCTGCTTTTACTCTAGCGTATAACGCTGGATTTGTGGGTTTTGCACCACTTTTCTTTTTAGCTTTTTTCTTCTTAGCTGCCACGGTTACCCCTCCTAGGAACTGATTTATAGCGATTCATTTTTTTAGCAAATTTTTTCATGTTAGTAGGGTGAGGAGCATTTATGCCTGCGCAAGGTTTTTTCATTCTACACCTCTACCTAGCAGTACATCAGCAAAAGTAACTTCTCCGTCTTTGTTTAAATCAGGAAAATTAGCACTGTTGCCTGTAGTTGGCTCTAGTTTCTTTTCTTGGGTTTTAGTTTCACCTATTGTTCCTGGACCTTTGTCCGTCATTTTTCTAGTTGCCATTTACTTTTCCTCTTTTTTATCAGTTTTAGGTACTAAATATTGATTATCTACCCCTGCTATTTTTAACAATTCAGAATCAGGTAACCTTTCTAGCTGTTCTATAGAATCTACATTAATATTTATTTGAGTTCCATTTTCAGGTGTAAACAAACCATGAAGCTTACATAAAGAATCAACAACGCGCGTTTCTTCGGTCGCATTTACTGATTTTCGGTGCGCTTCTAAGTACATAGAAGTGGCTTGAACTTTATCGAATTTTACTTGTTCGCGCATATCTTTGCGCAAATAAGTTACTGCGTTTTGAATTTTGGGGCGTTTGAAAACCTTGTACACATGTTCGGGGTCTACGTACCCCGCTGCACGGCCCGCGGCTGCTTTGGTCATCCC
>Ga0209232_1001081_pt1 | contig 15381 bp, 9 predicted proteins | sample ETNvirenome_2_60_FD_184066 | JGI IMG/M metagenome (GOLD analysis project Ga0209232, IMG submission 184066) | Marine viral communities from the Pacific Ocean - ETNP_2_60 (SPAdes) (version 2) | ecosystem: Environmental > Aquatic > Marine > Oceanic | place: Pacific Ocean | collected 2013-06-22
TGTTGATTACTTCTTCTAGCGTCTTTCTGTCTTGCCTATTATAATCTAAAACAAGCGAATCGTGAATACAAAAAGCAATCTTTGTTTGTTTTCCTTTAAGTTTCTTGTGAACCTCGATCATTCTTCGCAAGAAAAGGTCTGAGGAGGTTGATTGGATAATGTAGTTTAGTGCCTTGTCCTTGGTTGTTTCTATCCTGCGACCGAAAGGAGTATTGACGTGCGTTCCGTCAAAGTATTTGGCGATTACTTCGTCTCTTTTAAATAGTTCTTCAAGTTTTTTGTTGGATGCTTTTGGATTGTACAACCAAGCAAAAACAGACTTTTTCGTCTCATCCCTAGTCTTTCGCCCCTTAAAGACATTCTCATTTATCCAGGCATGAATGTCCCCTTTTGGCTGTGGAATGTCTGCAAGGGCTAAAAACGTGCGGATCTCGGCTGCGTTAAAGTCTAGTTCGATGAAGTCATCGTTGGTTGGGTGAAGAACATCTCGATGGTCTTTGTCGAGGGTAAGAATAGGGAAGCTATTTCTTTTTGTTGTAAGGCGTCCTGTGACTGTACCAAAGACATCGTAGTTAATGTAAGGCTGAAGGTAGCGCAGCTTTTGAGCAAACCTTCTGGTCTTATAAGCAGCCATTCTATCATCCAAGCTAAAAGGCACAATGTGAAGAGGCTGTGTCTTTATTTCCTCCAAGACCTTGGTAAGATCAAAAAGAAAGTCGTAGTTGGATGGCTTTTCGTAAGTGTTGAAGACGTGCTCTGAGATTTTATTTTTTAGAAAACAAAGCTCCTTAAAGAACCTTTCGGGCATAAGAAGGTCTCGGCATACATCCCTTGTTTGGATTTTAGCTTGCTTGAAGGCAGTGTTAAAAGCAACCGACTTCTTTTTTAGTTCGTCCCATTCTTCTTGGAACTCTTCAGGGCAAAGGTCGTTAAGTGTCTTGCCTCCTGCCCAAAGATAAGCGCACTCGACAGGAAGGTCACCAAGTGAAGGCTTCCACTGCCAGGTCTTGGTTAAACCAGACATATTAGGCTCACGCACAATCTTGCCGTCAAGATAAACCGTTGGGCATTCTTCTTTATCATCTAATACTTGAAATAGCATTTAGCCTCTTAGTAGCCGCCGCCGCCGGATGAGCCGCCGACTCCTGGGGTTGTTCCTGTGCCTTGAGCAAAGATTGCAGCAGTTTGTGTAACGTTAGCCGAAGCGATAACTTTTCTTGGGTCTAGAATAGATCTCAAAATATCTTCTTTTGTTTTTGGAGTTTTCCCATAATAAATTGTTGACTCTATATCAAGAATTCCATAATCAAACATTTGTTGTCTAATACTAGGGTTAGCCTCGGGTGGATGTTTTGCGAACATTATTTCCATTTTTTCAATAGCTTTTTCAACGCCCTTCATTTTTAAAATTTTTAAATACCTTCTTAATGAGTTCTTATACATTTTTCCTGAAGTTGTTCCGCGCTTCTCTAGGTATCTAAAAAAGAAATATTTCGTGAACCAGTATTGTTCCCCCATACTTTCAAGATCATTCTGATCGGCATAAAATCTTTGTCTTTCTTTTGTAATATATCCATTTTTAGTCATCTTTGGAATATGTTCTACTGGGAAGCCTTCGATAAATGAATTGTAAAAAACAATACTGTTTTGCTTAAAATCATTATAATCACCAATATGAGTTTTTAAATAATATTTTTTAAATAAGTTATTTTGACTGGAATTATTCAAAGATAAAAAGAACTTCATTTCTGGCTCATTTATTCTGGCGACCAATCTCCAAGGATTGTTCTTGTCAACAGAGAATCCATATTGGGCTGCTTTGCGAACAAATGCATCAAACAAAGGATCTTTTATATAATTTTCTCTTTTTACAAAATCGCTCCCTGCATCAGCTTTATTATCCAAATTAATTATTAATCCGGTGGACTGTGGAGTGCAAAATCTACTCATAGCAAATCCTGGTCGGGTAATGGGAGCGTCAGGAACAACATACTCTAAAAACCAAAAATAAAAATTTAAGAAATTCTTATAGTTGCAGGCTTTCTTTCTTAATAAAGGGCTGTCTGTTAAAACTTGATACATCGATTCAAAAACTAGCTTTGTATGTTCATAGAACAAGTCTTCTAGCCTTGCAGCGCCATTAGAAGGAACTAAATTTGCATATTTGCTTTTACTGCTTGATATATTTCTTTCCCTAACAGCAAGAACAAAAGAAGCTCGAAACGCTTCGAAGGCATCTGTTACAAAATCTAATGCATACACATTATTACCTACGCTTATTTCTTTCATAAGTTCGGTTCGAGGAAAAATCGAGTAGCCTTTGTTGTCTATTTTTCCATAATATGGATTTTTATATAAGAAATCACTCAAATTCAAGTTTTGATATTCAGCCATTCCATATTCTTTAAAAAGGGCTCTTTCTTGAAAAGATATTTTTGAGTTTAAGTTATTTTGTCCAAAAAATTCCATAATTTAATTATTTCTAGCTAATAAGATCTCTCCAAAAATCTTTAAAGGTCTCTCCAAAAATCTTTAAGTTCATCCAGCGGTCCTCGTGTTTCTCCGGTTCGTTTCTTTTGTTTTTCCATTTGTTCTTTCATTTCATCGATAGAAGCTCTTGTTGTATCTTCGGCTGTAATAGAGTCTATAGACTGAGAAGTTGCTGACGAAGAAGCCAAGCCAATTTTAACTCCTTCAATGACCGTTTCAAAAAGACCTTCTTTTACTCTAGTTTCCATATTGATAATATAGTAATATCCGCCCAATCCTGTATTTTTAAGAATATCGCTCGAAGACAGTCTGTTGTCTTTTCCTATCGACAAGTTAGTTCCCATAGTAGGGTTAACAAAGAAAGTTTGCCCTGGTTCAAACAAATGATTGCCTATTAATGTAACAGTAACATCATACACACGCGGAATCATAAACATTGCGTTGTTTAGTCCATCGCCCATGACAGACCAAGCAGCCTCTGCTCGACCTTCCAATTCTGATGCTACAAATTGTATATTCTTAACAATGCCCGAATCTTTGCCTATATAGAAATGATATATATTCTTTTTAAGATCATCTTTGTAATCATAATTTCCTTCTCCAATTGTTTGTCCACCTAAATAACAAAAATGAAAAGATGCATCTTTTTGATATTGACCTGTTCTAATTTTCTTATCATAATCATCCATTATGTCAGCAAACTGCTTTGGAGAGTAAGCCAAGCCTTTAAACTTTAATGATTCTGCACCTGCCGACCTTTCAAAAGAAGTTAAAGGGTGAAAATATATTGATTTTCCTTTTTTATCTAAGCCGTACATTGAAAAGAAGTTAACTTCAGGGTGCATAGAGGTTATCTCTCTTACGCCTAAAAAACACTTAGTACTAAAATAGGTTTTTATAAACCACCTATAGAAAGAAACAATAAACTCCAAATAAGAAATATCATACTTCTCAGGTTTTATCAAATAACTTACAGTAAAATCTACAAAGATATTTGCAACAATAGGTATATCTGTAATTTTAATTGAGACTGTGCGGGTATTCCCATCTTTTCCTACAAGAGGGATAGACAAGCACCCGAAAATAATATTAACAAAATCTTCTCTCATACCAGTGGGTTTTGCAAAAAGATCAAAGTCCACGCTTTTTCCATCCAAAATTGCATAATCTATAACTGTCTGCACAATATCTCCAAAATACAAAAAGTCGATATCAACAGCGCTTCTACCCTTTTGTCCCACAACCACGGAGTCTACACCAAGATTTTGAAATTGTTTATTAGCTAATTGTTTAAATTTTATTGCCTCATTTTTATCATTATTTTGAAGGGCTCTGCGAGTATTTTCGAGATTTGAGGCAGCAGCATTAGCAACCTGGGCGGCATCTTTTAAAACATTGCTAGAAGTTTGAAGTCCTTTTTCGTCAAAAACTCTGCCTTGGTTTGGAACATTTTTACGACCTAGTTTAATATTAGAAAGTCTTCCCAGTTCTCTATAAGGCTTCCATCTTCTAACTTTTTTTAAATCTTTATATATCCCTAAGCTTGAATAAGGAATCGATATTCGATGATAAATTTGCCTATTTGGATCTTGTTGAGGTACAACGCCAGTGTCACCCCGATGATCTCCGTTTTTTAAACCCATCATAAGTCCAAAAAATCTAGAAATCTTTTTGTTAAGGAAATTAGCCAATTTATCATCCTGAGCACTTTCGATTATTTTTTTAATTTCTTTTTTCAAAACATCAATTTTATCTTGAATTGCTCGGCTGTTAATAGTATTCTTACCTTCGGATTCTCTAAGTTTTTGTATTTGGTTCCTTTTAATAGTAACTTGCCTGTTTACATCGGCATCGAAGGTGTCTAAGTGCAGGGATGGAAATAATTTATTCTTTGTAGACTCTAGTAATGTATCGGGTATAGCTATGTATCCAACAGTCATTTCAATTGTTCCATTTTCGTTTATATTAATTTCTGAATCTGCGGTTTGAGGGCTTAAAAAGAAAGTTTTATATAATGTTTTTTCTTTCATTTTTTCAATAAATTGAGCCTCAACTGTATTTTTATTAATATTGCTTTCAAAAGTTTGAGGCACCGACCACCCTACTTCAAGCATTATTTGAAAATTTGGTTTATTATAATCAGTAAATTTTCCTAAAGATATGTCGTCAGGATTCATAGCTGGTGGGAAAGCAAGCTCTGCAATAGATGCAGGAGCGTTATCCTTTGTGTAGCCTGGGGTTATACCAAAAGGATAATCAGGTTTATCATATTCAACTGTTCCATCTAATTTTTTTGGATAAACTGGCCAATTTAAAAATATTTCTTCTAATCTATTAAAATGAAATTTTATTTCAGCTTGAATCAAAGAATTACGATCAAATGCCGAGTTTCCTCCTTCAGACCGAATGTTAATTTCTGTAATTCCAGCTCCTAGCATTCTTCCCTGTCGTTGAGCAAGGATGCTTTTAATAGACTCAGAATCAATATGAGTCCGAAATGGACCTGGAACATTAACCCTGGCTGGTTTGAGATCCTCTTTTCCTGTCTTTGGATTAATAACTTTTCTTTGCTTGTAAAGTCTAATTCTAGGCTGTAAAAGTGCAAGTTCGGCTGGCTTAATGTTAAGAAGTTTACTTAACACATCGTCTCTTTTGCCTAAAAGATTCAAAAAATGATCACACTTTACACCTCCATAAGAAGGGTTGCCTCTTCCTCGTTTAGCTTGAGTTATCAAAATTGACTCATAATTTAAATTGAAACCTTTTGAGAATGTTGTATGTTGACTAGCAAAATTATCTATTGTGTTAAGCATATAACATTGAGCATTTTCAATAATTTGGCTTTTGGCAGCGTCATTAAAATTGTCTCCTTTGCCAATTAAAACAGATTCATCTTTAGGCTGTGGGAGTTCATCAACAACCACCTTATTAACTTGAACTTTGGCAAAGTAAAGAAGATCGTATATAAAATTTAACAAAAATTCGTATAATGCGTGTTGTTTTCTGTTTTCTTCTTCTTGCATTGGCCATCTGCTATCAGCCGCTGAACTCCAGGGTATATCGCCAGACTTCAAAAAACAACCGCCTACGCTCATAGATTGATTTAAGATCTTAAACGCCCAAGAAAAAAAATAAAACGCTGTTTGATACTTCCAAATAGTATTTTTTTTAGCATCTTTGTATTTTTGGTTTAGGGCTACAAACTTCAAAGGCTCTAGGGCAAATGCCAAGCCACCTCTATTTCCTTCCCAGCCGCCTTCCTTGTACTCCCTGTCAAAACCAAAGTAATTTTGTCTAAGAAGCTCCTTGTAAGCTCCTGGTGGATCTCCGTCTGGATTCTTATGCTTAGAAACGGCGTCAGTACTTGCATTTGAAATAGCGTGTCCCTTGAAAAAATCTATAATTAAATCAAATGGAACCGAGTCGGTGTCATAAGATCTGCCATCCAAAGTGTATTCTCCAAATCCGTAAACATCTCCAACAACTCGTAAAACTCCATCATTAAGTTGTTTACCGTCAAAAAGACCATCTTTCATAAAGCCAAAATTATTTATATTTTGGGCTGCGGTTGCGGGATTTTTATAATCTGTTGCAGGCATTCCTTTACCATATAAAGAACCGTGGCGCAGGTTTAATACCCTATTTTTGCTTTTAGTATAATCTTTAAAAGGTTTATTTCCGCCGCCATCACTCTGATTATTGTGGTCGTAATCGCTGGTATTAAGTACAAAGTTTTTTGTTGCAAGCCATCTAATCCCTGGCTGCTCGTTACCATTTACTTTTCTCCAAGGATGAACCAAGTTCCAATATGGTAGATAATCATCATAATATTGCCAGTGCCAAACGTTTTGACCACTGAAGCCTGGTTGTCTGAACGGATATTCTGTAATATCCTCGCTTACATCGCCATCTACATCACTGAAGTTCGGATATATACTGTCGTATCCAACTTTGGAAGCTTTTTCAATAGTTGCATACGCCATTTCTTGGTTGTTTTCAACAACAACTTCTTTGTTTGCTTGAATAACAATACTGGTATTATACGCAAAAAAATCGTCTTTAACCAATACGTTATATCTAGGAGAGCCGTATCGCGTTTTTGTTGGATTGGTGCAAGCCATTTGATAATTAAGCCAGGTAGGTGTATAAATTTGCCCACTATATTGACTTCTTTCATCTTGTCTCCTGTTTACTCGCCACCCTGAAATTTTAGCGATTCCGGATTCATTATCGATAGTTGCTATATTGTCGCATCCAAATAAATCATCATTATTATCATCTGCGGCACGGTGAACAGGGATAATCAATCCTGTATAAACTAATTGTTCGGCAGAAGAGGTTCCGTAGTACCAGTTTTTGGTTTTTATCCATCTAGAGCCAAACTCTGCTGATAGTTTATCTGTATCATTCCAAAAGCCTCTTCCTTTTTCATATATTTCTTCTCCATATTGAAGAATATTTGGTCCGCCGATAGGATTTACCTCTGCTTTTCTTCCTAGTGTTTGCCACAAGATTGTATAATATGCCGAAAAAGCTCTATTGACGTCAAAAACTTCTGCATTATTATTTAAGCAATTTGTAACATTGCAATTATTTAAAAAATCAGAAAGATCTACCGTGCTGAGTTGGAAATTAGCATCGTCTCCAAGAGTAATTTTTTCACCATCAGGACCCTGAAGATATGGCACTTCTTTTGTAACAAGGCTCTTAACAATGCTTACCCAAGATTTATTGTTTTGTACAACGAATGTACGTCGTGTTTCATCAAGCGAAGGGTCATCAAACTGTTTTTCAAAAATCGATTCGTCACCTTGCAAAACACGTCTCGGATTCTTAAATAACTTCTTTATTTGTTCTCTTGTTGCCATAAAAGTCTCACATTTACTGATAGTCCATAAGGAGAAGTGTCTTTTCCAGAGGGAGAGGAATATAAATAGTCTCGCCTATTGTAGCATGGCTATCTGTCGGCTTATAGTTAAAAAACGCTATAACCCACCACTTTTTCGGGTCTCCATAGTATTTCGCAGCCAATTTAAAAAACCGATCTCCTGTTTTCCAAATATGTGGAACTAAATCAAGCTGGTTTAAATCTTCATCAGATACATTTTTTAGTATAGGTGTAGAAAACTGTTCTGGTCTATTAACTCTTCTCTTTCTAAAGATTTCTCTGTATTGACGAGTTCGATTAATAAATGATTTTTTAAAATTATTTCTCATATTATATTTTCTTTTTATTAAGTTCGTTGGCTAGGTTCTAATATGCTCTTTTGCAAGCCATTGCTTGGAGTTCTAGTTTGAGATACGTTGGCTGTGGAAGGACCTTGGACTTGTTCAGTTACTCCTTTAGTAGTGTAAGCAATATCGTCAGCGTCTCCAACTCCATATGGAAAGTTATGTTTACCAGAAGCAAATTTTGGCTTTCCTTTGCCTATAAAGCCTGGTGTATGTTCGTGCAGAATAGTTAAATTTAAATCTACATTAAAAGATTTAGGGTACATTTGATCTTCAAAAAACATAACTCCCTCTTCAAAATTAGGAGCAAACCCAAAATCTTGTATGTAAGAAACCAAGCCGTCTTTTTTTGCAGTTGTAGAGCCGCTATTAGACTTTGAAAGCAAGTTAGCAAACTTTACTCTCCAAACAGGAGCCGTAGATAAAACGTATGAATCGCCGCCTGCTTCCGCTGCCGATTCGTAAACAGGATATAGGCATTGAATAAATGTGTCTATCATATTCATATGGTGTATAGCTTCACTTATATAGGCATTTGCGACCACAAAAGATATTTGAACCCTTCTTACTGTGTTTTCAAAAGTAGGAACAGGGTCCATTCTTCCATAAACTTGAGTCTCCTGCCAGGAAGAATTGTAACTGTCGTTAAAGTTTTCTATGAACGCCTTAAAAGACATTTCTTTTCCTGTTGGAATATGATAAAACTGTATTGTCCCAAGGTTATTTAAAGCATTTTGATAAGAAAGAGAGCCATCAACAAAAGTTGTAGGCTTTGGAGTCACGTTGATTCCAGTCGATGTTGGCTTCTTTTTGACCACTTTTTGAACAACGCCTGGTCTAATTCCAGTAGTTTTGTCGTCTGGTGTGACCTTGGTTGTTTTTTTCTTTGTATCTATGTCTGTTCCAAATATCATTCACTGTTCTCTCTTTAATTATATTTATGACCTAATCGATGAATTTACATTACTTTTAACAACGCCGCCGACAAACTTGCCTAATACTTTGCCGTCTAGTTTCATTTCTATTGGAGGGGTTGATGCGGCGGCGGATGAGGCTTGCGCTGTGGCGGCGTTGACAGAGCTTATTAACTCTTGGATTGCTTTTACTGTCTCAACGTTAACCCCTGCATTTAATTGCACAACAAGTTCTTTTGCCTGCGTAAGACCTTGAACACTTTGATCGTCAATTTTGCTTATTGCTGTAACAAACTGGATAGCTGGTTGAGCTTTTGCAGCATCTATTTGCAATTCACTTATTGCTTGTCCAATTGTTGATAAATCTGATTTTAAGTTACTTGCTTCTTTTGCAAATCCTTTTATCCCGCTTATCCAACTTGCAAACGGATTTGTTGCGGCTGTTTTTGCCATGCTCTCAAAAATAGTTGCCAAAGCTTGCAAATCATCCGTCGAGACAAAAGCCAAAGCAAGACCAAGAGACAGAATAGCTGCTGCGACCACTCCAATACCTATCGCCGTTACTGGTGAGCCTGCGGCAGCGGATGCGAAAGCGATAGCCAGAAGACCGACACTGCCAGCCAGCACAGCAAAAGCACCTGCTACTTCCAACAAAGGAGCATTCGCGTCGATAGCGTGTTTAATCAAGTCAGCCAGCGCTATAACAACCACCGCTATAGATGCAGCAAGAATCGCCATAGGCACCATTATAGCATTTAATGGACCTGCTGCGGCTGAAGCTGCTGGTGCTAAGGCAGTATAGCTTTTAGCCAAAGCAACGTTAGCCGCTGCTTGGGCACTGATTCCTGCGGCTCCAGCAATCGACATAAGATCTTTAACTTGTCCAAGCGGAGTAGTAAAAGTTTTAATTGCTGCTCCAGCCAACTTAAACCCAACAGCAGACATAACAAGATATTTAACAATGTCGGCATTTTCAGCAAGGAAATCAGCAACTTTAACAGCAACTTCAGCAAAAGTTTTCGCTAGTGGTGCAGCCGCAATGGCTAATCTTTGCAATGCAGCTTGCATAACTTGCATTGGAGCTTTGGAATTTTTTGCAATTTCTTCTATTTCTTTTTGCGACATACCGAATTTTTCAAGTTCTTTGCTGCCCTCGCTCGCTTCACCTCGCATAAACTTCATCATTTCTCCAACGTCGGAGAAACCAGCAGATGTTGCTAAGAATCTTTTTTGGAATTGATTCATTGTTTCAAAGTTAGGAGCAGCAGCAAGCAATTGTTTTCTTAGTTCGTGGATTCTTTCATCAGGTTTAAGACTCATCATTCTCTGCATATCAAAATAATTTTGTCCTAACGCAGTATTTAACCTACCAACTGCCCTTGCAGCACCATCAAAGGTATCAAATTGCTGTGTTACTTTCTCCAGTTCACTAAGCTTCACTCCAGCGCGGTCGGCTACAATTGCAAGGTTGTTAAATATTTCAATTCCGTCTTCAAAAGCAGCTAAATAGCCACTCATCTTTCCAAGCTCAGTCATTAGCTCTTCTGTTGTAAACTTTAAATTCCTTGAAGAAGCGTACATACCTAAAGCAGCTTCTTCGGCGTCTTTGGCGCTAAGACCAAATGCTTTCATAGCATCGTCCATAAATTGAACTGCTGTGCCGCCATCGACGCCAAGACCAACAAGAGTCATAGTTGTGTTTTTAAGTGATTCTTGTGTTGCTTTGGTTAAGTTTCTAAAGTTGGAAAATTCAGTATATAAGCTTTTTAGTGTGGTTGTCGCTTCTTCTATTCCAAGACCCATGTTAGCAAAATCTGCTCCAAGCTGTTGAATCTGACCTTGGAAGTTTTGATCTATAAGTCCAGTCATCTTGGTAAGCTCGGCTGCGCCATTCATAAGACCCATAACCATCATAACAGTTTGTTGCTCTATCTCTCCCAAGATATTAGCAAATGTCTTCATAGGTAGCTCTTTAATTGCCTTTCCCATAGCCTTAAACGAGCCTTCAAGCCCTTTTGCAGTGTTAGAAGCCTGTAGTAAGCCTCCGAGCGCAGTTTGCTTCCAGCCGTCGTTAATTAGGGTTATTTGGCTAAAGTAAGTTGCAGCAGTATCGTTTAATTGCTGAGAAGCTTTTTGAGAGTCTGTTATTAATTTTAACCGAGCTTCTTCAAGCTTTACGGCTTCTTGCATTTTCTCAAGGCTCTTCATAAGAGTCTTTCGTCTATTCTCATCTAGCTCGTTAATATTGCCTTGAGCTAAAATATATTTGCGTGTTTCTTCTAGTTTTTTCTTGGCTAGTTCAAGATTAGACGACTGTAATGCAGCTTCATCATCAAGAAATTCTTTCTTTTCACGCAAAAGTCCAATCTCTGTTTCTTGCAGAGCAATCCGGGCTTTTAATTCTTCTATTGTAGTTTCATCAGCCATCTAAACTAGTCCTTATTTAAATGGCCACACTAGCTTTGTTTCTTTTTCAAAATCTTGAACAGCTTTATCAAGCTTGTATTTGTTATTGTGGGTTCTTTTGTCAGCTAGACCATATTTTTTATAAGATTTCATATAGTTCTTTTCTTTAGACAAGGCTTTCAAAAACTTGTCTACTTCAGACTTAGTGCCTTTAATTTTCTTTGGAAAAAACACATTCTCTCCAAAAATCCAGCTAACCATCATTTTAATATGGTCTCCGAATGCAGCTAAAGATGTCTCAGTTAAGACACCCCTCTTAGCTTGACCGAGGTCAATAATTTCTTCCTGAACTAAATCTTTTTCGTTATTCATAGTACTAAAACCCTATACCGTTATATTAATTAGTGTTTTTATATAAAAAAAATAATGCTTTCCCATTTGCACAGGAAAGCACTAAATTCATTTGCTTCTAGCTTTTTCTATCTGTTCTTTTTCAATTAAAAATTGCTTCTCAAGACGACGTAAAAACCATCTTCTTAAGACAATAGGTAAATTGTATGCTTCTATAAAGCTCCAAGAACCGTGATACTTTAGCTGGAATATCTCTTCGTAAATTTGCTCTACGTATTTTTCACTTAGGCCAAAAAAACTCCGCAGTAAGCGGAACCTCCAGGTCTCCTGTCCAGCCACAAGCAGAACATTCAAATTCACTTTTCATATCGACATTAGGCATAATTTTTGCATAAGCATTTCTCAAATATTTAGAATCAAATGCTGGAACAAAATTAATAAAGTTTTCTAAGTCTCTATGGTTTGTGCTTCCATTAACCGCTATGATCATTGCTCTAAGCTGTTCTGTAAGGTTGTTTTCTTCAAGCTTATGCTTTTTTCTTTTTTGAGCAGCAATGGTTACTTCTTTTTCATCTTTTCCGGTAAGCAACTTAACAGTAACATTAACTTTGCACTTAGGCAACGTAATGTTAAATGTACCATCGTTGTTGTCTTCTATCTCATACCCTTCAGCAGATTCAATACCGCCGTGAGTAACTCCAATCTCGTCTAGATCGGTGCCCCATTCATTAGGAGTATAGCAAGAAGGACAATTAGCATTAACTTTGTAATCTGCACCATAGCCTGTTTTTCTTGCAGCAATAAGAATTGCGTTTCGATCACCTGATAGTAGATCTTGCGGATTGATATTCTTATTTAAGATAATGCTTCTTAATAGCCTTTCAATAGTTAAGTTCTTTTTCAAAAGACTTGGAGAAGTGAGAATATCTTCTTCTTTTGCAGTCATATATTTTATCTCAATAGTTTCTGCATTGTGAAGAGGATGGTTCTCTGCATAATACCTTCCTTGAGAAGGCAATTCTACTTGCTCAGTAGGAATTGAAAAGGATAGTGGCTGAGTAGTGTTGTTGGTTGTATCTTCAACCTCAGTCACAGGCGCATTAGCGTCTCCAGGGGAAGTGTTTTCCCCTCCAAGACGAGAATCGTTTCTTGACATTTTTACCTCTTATTTGTGTTGTTTATTAAACTGATTCAGGGAGGGTTCGTGTTGGAACTCCCGCTGTAATTGTAGCATAATCATAAACAAGTGTTAACTCAACTTGTACCATATCTTCAGTTGAATAATCTAGTGATCCGAAATTAACATCTTTAATCCACGGATTCCATAATGTCCATCTTTCAATAATGTCGCTCTGGTCAGAGCCAAGCTGGTCAAGAAAAACTTGATTACCAGCGGCACCAACAGCTTCAGCTTTAGTGATTGTAAAAGAAGCATTATTTTCGTTGATTGGAATATAATATCCAGCTTTCTGCAAAGAGTCAACTAGAGCTAGAGAACTATCATTACCACGGGCTGGATCTACTAGTGTAACAGAAATCTCTTGCCACTCTACACGACCAGGGTAGTGAAAACTATGGTTCAAAAATTGATGTGTGGTTTTTCCCACTTGGTAAGAAGGCTTGCTTGCGCTTTTTGCATACCAGCTTTTAATGTCATTACTTCTGTCTCCAAAAGAAATGAGCCATCTAAATGATCTTTTTGGATCTACTAGTGCTCCTGCCGAGCCTCCCCAAAAACCGTCCTGTGCCATGTTGTGTGTTCTCCTTTATATTAAATAGATGTTAAAGTTTTTTTTAATCGTCAAAAGCCGCGCCAGTGTTTGAAATATTGAAGTCAATGGCGATGTATTCAATAGCTCTGGCTGGCTTGAGGAAGATTTTAGCATATAGAATGTTTCTATCAATCAACTCTGGTGTTGTCGTGGTTTCATCCAAAACAACTTTAAAGTCAGATAGTCCGAAATCACTCTTAATACCTTGTAAGAATGGATTTGCTCTAGCCAAGAAGCGATTCCAAGTAGCTTGGACATTTTGATCAAACAAGATGTCGTTAGCCATTTTAGAAATTTGCTTTTTAACAAAGATCATAAGTCTTCTAACATTGATTCTGTCTAGTGCAGAAGGTGTAACCTGTAAAGTTTTTTGTCCAAAGATTACAATACCCTCTGCTGGGAAAGAAGCAATAGGATTAACATTTGCTTCGTAGAGTTCGTCTCTTTGCTTTGAAGTGAGCTTCTCTCTTAGACCAACAACAGGGATACCAGCAGCACCTTCAGAAAGACCGCCTCGGTTGAATCCTGCTGGGGCAAACCATAGACGTGTTCTTGTTTGAGAGCTAGAGAAAGTTCCCAAAGCAGCGATCGATGGAGGTGCCCAAAGAGTAAGATTGTTGATCGAGTCTCTCATTTGAATCCAAGGGTAGTAAGCACAGGCATAACTAGAGTTTAGATTTCTAGACTTAAGATCAGAAATTGCTTGTGTAGGTGAATTTCCGTATCTATTAGCACCTGTTGTTCCAGCATCGGTGGCTGGAAGGTATACTTTAGGCAAGTCGATAATAGCCAATGCATCGCCTCGGTTTTCACAAGCGTCGATCAGTTCATCTTGCAAGGAAGCATTGGTGATACCAGGAATTGCTGCTAAGTTGTATTCTACAACCTCTGCATCTCTAACTGAGTCAATTGCTTTCTTAACACTGTGATAAGCGTAGCTGGTAAATTGGTTTACCGAAGATGCAAGCGCTCTAGAGTTATTGAAAGGTTCTTTTTCAAGAATATTCAATCCGTCGAAGCCTGCATCAAAAACAGTTGTAAATGAATTAAACCCTGCGTCTAGTACAGACTGGTAAGTACCAGTTAAGCCTGTAATAGAGTTGCCTGTTGCTCTAGATCCAGAAACGTGAAGGGCGTTTGGAGTAATATCTCCTGCCGCTGTTGTACCTGCTTGTGCTGTAACGTCGTCAAGAGTAAAAATCCAACTAGGTTCTGTTCCGTCTCCAGCAACAAAATCACTTGTTCCAACAGGCTTTGGATAAAGAACATCTTGTGTAGAATCATCATAGATAGTGTACCCTGATGAGCCACGGCTTGTATCTGCTCCAAAGTAAGCAGAACCTGGGCTTGCAGTATCTCCGTCAGAACTACTAACTCTTGTGTAGACTTGTGGGAAATTAATTGTTCCTGTGACCAATTGCTGCCAGTCGCCTATACCTGCGTCTAGAGAAGCACTGACTCCGAACAAACCTACTCCGGTTAAGAACTTTGGTCTAGCTGTTGTTTGAGCACTGGACGCTGACTGAGGGAGCCATACGCCTGCGACTTTATTAGTAGCGCTGTCGATTACATTAAAAGGTGTAGTAGTAGGAGCGCCGTGTGATGCCCATTGAATACTTTTCCATTTTAATGGTCCAAAGACACCGAAAGGTAGAGATCTAGCATCAGTAACTTTGTTATCTACATCACCGTTCATTTCAACACGGATATATTGGGAATTATTAGTGTAATCTCCATACTCAATCCAACGTCGTTCCGTGCTGTCCCAATCTCTGTATTTGTTACCAATAACCTTTGCAAGGTAATTTGGATCATCAGGATTAAGACTGCAATTATCAAATTGTTCGACAATCTGAATAGCATTATCGTTGTCTTCAATTTTTCTAAGCTGAATGCTGAAAGTTCCGTATGGATTAAAATTATTTGTAGAAGCTTTTATGTTAGTAACAGATAGCTTAAGATTTTTTGAATCCCAACTTCCTTGTCCTAGTGCATGCACTTTAAACAACTTTTGCTGTGCAGAAGCTGTAAAGTTCACAGGATTATAAGTTGTAATGTTAGTTTGCGCTGGTCTAGATTGAAGGTCTTGAGCAATAAACCAACCAGTTTGTGCGGATTGGTAATCTTTTCTCTTGTCCGCATAATCAGAATTTCCATCGCTAGTTTTCAAAGGCAATATTACGCCGTAAGCATTGGTTTCACTACTAACATCAACT
>Ga0209232_1001083_pt1 | contig 15345 bp, 7 predicted proteins | sample ETNvirenome_2_60_FD_184066 | JGI IMG/M metagenome (GOLD analysis project Ga0209232, IMG submission 184066) | Marine viral communities from the Pacific Ocean - ETNP_2_60 (SPAdes) (version 2) | ecosystem: Environmental > Aquatic > Marine > Oceanic | place: Pacific Ocean | collected 2013-06-22
TTGGTGTATAACCAACATTAGTAGTAATACCAACAAATACATCAAATGTATTTTGCGTTACCTCACGAACTTCTAAGAACTTGTCATTTACAGGATCAGTTGCTCTTGGATATACATGATTGCTATACTGACCATCCATCTCACAAGTAAATGTGAGAGATCCAGTAGCAATACCAATTAGATTTGGATCAGTAAAGTTATGATCACCATCTGTAATAATTGTACCTATACCACTTGCGTAGTCATAAACAAAGGAAGTAATTCCTACTGTGCTACCATATCCAATACCAGACTTACCAACATCTACTGTAATAGAATCAGTAGTAGTTGATTTGATAGGTATAGTTGTATTACCATGTACAGGGTCAGTTGTACGAGGATATGCGTGATATGTCGCATAACCATCCTTATCACAACTAAGTGTTATGGATTCAGTTGCAATTCCTATAGTATTAGCAGTTGTAAGACCATGTGCAGGAATAGTCAAGGTCATATCACCTGTTAGTGAATTATATCTAACATCTGTTGGTGTAGTGCTAACACCTGATGTGACAGATATACAATTAGTTGTAGCACTCCTAAAGATGTGCTTATAACCAATACATTCCAACTGCATACCTTCTACTTTAACTGGATCTTCAATCTTAAGATTATGAGGTCCAACTGTAGTGACCTCCATTATTCCAGTCTTCTCGTTATACCAAGCAGTCTGAATACCAGTCTTTCTTCCTGCTGTAGGAACACCAACTATACTTGTTATCTGTCCAGCAGTATTAGTAATTGCTCTTACATCTGCACCAATGAAAGGAGCATATCCTCTACCTGGAGTAGATGCAACAGAAATTATGATACCACCTCTAGGTAATTGGTTTTCATTAATATCCCCAACATCTATTATCGGCGTGTCATATCCAAAGGAACTAATACCAGTAAATACAACACTACTAATTCCTGCAGTTTCTTCAATCTTAAAGTTTGAATCTACATTATTCTCACTATATGGTGCTTGGAAAATATTATTAATGAATAGTACACCATTACCACCAGTTGAACCAATACCAGTTACCGCTACTCCGATAGATGTTAATGGGTAAGCAGTCTCCAGTCCATCAAACTGTTCTGATAGATCATCAAATACTTGGTTCTTAGAGTAATCCTGTCTTAGGAATGTTCTACCACCAAATGATGCTCTAGCATATGGTAAGTTAGCTTCATTGATAATACCTAAGTCACCACCAAGAGGTGCTTGAGAGAAATGAATCTTACTATCTAAGATTTGGAATGATCCTCTAAAGAGTCTAGCTGTCTCTCCTGCAGCGTGTGCAGTAGCAGCACTACCAATTGCTCCTCTTTCTACTTCTACTAATGTCCAAGTACCAATACCAACAGCAGGACCAATAGTAGTTGTACCAAATCCAACAGTTCTTACAATAGAATACTCATCTTCTATCTTAAGGAAATCACCAGATTGGATAGATGAAATACCACTAAGGACAAATGCTGTTACAAAACCAGCAACAGGAACCTCAAGATCATAACTCATTGCGGTGTAAGAAATTGGTTTCTGTACAAGACCGCTAATAGAGATCATAGACTTAGAATCTCTCTTTCTCATCGAGAACCGATGCTTGTTACCAGCACCAGATCCAGCAAGGAATGTTACCGCAAAACCTGCTTTTGCATCACTTTCAGTCAATGCAATCCTGTATTGTTGGTTATTATCCTTAATAGTATAAACTTCTGAAGGAAGATATCCAGTTGCACCTGCACCAGTACGATAAACAAGAGCAGTTCCACCAATACCTATTAAGTTGGAATCTGGTTTGTATGTTAGTTGCTCATAGTTTGAGAAGAAATGTCTCTGATTGAATACACCAGTAGAACGAGTTAATTCTGTAGGATTAGAAATATTAGTCTCACGAGCATAAACTGGTATTCCTCTATAAGTTAAATCAAAGGATTTAATATTTCTATTATTAATACCAAGATATACATTCTGAGCAACATTTTCATATACCTGACCATAATTAATTTCACCAATACCATCTATAGTACCATTGTTATCAAGTATCTTATATAATACTTCGTTATAGGAAGTTATACTAACTATACCTGAAACTGATGGATGGAATTCAATTCCATAAGTACCATCAGATCTATAAGTTGTTCCAAATGAACCTATTCCAGCTGTAGTACCAACAGCAGCTATAGGAGTCTCACTGATCCAACTCATACTCTTCTCTGGATCAGATAGTAAGTATACCTGATGTAAAGATTGTGTTGCTCCGTAAGAAACATGAACTGTTGATTTACATGAAAGATCAGTAAGACTAGTTAATCCAACAACAGTAGCAATACCAGCTTTAGATTGACTTGTTGTCTCTAATCTTCCAGATCTTTCAGTACCATCTGGTGTAAATGGTATCTTAAACCTATAAGTAGAAGTATTTCCAAGAGTAGCAGGATCAACAATAATAGACTTATACTTAATATCTACTGTATTAGAACGACCATTTTCAAAGTCAAGTTTAACCAATCCACTCTCAATCTTAGATGTGACTGTACCAATGAAGTTAGGATTGGAAAGACCACTCAAATTCTGTTTGGAGTTAAATGCGGCTAATTCAGTCAGATATGTATCGACACCATCATGCATCACTGCATATTCTAGATAATCAACTTGTTTCGCTAAATTTGATCCAGGATTATCAATAACTACCATTTGAACAAGAGCAGCTTTTGAAGATGAAGTGGATATCCCAAAAACATTAGTTGTTACAGAACCTGTAATCGTACTTCCTGCAGCAACCTGTGCCATTCCACCTTCCAACCTAACATGACCAAATGCAGTTGTACCAACACCTACAGAATCAGCAAAATTAGTCTGTAAAGACTTAACATCGTAATTAGTGTCAAATGGTTCATTAGGACGGAATATTAATTGTGTCTTAGATAATCCAAGTGAATAAGCAGTGTCAAATGTTCCATATCCAGTTCCAAGACCAACGACTCCATTCCAGTTATACATTTCCTGCTTTTGAAGCATATAGGTGTCATTATCAACTGTTACAGATATAATGTCATTTAACTGATAATGGTTCTTAGCAGGGTCTTCTGCTTGATGAACAGTTTGCACTAACCATCTTTGCCAGAATCTACCTGCAGGATACTGAGCAACTGCTCTAAAGTCACTCAAATCGTTAGACTCATTAGAAACAAATTTAGGACTAATATCATCAAGATTCAAAACTCTATTCGTCTTGTTTAAGATAAAGTCTGAAAGTCTAGTAGTTCTTAATTCTACAAACTTAGAAATACTTCCTTGTGATTCAAAATCTCTTGCTAAGTCGAAAGGATATATTGAATCGACCCTAAGTGGATCTCCTTGGAAATCAAGAACTAAACCACCAGCATCTTCTGCAGGAATATTAGTTTCACCAGGATTACCTTTTGCAATAACTTCTGTATTTGCAAAGTTCTTAAGTCCAGATGGGTGTACGATATCGTTGATATATGTTACTAATTCAGCATAAGTCTTTTCACTCTCAATAGCATAAGACATATTCTGGAAATAGTCATTATCAGCGATTACTTGATTAGTATCGTTAATAAGTCCAATATTATCTCTCCAACCAACTAATGTCTTAACAGAAGACGCAATATCAAAACTACCATTAAATTCAGTTATATCAATGACTCTACATGATGAACCACTTAATTTACCAGTCAGTACATCAGTTACTTCAATAGGTTCAGCACCACTAATAATAATTTTAGCTGCATTAGCATCGATGAAATCTAACCTAATATCTGCGGTAGCATCATCATTTTTTCTAAATGGTTCGTTTTGGATAAATCTAGAAGCACCCTTAACAACTTCAAACTGAGCTAAGTATTGTGCTTGTGTTAGTTGACCAAATCCAAAAGTAACAGTTGCTCCAGTACCAGGATTTGTAGAAACACCAGATAAATCGAATGTAACTTGTCTTGGGTTAACAGCATCATTATAATCAGAAACTACAAATGGTTGGAATTTATAGTCACCTGAGTTAAATCCATCACCATCTCCATTAGAATTAATACCTTCAACTAAAAGAGAATCACCAACTTGAATTGGTTCAACTGTATACCCCAAAACAGGAGTAGTTATTTTACATGTAAGTGAAGTACCAGTATTATCAGCACTTATTATACTAAGACCATTACTATTCCTAATAGGAGCAACTCCATAGTCATTATTAGAAAGACCAATAGGAGGAACGGAAACAGTCGCACTAGTAACAGCAGAGTCACTTAATTCACAAGTTATAAGTCCATTATCTACAATTTCGCCCGTTGATTTATCATATAGTGCTAATGCAGGTGCGTTGATATAGAACTTACCACCATTAACAACTTTAACCTCATCAATAGTTGCAAAACTGTCTATTTGAACAACTCTAGGTACAAAAGCGTCTGGTTTAAGAGTATTGTCAGATGGATATCCATAAACATCATCTGGCACGGTCATAGCCGCTAATTTATTGATTTGAACCGAATTAGCGATTAATACACCATTTTCACCATTACCAGAAATACTTGTTATTCCAGGAAGTCTGTCATATCCAACTCCAGGATTAGCAACCCTTACAGAGGCAATTCCTCCTGTAGCATTAGCGGAATTTGTAGTATATGCTAATTCACGGCAATCAGCACTAGTATAGATTAAAGTCTCTGGTTTATACTTTAAATTGATTTGGAAGGTTGTAGATCCAGTACTTGTAATAGTATAGTCATCAGTAAACAAACTATCGACTGGTTTAATCTGATTACCATTAAATACCGTAGTATCAGCAGTAGTAACCCCTGTTTTGCTAAAGAGGTTATAATAGATGATTGCAGGTTTAGTGTCAGAATGTTTTAGAGTAATCTTAGGATGATAGATGGAATCAAATAAAGTTGACCCAATACCAACAGTTGCCTCTGTATGAACACCAACAACTTCAAATCCAAGACTTGTACCTGATCCAACGAACTCATTAAAGAAATTATTGTCATAATAGAACTTGATATCGTAATTCGTCATTGTCGAATCACTCATATCCAAAACAAGGTCATTATTCTTAAATGGCCTTAATTGTGGATTTATTGGATTAAGAGTTTGTCCAGAACCGCCCTGACTGAGAATATTAACTACATTTGGAGTTCCTATAGTCTCTTTAAAGGTATTTGCAAGTTGTAGAGTATTATCATCAATTTTTACAACATAATACTCTCTTTGACTGATTCCCTGAGGTAAATTACTTCCATAATACAAAACTCTATCACCAGTAATTAATCCATGCAAAGAAGCAGTTATTCTGTCACTAGTGGTATTAATTCCAGCAGAATCCAAAGAAATTGGGTTAGCAATCAAATAATCATTAATAACCTTTAGAGAAACATAAGTTGTTGATCCAATACCAGTAGCAAGTCCAGGTTTAACGATAAGGTTAATTTTATCGTCATTTCCCAATTCATGATCAGATGCGGTCTGAATTGTTCCTGTTATTTTCTGTATCGTTCCAGTTACTTGATTATCTGGTTGTGTCTCGAATAAAAAGTCCTTTGCACTAGTAGGATAGCTAACAAACCAAAGATCCTTTGAAGTTTTGGTTGTTTTTATACCAATGAAGTCATTCGTCTTCTTAGTTACATATACCGTAGTATTATTTGTTATATTAAAAGTACCAGTCCACGCATCAGTAGTAGCAACAGAAATATTGGTTCCTGCAGGAGGACTAACAAATTTAATAGCATCATTTGTATTCAGACCATGCTCAGGCCAATAAATCGTCTGAACTAACTGTGATCTGGTAGTAGTAATACCAAGATACTGATAATTGTTGGATACTGATTGTCCTGGAGTTGTACCAACACCCACTACCTCATGAGGGTCAAAGAAGTACTTTTTATTTGAATCTGACTTAAATTTAGTCGTTTCTACTGGAATTTCAATTTGACTTGCAAAATATGTTAGTCCAAGTCCGATAAGACCAGAAGTAGCGACCCCAAGTGATCTACGAATTCTTAATACTCCGTCATCTCTGAAAACATCAAGAATTTTAGCAGTTTCTGTTCCAATTCCAACAGTTGTCCCAATTCCAACATTACTTGGAGTAACAGTTGAAAATCCAATCGTATTACCAACAGAAACAGTGTGTGGGATGTACTGTACTCTAATATCAGTAACAAGTCCGACAAATCCATCATCTAAAAGTCTAGTTGTGATATTTAAAGAACTTATCTGATGAGAATCGTTTAATTTAACAACACTTGTCGATAAACCAGTAACTTCAACATAATTATCTAAATTCAATGAATGTGATGGGTCAAAATAACCAGTAACTGACTTATCACCCCATTCAAAGACAACATCATCATATTTCTGAAATTCTGTCTCTATTTTATTTACAGATTTACCAGTTATCCTGTTTACATAAGCAGTTACACCATTTCCACCAGTACCGTCATTATTAAAGTTAATTTTAGCACCTGTAGTATATCCTGATCCAGGATTGGATATGGTAAACCCATCAACTTTCCCTGACTCAATTCTATCTGGATATGCTACATTAGGAATCTTTTTATATGGTTGATATACAAAATCATATCCAATTCCATCCCCAAACATACCATATGGGAATGTATTACGAACTAATTTAGAATTTTCAAAATCAAAATCCTGCTGCCTTATCTTTTTACCTAAAATAGTATTTTCTTGTACTGGAATTCCTCTATAAGTATCTCCAACATAATAAGGGAATTGTGGATTGTTTAATTCATCTACAGCAGCAAAATAAGCATAGACACCTTCTTCAAATTCAGGTGTTTTGCAGAATCTACCATTATGCTCATCTAGATCACCACTTGAATCATAAGAATAGTCCTCAATAAAATATCCTGGTTGATATAAGCTTGTGGGTGGTCTATTTACAACTTTAGTAGTATCAAGCTTATAAGAAGTTTTCAATCTAACAGAAGCTGACTGAATATCATCAATATCTGCTAAACCAAAAGGTCCATAAATCGGACAACCATCATAAGCCCATCCAATGATAGGTGAATGTCCACCACCATTATCGTTAAAGTAATTTCTAACAGTTGCACCATAGGCAACAGATTCTACTGATAACCCACCTTCAACTGGAGCAAGATAATCTCCATTAGTTGTTGTACTTGTGAAATATTTGTTACTTACTAGTCTTCTAACCTTAGTATTGAATGTCGCAGAATCACCAACAGATTTTACTACTACAGATGTTGTAGAAGAAGCATATCCTGTTCCTTGAGTAAGAACCTTAACAGATGATATTGATCTGCCACTCATTACAGCACGAAGTTTAGCACCAGTTGCACTACCAACACCTACTACCTCTAAATCAGGAGGTCCATCATAATCAACACCAGAACTTTGTACAAAAGCATCTATAATTCTTCCATTTACAATGGATAAACCTATTTGCCCAAATTTACCATAATTTACAGAAACTGAAGGTGCTTTTTCAAAATTAATAATATCCGAACCATAATTAAGACCTTTATCATAAAGAATAGTGTCTATTACTTCACCACGAACAATAGGATTAGATACTAGAGTTACAGGTGTATCAGAATCAGTAATAACATTAATATCAACAGTTACAGGTGGATAATAGAAGTCTTGGTATCCAACTCCATGATTTGCTATTCTTACATATTCCTTATTAACAAAATTAGCTCTATTTGGAGTTCTTGTCGTAGCAATACCAGAATAACAAAGTCTAAAAGAATTTTCATCAATCGTTAATACTTGATACTGTGCAGTAGTGCTTAAACCACTAATAGCAGCAGCATTAGTTGAAGTTGATATGCCGTAATGAACTACCTCACCATCTTTAAATCCATGCTTCTCAAACTCAAAAAGATCTCTTAATGTGCTAACTCCTACAGTTGAAATAGATACTCTTCTATTTGTATAGTTACTACCACCATCAATTATATTAACCCTAGAAATTCTTCTCTTAGTATAATAATCCCTAAATGCATGAATACCAGAATTAGAACTCATCGCAGTTGAACCAAATCCAACTGTGTTAACTCCTGCAATAGAATCAGATTTACTCCTAAAAAGTTGGAAAATTGTAGAACTAGTAATACCGATATAGTAAGATTGACCCTCTACTAAACAAGTATCAATACCAGCAGATGTTGCAGTATAAAGACCAACTACATTATTATTATTTGAAGTATAAAGTACCCTATCACCACTCTTAAAGTAGTGATCTCTGTCCATTATAAACCTATCATCCAATTCATCAATATTTCCACCGCTATAGAAAGACTTCGCATTAAATTCAAATTGTCTATAAGATAACTCAGTTATTGCTTGACATTTAGCTCCTCCACCATTTCCACCATGAACATCAACAGATACTACCTTTTTAATCTCAAATTCAACTGGATCGATTAAAACATCAGTAATAGTACCTCCAATTGACAATCTACCAAATGCAGTATTAACTCCACTGGCATTATTCTCAATTACAATTTGTGGAGGATTAAGAACATCATAATTATTACCAGAATTAACAATATCTAATGATTTTAAAGGTCCATAGTAAATATACTTGTCAGACTTGTAATTAGTGATTTCTACACCATTTACAAGCATTCCAGTATTTCCATCAAGAGTTTGCTCAGAAGTAGTCCTTAAATCAGACCCTCTATCTAAATCTTGACCTAAATTGAACTGTTTTAGTGTTCTAGCTGGGAAAATTGATCTTCTTGCTTGTTCTACACGAACAAAGTCATGATATCCAGTAGGAAGGTTTGGTGGACTAAATTCAATCGAAATTCCTGAAGGAATAAAGGATCTTGAAGGATATAACTTAATTTTGTTATCTGGTGATAAAACTTCTACAAAATAAGAGTTTTTATCCAACCCACCAATAGGAGTAGTTCCATCTGCCGTGACATATACTACTTCTTCTCCAGTTTTAAATGGAACTGACTGTGGGAAGGAAATAACAGTAAATTTATCAGTTAATGTATTATATCCACTGTATGAACCACTAGAAACACTTGGATTTACTAAAGCCGCATGAATCTTATCGGTATATATTGGATATGAAGGAATAGAGTTAGATGCAACATATGCCTGATTATAAAGAATATTAGTATTCTTTTTATCGAGCATATAGGTGTTAGTAACATCAGATAGTATCTGATTTTGTCCACCAACTATGGGAACTATCGTACTTTCTGCTTTTTTCTGTTTTCTTCTTATATCATAGCTAAGTCCAGGAATAGTTGTGAATGTTCCAGATACACTAATTGAATTATTAGTACCATTAACATAAGTTACCTCTAAAGAAGCCGCAGCAACCGTTTCTGTGTTTCTAACAAGCAATTCTATGGTATCACCGACTCTTAAGCTAGAATCATCGATTTTTCCTTTTAAAGTGAAGGTAGAACCACTTAAATCTTCAACTTCATACCTAACACTTGTATTATAGACAAAAGAATTGAAAAATACCTGTTCCCAAGTTTTATTAATAAGAGGATTTGTTATAAACCGCCCTAAGTTTTTAACATTAACTCTAGAGGAGTAAGATAGACCATATAAATCTTCAGCAGACTCAAAATTACGCAAAACACCTGTAATCCTCATCTGCACAGGTTTACTCAAATCATTATTCTCATATCCATAGACTTTAGTTGGTGTATATAAAGTTTTAGCAGATGGAATATCTTTTAAAGCAGTTGTAACACCAATAAATTGGTTTACTGTCTTCTCTGAGTAATCTAAAGTCTGAAAAGTACTTTCAGTAGACACACCAACTTCAATAGTACCAGTTTGACCAAATCCTATCGTAGAATCAACTGTAAGAACAGTTGCACCTATACCAATATCACCAATAACCTGTGTTCTACCTGGTACAACGAATGTACCCTGAATTAGATCTCTATCATCATATCCAATAAACACAGAAAGACGATAATAGTCATCTCTAATCTGAACAACCTCAGAAATAGGTCCACTTGCCTCATTTACTAATGAGTTATTGGGAACATTGTCCTGAAAGAGTGTTTGACCTACTAATTTTGCAGGATCTCCTGAAACTGCTTGCACAGCAAAGGATTCTCGTCTTAAATAGTTGGCATAAGACGGTTTAATCAGATATTTCTCAAGATCGTTAATTTTTGGTTCTAAACCAAAGAGTGCTTTAAATAATATTTTAAAAGATTCGTCAGTACCCTTAGCTTCATATAAACTTCTTGCTTCTTTTACAAAATTATTAACATCTAGAGTAGGACTTAGCGGTACACCTTCCAAACCAGGTGAATACATCGCTTTTAATTTATCATATATCTCTGTAAGGAATAATGCACTTAAATTTTGGATTTTAGTACCATTTGCATGTTCTGCAGCAATACTATCAGTCCACTGTAAGTTTTTTAAATCACCAGGTGCATGATATGAAGTAATACCACAAAAACCTCTTGTACAACCAGTAAAACTATTAGTTGTTACACCAGTATATGTAATAATCTCATCATCAACCTTTAATAAACCCCACTGCCCAGGAAAACCTTTAGTATTACCATTAATTTCAATTGTCGTATCAGTAATTGATACACTAGACCCAAGTGATACCTCACCAGATATAACTTCTCTTGTTAAATTATCAATTCTAATATATTTGTCAATATTCTCCGAAATATCTACAGGACCACCCTGATATTCTTGGGAAACATAGTATTGCTTTAAAAAGGTTTCCAGTAAAGGGTTCTCAGCAACAGCAAACTCTGGTGCTTGATTACCAACTATCTGATAGGTTTTAACCCTGGATTCTAAAGGCTTATAGGTTTCGATCATTCTTTTTTACTGTCGAACAATTGTGCCATTTGAGTAACTAGAAGTCACTTTATATCCAATTCCAGAAATTTGTTGTCCAGAGGATATTGTGTCTCTGACGATATTTATCTTAGTATTTGACATGTCCAATTGAAGGTATAAATCCTTCAACCCAATGATATCATTGGATTCTGGATATGCTTGAACTTCAACAACACCAGAAGCAAGTGTTGTTTCTACTATATTAATGGTATTGATGATAACTTCACCTTTTACATAGTCTACAGTACCAGCAGAAGGAATAATAACAGGTGGTATTTCATTATCACCTAAAGCAGACAACTCAACTACTGCAATAGTACCTGTCTTCAAGTCTGCATTTGGAAGATCTGTGAAATATAGAGTCTTGTCAACACCAGAAATCTTAAATCCAGTACTTTTGATGTTTTTACCACCAGCAACTACATGAAAAGCATTACCAAAACATAATTCATACTGAGTAGATGAATTAAAGATAGGTTTCAAGTCTCTTCTTATCTTCAGTTTAGTGATGTTGGAAGTAATTGCACTATTAGTCTCATCAACAATTCTTCCTGCTTCAGAATACTTAAATCTACCACCAAATGCATTCAGATTAGTAGACTTACCGTAAATACTTAATGCATTAGTAACTTGAGACTTCAATCCATCAATATCACTGAAGACGGTTGAGTTATAATAAGCAGTTACATCCATTTCGATGAATAGTATCTTAAGATCAACTATTCTTTGATTAATTCCTGCAATAGAATAACTTTTTAAAGCATCCAATATCTGCACTTTACTAAAGTCAGACAAATAGGTAGAATTTCGAGGTTTAATACTTAGTACAACAGTACCAAACTCAGGTGGATCCAATTCTTCACCACCAATAACAGAAACTGACTCTGCATCTGGGAATATGCTCTGTATGATAGCCTCGTAATCCTTTGCTGTAACCGCCCTGTACTGCGATGAATAGATTCTAGGTGCAATATACTTAATAGAGTCTACACCCTCTATATCACCGCCTCCCTTAGCGTTTGAGATAGTTGTTATACTAGGTGTTGCACTAGCATCAAGAGGATTTCCAGCATCATCTAAAGCATTTCCACTATAAGTGAAGAATTTTCCATCATTCCCCTGCTTTCCATCAGTAACAATATATGTTACTTCGATAATATCATTATTTCCAAGCTTTTTACCAAACAATCCATCACCAAACATCAATTCATACTTCTCATCCTTAATTTCTTGGATAAGATAGATGTTTGACTTCTCATTTATACCTGTAATATTATCAACTGCTGAATATTCAAGTCCAGCAGTAGCTCCAGACTTCCTTACAAATACTCTAATTGATGCAGAATCGATATATGAGTTGTTTAATACAAATCTTTGATCTAAACTAGCGTTAACAACAAAAACTTTCTTTAAAAGAGTACCTTGATAGATTGTGACATTTCTAAATGTCGCTGTTCTAGGAGGATTGACTGTAATATTGCTTCCAGCATCAATTGGACTTGATACAACTATATCATCTGGGATTGAAAAGGTGAAAGAAGTGTTATTTTGAGCTCCTACACATACTAAACCTTTTGCTAATTTAACTGTATTACTATTTCCATTAAATTTAAAGTCAAAATCAACTATTGCTTGTGCTGATTTTCTTGATCTGGGTACATATCCAATATTTCTTGCTAAAGAAACAACATTTTCCCGTAAAGTTGCTGAATCCAAGAAGGATTCATTAACAACCATATTACTATTAAACGCCGTGATGTAAGTATTATATGCCAAGATGTCAATTAGGATCGACATGTTGGATCCTTCAAAGTCAAAATCAGTAAAATCTGAACTTGCTCTAAGATAGGATTTAATTTGAGCCTTAATTTGGTCAAAATCAAGGTTAGTATACTTGGTTACGGGCATTTTTTTACCTAGTCGCTTCTAGAATAAAGTTGTAATTCTGCCTGGGGAAGTCTGCTCCAACTATTTCATATGAAATTTTCACATTAAAGGTATTTTCATCAGGTCTTGGATCAATAAGTACCACAGGATTCGATACTCTTGGTTCAAATATACCAATTACATCATAAATTTCTTGTGCTATTACACCAGCAGTAGCATCATCTACAAAACCAAATAAGGATCCGTAAATATCTGTTCCAATTCTAGCGTAATACCTTTCACTCAGTCCTGTTTGGACTAAATTTCTAATAGATCTATTGATAGCTCTCTCATTTTTAAGTACCATCAAGTCTCCAGTCACAGGATGTGGCTTGAAATCGAGTGTAATATCCTTAAAAGAACGAGATCTTTTATCAGCCATTATATTGGCAGTATCGTCAAAGGTTATTTATACTCGGTTTCTGAAGGTTATATTAAATGATAGACTAATTCTCTCATTATCAGTGGGATTTTCCCTTACACCATGCATTAACCACGCTGGAAATAGCAATAATTTACCCTCAAATGGTGTATGTTCCCATTGATTACCCAAATGCATATAAAAATTACTAGTGTCTAAGAAGGGATTTGGGGTATGAAAGAACAAATTACCATCTTCACCGTTAGTTTTATGGTAATAAACACCTGAAATATCGGAAGCACCGTGATTATGCATGTGAGCATAGTTATCTTTACCGCATTTTGTAAACCAAGAGATCATATCATACTCAGAATACTCAAAATTACTTGAAATTTCGGTTTTATACTTAAATAAGTGCTTTTCTATCTCCTTTTTGAGCGATTTGTCGATAATATCGTCATTAAAATCTGTAGTAGAGAGGTAATGTGTCCTTCCCCACCCAGAAATCATCGAAAAATCGGTCTTTTTTAGCGTTTCTTCAATTTCTTCTTGAATTTTATCAAAATTATCTACTTTAGCAACATAAATTGGTGCAGAAAACAAATTTTCGATCATTGCCAACGAGTAACAGTCAATTCTATACTATTATCATCCATTTCCCACTCTTCTGCAACCTGCCAACCATCTTCTTTTATAGCATTATGTACAGTCATCCTTGCATACTGCTGTGTGACCTTCTCAATAAACCTTTTTGGAGGAATTGGATCTTTCCAAGTCTGTATATCCGCTACTAATTCATATTCTGATCCATTCCAACGAAATCCAATATCATTACCTATTGAAACATCAACTTTTACCTTCTCATGCTGATGATCAATAGGATTAATTAATTCTTGATCCTCCTGTACATCGTACTGAAGGATCTGTAATGCTTCGAGCAAAGCGGGTTTTTTAGTTATCTTAGTCTTTATCTTACTGAAGTGTGACATTAGCAGCCTTCTGAATCATGTACATATTCCTCAACTGGTTCACTCTCGTAATAAGCAGGACTAAACTCCCTAGTTAATACTGTTCCCAGTTCTTCTTCTATTCCTCTAGTTACCTCTAAACATTGACCACCAGTCATCCCAGATGTCTCTACCGTTACTAACCCATCTTGTCGGATGGAATACTTAACCGTTTCCTGTTTTGGCATAACTAAAAAAGCGAGTGTGTGTTATTTAGAATTGTTTAGGATGTGTAATAACATCTCCATGAATTTCACCTATATCATCTATATGTGCATGGTCTATCTTTTCTATATGTAAATGCTCTAGAGAATTAGCTATTCTTTCAAGAGCATTTGCAATACGATTAAATTCCTCACTCATTGTGGGATTTCCTCCTATGATAAATTTGAAGACACATCACAAATAATATAATGATAAAAACAATGATATTATCAATCACGGTTTACCAGTTTTTATTTGTGTCTCTAGTATAGCCTCTTTTATAACAGTTTTCAACTGTCTTAACTTTTTCTTCCCAAGTCCTGCCCTTGTATCGATCTTTACCTTTAACCAGTATACAAACGCAAGTACTAGTATAAACTGTATCCCTTCTCCCCATGAAAGATTCCATGCTTCATTGAGATCGAGACTCGCCGCCGCTAGGAGATTAATCATTTTCCTTGTCCTCTATAAGGCTTACGAGCCGAGTTACGGGCGGTAGAAGAATATTTGGTATTCTTACCATTCCCTTGTCTAGTCTTTTTAGGTTTTGACTCAACTTTCGCCCCTAGGGCTGTGTAAATTGCCATTGTTTGTAAAATGCGAAATAATATCAGGAGACGGATATCCCGTCTCATAGTAACATTGAGATAACTCAATCATCTTATCCATAAAATCCTCTTCAGAGAGACCTGCATAGATCTCTCCTTCTTGGATTACTATAGTATAAGAATCAGATGACTCGTTGCTTTTCATGTCCTACCCGAATACGAGGATCACACCAGATCTCGAAGCCAGCGTTGAGTGCATCGAGACAGAATGAAACATCCTCTCCGCACATGTCCTGTACCTCTCCTGATTCAAAGACTTGCATCTTCGGAGCGAACCAAGGATACTTCATCTCTTCATGTTCCCATACACCATTCTTAATAAGAACCCAACCGAATCCT
>Ga0209232_1001085_pt1 | contig 15314 bp, 19 predicted proteins | sample ETNvirenome_2_60_FD_184066 | JGI IMG/M metagenome (GOLD analysis project Ga0209232, IMG submission 184066) | Marine viral communities from the Pacific Ocean - ETNP_2_60 (SPAdes) (version 2) | ecosystem: Environmental > Aquatic > Marine > Oceanic | place: Pacific Ocean | collected 2013-06-22
AAGATCAGGGTCATCCATAACGTCTGGTAGCCTCATATCGCTTGCAAATGCTCTATAATTATCTCTGTGCGTGAGTTGTAAAAATCCTCGGCCTCGCCATGCGTAGCCAGATCCTTGATTACCGCCACGGTGTCCGTACACCTTATCAGCAAGAGCTTGAGGATTTCTTGCATACGGCTCTGCTTCTTCTTTTGTTTTAAAATACTTACCAAACACCTTGAGACAAGCATCTACAGAATAGTTTAAGTTCTCTGATGTATACTTAAATGACCCGCTTTCATGTACAGTCTGGCCCAGCAAATGTGCGCCTCTTTCTGGAGACAACTCGTAGTGTGTTACTATTGCTTTAGCTGTATTGGGGCCGAATGCACCGTCTGGGTCTACCCCGCACTTTTCCTGAAGTAGTTTTAATGCTTCAAACGCCATCACTTTCTCCTAGTAAATTGTTTGTACCCTTTCACACCGAAAGAGGCTGATATTGCAATACCCAAGCTGTAAAAATACCAGTCTGGTGCTTTATCCAGTTGCTCAAATCCTCGTTCGACCCAACCTTCGGCGGCAGGTATCCAACATAAAATTAATGGCAAACTTAAAATTATGACGAACCATTCGTCTTTCCAGCTCGAACCGCTGTTTTCCGCCATGATACGTTCCCAATCAGCCGCAGAGGTCTTCTCAGATAGTAGTATTTTAGCTTTCGCTTCTGCTTCTGTAAGCTTTAGTTTTGCTTCTGCAGCTTGTTTTGTAGTCTTTGCATCAAGCCAACTACTAGCCAGACCTGCTACTGGCCCTAATAACTGTCCTATCATTGTCCTTTACCCATGTTCGTAAACCCGTAGTAAGCAGCTACTATAGCGGCAATACTAACGTAATATATGTTGCTCATGCTTGATAGCATTTCTGATGCCTGTGGTAGCTCCATCCATTCTGTAAAAACAACACCGAATGGGAATAAAAGCATACCTGTAAGGCTAAACCAAGCCATACGTCTCTGTGCATCACGTTTGGCATCTGCGTCCATCATAATTCTACGACGATCTTCAAGCATGATTTCGCGCTCTTCTGGGTCAATCTTGCCGTTGTCGTTCAAATCGTATTTTGCTTTGGGCATCTGCGTACTCCTGTATTATCCGTCTATTGTAACCCAGTATAATTAGTTTACCATTTTTATCATAAGCTGCAAACTTTTTACCATGTTCTACTATTGTTGGGCGTTCACCTCTAGGCAAGTCACCTTCATCGAGTTGTGTGTTACCATTATCTGAGCCTTTTCTGCTTGAGCTAGACATTCTTCTTTGTCCGAATATGTGCCAATTTGATAATATTGTAGTCGGTCTGTACTAACGAAATGTAGGAAAACTAATACGTAAATCATGGAAAGTAGTCCCTTACATCTATCCACTGCATGTAATGTAAGTATGCAGCGGCTCCAACAAATGTGAAGATAAGTAATACAACTATACCTGCTATTGTAATCATTAGCTCTTGTTGTGCTATCTGATCTCTTCGGGCTTGTGCTTCTGCTTCTCTCTTTTCCTGTAAGACTTCTCTACGTATCTTTAAAAGCGTCTGCCAATGAGATGGTCCTAATGTTTCAGATATGTACTTTTTTAACTCTTCTTCAGCTTCAGCGGCTTGCCTCAATTTGGCAAACCTTTCCATAGCTATGGCATTTACATTCCTACCAGACACACCTTTCTGCTGTAGCTTCTTCTTGGCGCTATCCGTTGCATCAAAAAACTGCCCAATTTGTTTGGACAATGAGGCAACACTCTTTCCCGCTGCCAGTCCTGTCTTCAGCCCTGCAAGAAGTGTAAGGGGGTCCATTGCTATCTACCATCAGACATTGTTGGGCGTCTTGCCAAAAACTCTATTGTATTTTCTAAAGTCTTAACTCTAGCTTGTAACTTCACGATTTGATTGAATTGTAAAATAAACCCTTCTTGAGTTTCGTATACATCTTCAAACTCTTCATAAATCTCATCAATCGTATCACCGCCATCTTCCTCGACTTCGACAATATATTCTATGATTTCATCTATTCTTTCGCTGTTTTCCTCTACATCACGAATAAGATTTGTTCTGTCAGTAGCATTGTTCTCAATGGTTAAAGTCTCAACCTGTTCCGTTAACCCCTCAATAATTGATGCTTGGGAAGAGGCGTACCAAATACCACCTCCAACCGTGCTAACTATGGCTACAACTGCGCTAGCAGCGACAGCTATATTTACCTTGGGCAGATCCATTAGGTGTCACCATTTATCTGTGCAGGGGCTGTTACTGTTATAGTTGTAGCTCGAACCTCGCTGCCAGTCCAAGATTCACCACAATCTGGACAATTACCATCAGGATAAGATGCTATCTCAGTAGGTGTATCTACTAAGTTCCCACAGTTTTCGCACTGCACGACATCTGTAGAGGTGGAAGGTGACCACTTTGAGCCATCAGGCATGTTTATTACTGTATCAGACATAACAACTCCTTATGTTATACTCACTGTTACTCCACTCACACCAGAAGTAGCAGATAGGTTAGTTCCAGTCAAAGAATACGAGGACGCAGCAGATGTGGTTACAGAGCCTAGCGCAGAGGTAGCAGTAGCGGCTGTGCCTGTAATAGTGTACTCAGAAGTCTGATTAACTGCTCCTACCTGACCCTCTCCTGTAAAGAATACTGGCTGTTCTATTTCTGCAGAAGCATCGAAGGTTACAACCTGACCTACCTGCCCTGTAGCAGAGTTAAAGAACTCAATACTTACTGGCACTGTCACATTAGGGTCTATGGTAATCCTGACTTCACCTGTGGATAGCATCCACATATCGCCCGGTTGTAGACCTGCTGCATAGGCTTCTACGTTGTTAGCAAACTGCCGTATGCCGCCGCCTTCTGGTAGTAGATTTAACTCATTAGCCGTTACTTTGCCGGGGTTTGTTAATTGTTCTTGAAACAAAGCAAAAGACCTAACCAACTCACGCATGTAGTTTGGATCATATTCTCTTGGCGGAACACCAAAGAAGTATCGCGGGAGCGGGTTGTCTGCCATTATCTCTTACCATCAGGCCGAATATCTAACCTATTTAAGCCTGTTCTCCATGTTGTTCCCACTTGATTAGAGCTTATTTTTAAAGAAACAGCCCTGCCTCTAACCCTAAGATCTACTTTTTCTGTGTATTGTTCTACAGGCACGGAGGAAGATTTAACGATATTTGCTGTATCTGTGCTTACTTGTAAGCCCCCGTTGTAGTTAAAAGCATCTATGGTGTAATCTGCTTGTGGGGCAGGGTTTGTGCTTGTTCTAAAAGTTATGTCAGGTATCAGCTTTCGGACATAACTAAATACTTCACCATCACCTAAATCTATTGGAGCAGATTGTATAAACGACTCTACTGCAGCGGGTGCTGTTCCACTTTGATCGTCTATCTCATATTCATGAAAATAAAGCTTACCGTCAGTACCTGCAGCTATTGGGAAGTCATCTATACCTCTGTCAATCCATGCTGTTCGATTTAAAGTGCCGTAATACCAAATATCCATCTCGTAATTATAGACCACATATTTGTCTATATTATCACTGCTTAGTGATGGGTAGAACCACCATATTTCTTGAAAGCCTGAATTAACCCCAACGAATATTTTTGTAGATTGTTCGTTGTTTATGTCCGTTAATACTTTCTCTTTTACAGTACAGTTTAGTTGGTTTACGTTACCTCTGTATACATAGAACTGATCAACACCCATCCAGTATACGCTATCTCCAATAGCCACAGCAGCGTTAGGACTACGGATAGTTATATTCTCAGAGACCCTATTAATACCAAAAGTATATGGGGGGCCAATAAACTGCATTGAATGTAGTGCTTGGTCTGTAAACACAAGTATCTCTTGTCTTGTCTCAACAGCTTGTACTATGGCTGTACCAGATCCTATGCGAAGATCTCCTGCTGTGTTAGTAGTCCTTGGTGTCCAATCAGCGGGATTCTCTTGATCTGAAAACCTAATAAGTAGAGGGTCTTGAGCATTAGATCCAACAGGATTGCAGCCAAAAGCTATGACATGTCTATCAACGTCTGATACCATGACCTGTTTTGCAACTGTTGGTGTATTACTCGCGTTTGTAAGAGTTGATAGATACACACCCCTCTGCGCTGTAGTTCCTGATGTGTCCCAATAAAATACAGGCCCATCTCGTATACAAAAGACTAGATCCTCTCCAAAAGTATCGTGTTGCCATAATCTTAGATTTTCAGACAAAACATTAACAGTAGCCCTAGAGTTCCAAGCGCCTCTAGACCAAGTACCTGCACCAAACCCAAGGCCAAAAGTAGATGTATCTACACCTGTTTGTACTTGATAAGCTCCAACCGCATTTGAGCCACCAGTGTTTGTGTCACCTGCCGTAGCGACCACATAAGCTGCTGTATCGTTTATAACACCACCGTCGTAGTAGAGGTTTACATCTGTATTGGCTGTCCTAGCATGGATTGTGTAGGTGCTATTTGTAGTAGTCTGTATTTGATATTCTTGGTTAAGTACATCTGCAGTTATTGCACCGCCCAAACTAGCGGCTCCACTAAATGTAACAAAGTCACCTTGCCTAGCCTCATGGTTTGTATCATTTACAGTTATAACGTGGCTACCTTGTGAAGCAGAAAAAGTTACATCTCCTGCCGCAGTAGTGTTTCTAATTGGCGTAATATCGTAGTAAACGCCACCGTCTTCTATAAAATATTTAAGGTGTGTACCAACACCTATTAACCTATCAGACTCTAGTGTTAGCCAAGGCTTCAAAGCACGGGCAGATCCTATAAATTCTGTATCACCTTTTCTTGCCCAACCACCTATTTTCTCTGGATAGCCCACACGAAACCGTATTTTATCACCATCACTCCAACCATTCTCGTTGGCGTAATCAGGAAGCTCCGTATTTATTCCGGGCCTAAACTCCATTTTTTGTAGTACCATGCTATTACCTCATAGCCTCTATATGCGCCCCTAACATTGTATGTGGTCGTCTTATTCTAATATAAGATTCTTTAGCTTGAATTTTATTTGCAAAAACTACAATATATCTCTTTTCATTAGCTAGTTGTTCTACTTTGTCAGCTAGTTCACTACTGCCCAAAAAATCATTTTTTGTTACCACTACTGAGTCTAACTCTTTAGAAGAAATTAAATTGTTAGAAGCATCATACCTATCTATAAGCATTTGTGGTTGATCGCCTGTTTTATCTCTCCAATAATCCTCTCTCTCAATCAGATTCATATTAGCATCGTATATAAAACCAACTGCAGAAACCTCATCTCTTGTTGCATCATCTCTATGCAATCTTAGTTTGTCAGTCCCAATACTCTCCAAATCAACAGCATACCTTGGATAATGCGAGTAAACTGTACCTTCTGATACTTCAGTTGGAACATCGCTATTTAGTAAGGCGCTTAGACAATCTAGACTTTCCGTTACAACAGAAACGCTTTCCACACCATCACGCCAACAGTATACAACTTCCGCCAGTTGATTTTTTATATCGGGTGATAGGTCACTAAGCGCAGGAGATAAAAAACTAAAATGCTCGGCAACAACAAATCTTGAATACATATTTTACCCTAACCCGTTAATGTTATAGTGCCACTAGACGTAAATGGTGTTGTGACGCCGTTAGCTGTAATTGTTGCATATCCTGCGGCTCCATCACCCCCTGCATAACTTCCGTGGAACCTGCCCGCTCCACCACCACCGATAGTTACTGTAATAGTAGTTCCGCTTGCAACAGTTATTGTACCTGTTACTCTGGTTGATGCGCCACCGCCTTCACCTGTAAATCCTGTACTGTCAAGTTTATTGTTGGGAAGATCGCCACCTCCACCGCCACCACCTGCGCCATAAGATGATGAAGGAGCATCAGAGCCGGGGCCGGGATCAGTGTTTGGTCCTCTATTGCCACCGGGACCATAAACGGATGCATCTCCGTCCTTATCGGCTGTATTAGTCGCAGGATGAAAATAACCACTTCTACCACCCGCACCACCAGATGCTGACACGGTTGAGAACCCAGAACCTGAAATGGAAGAAGTTCCACCAGTGTCTGCGTTAGAACCACCTGCACCGCCATCAAGCCCATTACCGCCGCCTCCGCCACCACCTATAAGTGCGTAGGTAAAAGTAACGACATCTGATAATCCGTAAAAATCACTTATAGAAATAGGGTTTCCTGTAGAAGGCACACTAGAATGAGCAGAGTAATATTCACTCAGACTTGCAGGGTTAGTACCCCCAAATTCCCCTTGTATCTGGGCTATACTTAGTGGGTTTCCAGATGAGGGTAGAGCCATTATGCACTTCCAAACGCTGTCACATCATTTTCAGCTACTATTGCACCGCTAGAGGTTATCTTAAACTTATTGGTTCCGCCGTATGCAAACTTTAATTCACTTCCCGCCTCAGTAATAGTCCAATTACCTAAATCTAACGTATTCGCTTGAACCTCACCATTACCGCCATACACGACGCATTTTTCAGCAACGACAGTGTTTTTAACTGCTCCATCTAAAAGATCTAAGTCAGCGGCTTCTAGATTAGTGCTTATGCCATCAAGGACATTAAGCTCGGCAGCAGTCGATGTTACGGGATCACCGTTTTGCTTTAGTTGCCCTAATTCGGAATTAAGCGATAGGTTTACAACATTGTTGTTCCCGTCAGCGTATATAATTGCAAAAGAACCTACAGCTATGTTTGCTGTAGTAGCACCAGAACCTTGAGAAAATGTGACTGTTTTAGTTGCATCGTTCTTCACATAGTAAACTTTTTGAGCATCTGCAGGTAGTATGGTGATAGTATGAGCTGCTGCTAGAGTGCCGCTACAAAGAAGGACTTTGTTCTGCCCGTCTGATGTAGCTCCATTGCTTGTTGTAAGGTTACTAGACGTTCCTACAAGAGCTAGTGCAACAACACCATTCATAGCACGGTCAACTATATCCATGTTGGTGTTTACGGTAATACCCCAGCTTCCAGCCTGTTCACCTTGTGCGGGCTTCTCTATACCTGTGTTTGTTGTAAATGTACTGGGCATGTTATGCTCCTATGCTGCTACGTCTAGATCTGTCCACACGATCTCTGGCTCTTCAGTTAAATCAACCTCAGTATACACATCATCAACAGGAACGTCTATAACTAAGGCTGAGTATGGATCTACTGGCACACCTAGCAGGTCTACAGGTGTAAAATGTCTTGTTGTGCCGACAACACCAGTAGAAGAGACACCAGTTACTTGTACAAATGTAACGCCTACTACTGATGCTTGTCCTACTCCACCTGTGGCGCTTACACCAGTGGTTTGATATGCGGTAAATGGACTTACTGAAGAAGTAGATGCTGTTGCGCTTAGACCTGTTACTCCTGTATTTGCAACCCCAGATACGGCTACAGTTCCCACATTACCACTACCCTGCAGTCCTGTTGCAGGTATGCTTGCAGCGCCCGTAATAGTTACGTCTTCTGTAGAGATGTTAGCCGCTATGCCTGTCACAGATACGTCTACAGCTATACTTGCAGTGGCTGATCCTACAGAAGCTGTAGCACTTACACCCGTGACGGTAACATCTACACCCGCAAGAACCTGTGGACTTCCTACAGAAGTAGTGGCCTCAAGACCTGTTGTAGGAGCGTTTGCCAAGCCCTCGACAGTAACGGAACCAGAAGTTGTATTAGATGATACGCCTGTTACGGAAACAACCGTCTGGTTAAGTGCTGTGACTGCGCCTACGCTTGTAGTTGCATCGACACCTGACACCGATATGTCATTTGGTATACTTGCTACCGCTGTACCTACAGAGCCAGTACCTGCAACACCTGTGGCATCAATGTTACCAATGCCTGTGACTGTAAGGGTTCCAACTCCACCTGTGGAGCCAAGACCTGTTTGTGGTGTATCTACAGCGCCTGTTACTGTAGTAGCGGCTGTGGAACCTGTAGCCCCAACGCCTGTGACGCTTGTGCTTGCACCGCCTGTTGCCGTTACCGCCCCAGAAGTGCCTGTGCTTCCTACGGCAGAAGTAACGACTTGGATAGCTGTCCCTATAGTATCTGCAGAGCCAACTGATCCCGTGGAAGTAACGCCTGTAACAGCGGCTATCGCGCCGCCAATCGCTGTAGTGCTTCCTAGTGATGCTGTTGCGCTTAATCCACTAACGGAGAAAGTAACCGGAATGGATACTCCCGCCTGATCATCAGCTATCGGAGCCGATGCTAATGGATAAAAGCCAAACATCTAAGTGTTCCTATGACTCTCTTGCGGCTACCCAAGCAGCGACTTGTGCTTTAACTTCATCAGTAGTCATTTCTTCTTCACCTTCGCTAGGATCATCCTTCGGCTTTGTAAAAGCATTATCGCTGTGCAATGCCAAAACTCTAGTTTCTAGCTCTGTCGCTGTAAGCTCTGTGACTGTATCTGGAATATAGTACTGTCTGTCAGCCTCATCTGGTGACCAACCAATCATAGTATGGTCTGACTTTCCATAGTACCCACCATCTTCAATCCATTCGGGAGTTTTCATACCCCCTGCAGTCATATGCATTTTGTATTCAAGTATCATCTTTTTTCTCCGATTTTTCTAATCTTAACATATATTCGGGGTTCAGAAAATCTGATTTACCAAATATTCTTTCAGCAGTTTTATCTGCATTCTTATAATATTTATCTGCCATCAAATCCATAAATTCTTCAAGATCATTGGAGTGAGGCAACTCATGATTTTTTATTTTCTGTGCGGTGTGCTGTATGTATCCAGACACTTCAGTCATAGCCACCTGTGGGTGAACGCCATATTGCTGCATGTATTCTATTGTTGAGGTAGATACCCTGCCACCATCCATCAGGTTTCGGTACATAAGCTCGAAGCCACGGCGCACATGGTGACGCTTCTCTTCTCTCTCGAAGGACTCTTCGTCCCACTCGTCTATGTCCCACTTCTCTTTTATGTTCTCATAGCTATCGATAAGAACCGCAATGTCTTTGATAGAGCCGTTTATCTTATGCTCCATCATTGTCAGGCCATGACGGGCTGCTTTGAGCTTTGCCTCAGATACAATGTCATCCTCTTCTTCGAGGTCTAATATTTCTACACGCTTCTCAGCATGTGAGACCTGCGCTTCTGCAAGTGCCATCTTACGCTTTTCTACCTCTGCCGTGATCTGACGAAGCATACGGTGAGGTGAGTGACCGTTAAGCATAGTAAGCGTCATCATAGACAGAGTTGTCGCTGAGTTATTACGATCAAACGCTCTAGTTGCCTGATCTATCTCTGGTAACTTCTCCGCCACCCTTGCAGCAGCTACCTGATTGATATTCTCAGACGCCTCTATAGGTAACGAAAATGTTATTGGCTTCGTTACTACGTTAGTCTTCTTTTTAGTTTTAGTCTTTCCCATTTTTTTCTCCTTTATGAGGCCGCTCCTGAAGTAGCCCTAACTCCTAAATTTGATCCAGATAAATCTCCAAAGTCAGATGCGTTTCCTGCAGTTTGTATTGTAACACGATCTATTACGTTAGTTCGACCACTAGCTGTACCTCCACCACCTCTAACAGCATAAATATCGTCATTAGTGCCAGATGGAGTTTCTACTTGTTGTGTTAGATCTCCAAAGTCGGTGGCGTTACCCGCTGTCTGCGTTGTAACATAAGAAATAACATTACTCCTATAGGGACTACCAGATGTTTCACCGCCCATAAACAAAGATCTAGTAGCATCACTTGCCCCCGCTAACTTTTTAGTAACTTGTGTTAAGTCACCAAAGTCTACAGCATTACCTGCACTAGCTGTTGTAATATATTGAATGGTGTTTGCAGTATTGTCGCTTCCTGCAATTAGGCCGCGAGTAGCATCAGAAGTCCCTGCCTGACGCCTATCTGTTGTTAACATGTCTCCAAAATCTGCCATATTCCCTGCAGTATCAATAGTCACAAACTCGATCCTGTTTACTATCGCTGCAGTAGTAGCGTAATAACCACCTGCGATGATACCTTTAGTTCCATCAGAGAGAGCAGCCATACCACTAGATGCTTCTGACATATCACCAAAGTCTGTGGCATTTCCTGTTGTTGCTGTAGTGACGTAATCTATAACATTTTGAAGCCCTGCATTAGCGTAACCGCCACTATAAATAGCCCTAGTTCCGTTACAACATGCACCTCCATCTGTTCTGCCAACTGTTAAGTCACCAAAGTCTGTAACATTTCCAGTGGTAGCAGGAGCAACGTATTCTATAGTAACTAGATTTGTAGCAGCTTCGGTTGTGTATCCGCCCATAAACAACGCTCTAGCACCAAACCAACTACCGCCCGCAGCCACACCAAGCTCTTTAAACTCACCGTCCATATACCTGTATAGCTTATCGTTACCAGTATCCCACCAGAAGTCACCATTGCTAGGAGAAGATGGCTCTGAGCCACTAGCAGTATATCCTTGCTCTACGGAAACTCCACCTATTTTAAGTTTGTTGGGTAGATCAACAGCATCTGTAGGTTCATCACCATATATTTCGTCTACCTTAATTGTACTCATGATGCTGCTCCTGATGTGCAAACCTGATGAGACTGCTCTTCATTGGTTGCTTGATCTCCAAAATCTGTAGCGTTCCCTAAAGTGTCCATCGTTACATATTCTATTATGTTTGAAGCACCTCCACCTACATAACCACCTGATTGGATAATGCACCTCGTAGCATTGGCTGCTACTCCACAATAAAAACTATGGCTGCTGTTAGTTATAGAAGTACTACCAAAATTAGCAGCATTACCTGTTGTAGATACAGTCACATAACTATGAACCGAACCAAGACCATAATATGATGCAAATATTAATCTATCCCCTGTGCCAGTTCCCCCTGCGCCTGATCCATATCCTGCGTTAGTAAAGTCACCAAAATCTGTAGCGTTTCCGGGGCTTGCTATGGTGATGTAATCAATAACATTTGAACTACTTCCAGTGTACCCTAAAGCAAATATACCTCTGGTTCCATTAGAACCCGCAGAGTTTCCATAAGCTGTTCTGGCTACTGTCAAATTGCCAAAGTCTGAAGCGTTTCCGGGTGTAGCCATAGTAATTTTATCAATAGTATTTACGATACTAGACACGCCACCTACAGCATGGCATCCAGTAGTTGCATCTGAACATGCCATACCTCCACTTGCAGCAACAGAAGAATCGCCAAAGTCTGATGCATTTGTTGAATTTGATATAGAAAAATAACTAATGTTATTAGTATCTGAGCCAGTGCCGTTAGCTTGTCCGTTTCCGTTAAAGATGTAAGCGTTTGTTACATTGCTACAACCTCCCGATCTGTTTGCACTAGTTCTGTTTAAATCTTTAAAGTCTACAGCATTACCTAGTGTTGTAATATCAAGACGATGTATATCATTTTTTGCTGTAGCGAAGCCCACTCTTACTAGCCTGTCTCCGTAGTTTGAGGCAGTAACAGTAGTTCCCAACCAGTCTTTCCACTCTCCATTGATATAAACTTTGTATATATTGTTGTCTGTGTCTAACCACGCATCTCCATTCGATGGGCTAGAAGGTTCACTTGCGCTTTCTGTATGCTTAAAAGCTGAAACCCCACTATCAGAACCATTTATGTTAAATCCATTGGTAAAGTCAGGCGCACCTGTTCCTGCCCTGTCTGTGATCTTTTCTATGCCGACAACGTCACTCACGATGCTGCTCCTGACACTCCGTCTGCGCCACTGAGGTAATTAGCTGTTAATGCATCACCAAAATCCGCAGCATTTCCTGCGGTTGATATCGTTATGTAATCTATTTGTTTGGTGGTACTAGCTGCCTCACCCAGTTGTATACAACCTGTAGTACCATCTGAACACTGCGATCCAGTACCACTAGCCTGAGTTAAATCACCAAAATCTGTAGCGTTGCCAGTAGTTTGTATTGTAACTTTTTGGATTACGTTTAGTTTAGTATAACTTGTTGTTTCTGCGTAACCGCCCGAAAAGCAACCAATGACATTATTACTTATAACACCAACATTGGTATAATACAAAGTTCCACCCAAAGTATCACCAAAATCAGTAGAATTACCCGCACTAGCCATAGTTATGTAATCTAGTCTATTTAAACTAGCAGTACCGCCACCAACATAACCACCTGCAAAAATACCTCTAGTTTCATCATTGGTCGCGTTTAAACCGTTCCCACCTGCTGATAGATCACCGAAGTCTGTTGCGTTCCCAGTGTTTGCTATCGTTACATATTCTACAATATTTGGCCCTGCTTGAGTCCAAGTTCCGCTTGTACTTGCAGCACCGTAACCGGCTCCGAATATACCTCTAGTGCCATTTCCAACAGCAGCGAATCTGCCTGAATAATAAGTAGAGTTGCCAAAGTCAGAAGCGTTTCCTGTAGTAGCGGGTGCAAAATAATCTATATCGTTAACATAACTTGCGGGCCAACCAGACCCACTTATAATTCCTTTTTTATGCACAACCCTTGCTTGATTACTCGCAGATGCCCCACCCTCACTTATTCCTGTTAAATCACCAAAATCAGTGCCGTTTCCGGGTGTTGTTATATCGATATATTGTATGGCATTATGTCTTCCTGAGTTAGTTCCACCACCTACAAAAAGTCCTCTAGTACCACCCCAAACAGGGACAGCGGCTGCAGCTATAGATATTTCCTTAAATTCACCATTAATATATCTATACAATTTTTCGTTACTGCTGTCCCACCAGAAGTCACCTGTTGAAGGACTGCCGGGTTCGCTACTAGAAGAAGTGTAACCCTGTATGATGTTCAGACCACCTATCTTGAAGTTATTAGGCAAATTGATGGCGCTACTTCTGTTTTTTACTGTATCTACCTTAATTGTACTCATGATGCTGTTCCTATTTTATGCTGCAGAAGTAGCGGGCGCTTCGACTGCGGTTGCCAAATCTCCCCAATCAGTAGCATTAGCGGCTGTTTGTATTGTAATATGATCTATAACATTTTGTTTTGCTCCACCACTAGCTTCGCCACCACAAAAGAAACCGTATGTCAGGTTATCAGCACCTCCTGCATAGTCACGATTTACGGTTAAGTCTCCAAAAGCAGTGCTATTCCCCAGTGTAGCAGGAGTTACATATTCTAAATTATTCCCACTAGTAGCGCCCCCAAATACAGATCTAGTAGCATCAGATACCCCTGCTCCCGCATAATTGCCTGTTGAAAGAGTTCCAAAGTTAGCAGCATTACCAGCCGTTGAAATATCAAAATACTCTAATTGTTGGTAGGCGCTTCCACCAGAAGGTGCTGTAGTACTAAGGTGCAATCCTCTCGCGGTTCCTGCACAAGATGTACATTGCCATGAAGAGAATGTGTCAGAAACCAGATCACCGTGATCGGTAGAATTAGCCGCTGTCTGCACGGTTACTCTATCCATAACTCTAGGAATAGAAGCCCCACCACTACCTGCACTACCCGCTAACATTACTCCGTATGTACCATCACTACAGCCGCCCAGAATAGTCCTTCCACCGTTTGTTAAGTCACCAAAATCTGTGGCGTTGCCTGTGTTAGCAACGGTTATATACTGTATTACGTTCACAGGTGGTGACCAAGAACCCCCAAATACAAGCCCTCTACCTCCTGCACCGTCCGTTAATGCACCTGCTCTATAAGTAGCAGCGAGCAAATCTCCAAAGTCTGAAGCATTTCCTGCTGAAGCTGTACCAAAGTATTGTATTTGGTTTGTGGTTCCGGGTTGAGATCCTCCACCCATAAAAGCTCTTGCGTTATTATGTGCAGAGGAAGAAGCGCCTAGCCAATCTTTCCACTTATTGTCCATATAGACTTTATAGATGTCGTTATCACTATCCCACCAAGTGTCTCCGTTGTTAGGGCTGCTCGGTTCAGTTGCGCTTTCTGTGTGCGTGTGAGGGTTTATGCCGCTGTCAGACCCTGCGAAGTTTACACCAAAAGTAAAATTAGGAGCGCCTGTACCCGCTCTGTCTGTGATCTTTGTTATTCTATCTATTTCACTCATGATGCTGTTCCTATTCTAAGTACCCGAACATGCGGTACAATATTCAGCAGAGTTTGTATCTAAATCACCAAAATCAGTGGCATTCGCTGCTGTTGCTATGGTTACCTTTTGTATTGAATCGTCGGGTATGGCACTACTAGCGATAGCCCCACCCGCAATTACCCCAGTAGTGCCGTCACTACATGTTCCGGGGTTGAGAATACCTGCCATCATATCGCCAAAATCTGTAGCGTTGCCAGTGGTTTGAATGGTTATATAGTCTATAACGTTATTATACCCACCTCCATAACCACCCATAAGCAACCCTCTAGTAAGACTAGCAATAACTCCACTATTTAGAGCATATCTTGCAACTGTTAAATCTCCAAAATCTGTTACGTTACCTGCTGTCTGTGTTGTAACATACTCCAAATAATTCCTTATTACGTTCGCTGCGCCACTTGGCCCGTAATCCTCTCCCCCTGCAAATACTGTTCGCGTTGCATCTGAGGTTGCTGTTAGGTAATCTCTCCAATAAGATAAGTCGCCAAAATCTGTAGCATTGCCAGTATTAGCTGTAGTTATATAATCTATTGTTCTGCTTTCTGTTCTGGTTCCCGGCGCTCCTGTATTACTTGTTCCACTACCACCTGAGAAAAGAGATCTAGTAGCATCACCTGCACCCCCCAAAAAAGCTCTTGGTTCAGTTAGATCTCCAAAATCAGTACCATTACCCGCAGTTCCTATTGTAATATAATTTAGAGTATTTGTGTAATTTGACCCATCATAACCGCCCCCAGAAACACCTCTAGACCCGTTCGAATGACTCGCATGGTAGTATTGATGTATGGTCAAGTTACCAAAGTCTGTTGCATTGCCCGGAGTTGCTATAGTAACATATTGAACGGTATCATTATCAGCTCCTGAAATGCTTCCACCAATAATAACCCCTCTAACACCCATAAAAGCAGGGGCAGATGCTCCAGAAGAAGCGTTTAGCTCAATCTCTTTAAACTCACTGTTTATATAAACCATAACTTTGTCGTTAGCACTGTCCCACCACAAAGCTCCATTTTTAGGACTGCTAGGCTCCGTACCAGAAGATGTATACGAGTGTGTGTTTAGTGTGCTTATAGCTGCATTGCTTCCTACAGTTGGAGCGACAGGTAAGTTTGGTTTACCTGATCCTGCTAAATTAATTATATTATCTACTTTTAATTCTGTCATGATGCTGCTCCTGATGCACCTGCACCTGATTGGTTATGATTAGATGCAGATAATAAATCACCGCCATAATCAGTAGCGT
>Ga0209232_1001088_pt1 | contig 15287 bp, 21 predicted proteins | sample ETNvirenome_2_60_FD_184066 | JGI IMG/M metagenome (GOLD analysis project Ga0209232, IMG submission 184066) | Marine viral communities from the Pacific Ocean - ETNP_2_60 (SPAdes) (version 2) | ecosystem: Environmental > Aquatic > Marine > Oceanic | place: Pacific Ocean | collected 2013-06-22
TATACAGAAGGAGAGTTATGGTTTTTTAGACCCCTTCCCCCCTTCGTGCCGTTCTTTTCCAGACTTGACAGCATGGCAATGGGTGCATAGTGCTTGGAATGGACCGCGCCAGAAGCTGCCCCCCTGCCGTACAGGTTTAATGTGGTCGCATACAGTAGCAAGCCTATCGCAGTGATTGCATACAGGATTAAGACTAAGAAATGCAGCCCGTAGTTTTCTCCATTTTCTGGTGTTGTATCTCTTCTCATTGTACTTTCTTCCCGCGTGGGGTTTTACGTTTGTGTAATACTTGTTGCTTCCTCTGGGTTGTGGTTTTGATGCCATAAATTGATGTACTTGATGGGCGGTGTATCTGTCTAGCCATTGCAGTAAGCCAAGCCTTTCGTGTAGCTGTTATCTTACAATCAGAAATATATACATCTTCTCCATCTGTATAACTGTATTCAATACGCTTAAGCCTAGCATAGGCTAGTATATTCTCAGCTATCTCTATTCTTTCCTCCTTTGTGTAGGTGGGATAAGTGTGTAGCTTGCTAACTGTGTTTATTTTGCAAATCATCCGCCTTTTGTTTGTAGTATTTAGTTAATTGTATTAGTTCTTCGTTTGTGTATTTCCTGCTATCCTGTGAGCGTTTGTACATATTCTCAGCAGTACCCTCGCCATGCTTTATATCCAGCTCTTTGCCCATAAGATACTGGGCGCCCTGGTTCCCTATATTACACCCATAGCACTGTCCAGCGCTGTTTTTCTCGTGCCATCGTGTTGCATAGTGTCGCCTGCTCATGAAATGCCCGCACTGCATTTGCTTAACGTGCTTCTTTGTTTCGCAAGTAATGCACTTAACTAAACCGTCAGCGTCAGCATCTCGCCAGCGTATAAACTGACTAAAGGCAGCGTCTAGTTTTTTAATTAGTGCTTTCCTGTTTATTTTCTTTTTGTGCTTCTTCAATGTTTTTTAAATCTTCTGCTGAAATATGTATATGCCCGCCTAATTCCTCTAGACTTTTCTTTTGTGGTTCTACTATTAAAGCCTCGCCTAACTTCTGCCAGTCTATCATAGCAAAATGCGGGGGCATAATACCGCCCTGATGAATTGTATGCTGTTTTTCTCTTAATGGTATTGTCTGATCAAGCTCGTACTTGTGGAGGCATTTGATAAGCGTGTTAGTTGTAAGGTTGCCAAACAACTCAAATTTACCTTGCCTTATCATCTTAAAGGCTACTAGTATCTCCTCTATTTTAAGGCTTGGAAATATCTCTATTATGTCATCTACTGCATCCTGTAAATCTTCCTGACTCTGAAAAGAACGGGTTGCATTTACTGATCTAACTAAGCGCTCTAGCTCTGCCAGTAGTAGTAACTTGGTAGCTGCTCCATCTAGCTTGTTGGCTGTTTGTAATACTAGCCCTTGCTCAAAAGCTGTTTCGCTTGTGTGTATTCTTGCAACTTGCCTGCTATTTTCCACTAGCCCAGTTAAGCGCTTGTTGAGTATTAAGCTCGTTTCTTTTTGTTCCTGTTTTGAGAGTAAATAATCCTGCCCACCCTTGGGTGATACTTTGCTGGATGATTTCGATTGCTGTTGTTTCATTGTTGTTTGATATTTTTTGAAGGTTGTGTAGTGCTGCCTGCTCACCTCGCTCGGTGTACTTTTTTCTCTTTTGTTGTTTTCTTTCGTCTATCCATATATCCCACATCTCATCAAATTGTTTTGATTTAAATGGTCTTTCTATACTAATATGTTTTTTCTTTTGTTTACTACTATGTATACTATCTAATCTTTTTGATGAGGCTGCTTTATCAATTTGATTAGGCTGCTTTATCATTTTGATTAGGGTGCTTATCAATTTGATTAGGCGGGATCGTCCGTTAAATTCGCATTTTAAGTACTTTAGTTTTGTTAATTTTTTGATACTTCTGCTTACTGATGGAATAGATATATTTACCTCTTTTGCTATCGTTTCATTTGTTTTAAAATAGTCACCCCCTTCACAACATAAATTGTAGATATCTGCTAAAATTAGCTTATCTGTAGGGCTTAACTTATCATCTTGATAAATAGCCTTTGGAATCCATACACCTGTAAACTCTTTAGCCATTTAACTGCTCATCTTGGTATAAAATTTCACCGATTAGCTGGATTTTTGTTGTGTCAGCAGTTTTTACTATTGTATCTGCATAACGGATCATCCTTTTAGGCTCTTCGTTTATCCATCTATGTACGGTTCGTCTATCTACTCCTAGAGCATTAGCGCAAGCCTGTTGTGTACCGTAAAGTTTTTTAATATATTCTTTCAATTCTGTAGTGTTCATTTGTACCATGTTGGAAGTTCTAAGATCATAGGTTTATTTAAAGGCTCTAGATAGTCGTAGCTTTTTGGTGTGCTTTTACCATCCCAGCCCCTGAACCAATCTTTAAACATTTGCACTTCAAGCCTAGCCCTGTTAAATCCATCCTCAGCCATTTCTAGACTTATTTCGTACACTATAACGCCAAAAGGAGGGTTAGGGTCGCAAGTTATAAGATAGTGCTTTATTTCAGCCTTAGAATTAAAAACAGCATACGAGTACAACGCTAGTTGCATGTGATAGAGGTTGTCTAACACCCAGCGCTGTATTTTTCTAGGCTCGTTGTCTGTAATTTTTAAATCTGCTATATAATCAGCACCAACAATATCGGCGTACCCATGGAATTTAACACCTTCAAAATTGAATTGTAGGTAATCTTCTACTCTGTTAGCCTCTGTTATTAATTTATTTGCCAGTGGATTGCTCATAATAGCCTCAGCAAGATTCAAAGCCTCGTCATATTCTTTGCGAGTAAAAACCTTTTGATCTCCGTACTCTTCTGCTGCCTCTTTATAAGCTTTTGTTGCTCTCGTTTTACAATCTAAAACTTGTAGACTTATTTGCTTTTCAGGCTCTAAAGTTAACAGGTGAGTAAGCCAGCCCCTGCGCATTGCAGAGCTTTGTTTAAACTCCCTTTTTTTATACATAACCCAGTGCGCTGGGCTTTTGCTAAATTGTTTTAGTGAGCTAAATGATAGCCTAACATCTTGTAAATTCATTTTTTAGCTATTAAAAGGATTACCGCCCTCCACAAATAGCTGATCTAAATCTATTTTATCATTAAACTTTTGCGCTAGTTCTATAATGTCTAAATCTAACGCCTCTTTACCTTCCACTCGTACATAGTATTTTGTATCTAAGCCCGCGCCTTTACGTGTTATTTTTAGGTCGTAGGTCATTGGGTCGCCTTCTACATCTGATAAATTTGCCAGTTCTTGTAAAATGCTACGAGTTGCACAGCAATAGATTTTAAATTTGCTCTCTTCGTAGTGCCAAACGTTAAACGCTGCAAAGGGTCTTACTTTATCTTCTGATTTGTACGCTTTCTTTGGCATTTCGCCATCAAATAGCCACCTTACGGGTTTGTTATCTATCCAGGTCTCTAAACCTTCAACCGCTTTAGATATGATTCTAATTGTTGCCGATTCATTAGGTTGCAACTTTAAGTATTGTGAGCCTGCTGTTTCGCGCTCATAGTTGTTTTGTAAAAAAGTCATTTTGTAGGGTTTTTTAATTACACCACAATAATAGGGCGCTAAGTGTCCCACATACAAAATAACTTATTAACGAAACATTGTGAAAAAGCATAGGGGCGCCCTTGAGCTAACCCCTGCCTTTCAAAATCAATCAAACTAAATAATCTACTGCTTAACCTTTTTGCAGCTGTTGCAATTTACGCAATCCTTTTCAAAAAACGAAAGGCACAAAGGCAAAATACCAATAAAACAAAGTAGTACATTTTCCCATGTGTTTCCTTGTTGTACTATTTGTTGACAGGCTGTAACAACTATAAAGCCCGCGCTCGTGCGTTTTGCGCTCCATTTTAGACGTTTATCTTTAAAAATTTGCGTTAGATCAAGTTTAGCTAGTGCAATTGTAATACTCTTCATGTTTTAATAATTCCAAATTACTTCTATCCCTTTATGCGCTCTATTATCTAGGTCTGCATGTATAAAATTCTTCCCTAGCCCCAACCTATTTATACCAACGTACAAAAGCGCCTCTATTATTTTATACCTATCTGAGCTGTTTGTAGTTCTTATATCTGCTGCTAGCCCTAATCGATGCGCGCTATCCTTGCTTACTTTATAGCCTTTGCTCTTTAAGTATTCAGTATGCTTTTCTGTTCTGTAGCCGCTGGTAATAACAAACGGCACGCCTGCCCGCTCTCTAGCCTTTTCTAATAGGTCTAAAAAATCCTGATTCATAAACTCGCCAGAACCTGGCAAATCTGGACTATCAAACTCGTCTATAGTAAAATAACGCATACTCCTATAATTGATAACCCTATACAAAGTAAATCGTGCGCGTCATAACGCCCGTAATTGATACGCTTATATCTACAATTGTAAACATTAAGCAAAATGATACATAAATAAGGTATTAGTACGTTCATTTTTTACGATTTTTTCTATGTGTTATAATCCCTTCCACGTTTAACCATATTAAAGTAATACCGCCAATAACACCAAGCCCCCAAGTAAGGCACTCGCTAAACATTGCTGCACTCCAGCCAGCCCATAAAAAATTTATACCCCAAAGTTTTCCCTGTTCCATTATACTGCTGCTATTGTTATGTCTGCTCCATAAAGTAAATCTTGCCCTGCTGTTCTATCGTTGTCAAGTTCTACTTTAATTAAAATGTTTTGCGTTGCACTACTTGTGATATCTGTTATATCAATAACAGTATTCCAATCTCCGCTTGTTGTATTAGTTAAATCTCCATCAGTATGGTCAAAATTTCTTACCGTTATAGCGTTAGAGGTTGAGCTATTGTTTACTCCATAAACTTGTACGTGTGTAGCTTTGTACCCTGTAGGTATTGCTTTAATTGCGTAAGCTATACCGTTAGCTCTATTATCATCTATCCTTACTGAAACTTTATCAGTTGTGTCATCTTCAATAACTAAGTAATCATCTGCATTATCATCGTTTAACATAAACTCAGTAGGCATAACCTTCATTAAGGTAGTGCTATTAAACCAGCCACTTTCACCACCTGAGGCATCTGCAAAGGCTGCACCCGTAGCAGTAGCGTTAACAGTTAAAACTTGTCCAGCAGTGCCGATAGTAGTAAAAACAACGTTCCCATCATCTCGGATAGACATTGGTTGCGTTTTACCAGCTGCTGCTGCTGCGGTTGGTAGTCCAAAATCCCAAGTACCACTTGAACCGTTTGATATTTTTAGATCAGTGATCCCGTATGCGTCCGTCGTGATTTTGTTTGTCTTTCCTTCGTTGATTCCTGTAATTGGGTCACTTGATCCGTTATTAGTTGGTGACCCTGGTACAACAGGCGGAAAAGGTGGGTTTATACCTGGTCCTTTGTTGTTGTCTTGTGCTATAGTTATATCTGTAATGCTTCTAGATAAAAACATACACTCGATATCACACTCAAGACGCGAAGCAATAAAAGTTATACCAGTTACCTGGTAATAATATGTACCTTGATCTGAATTTGTCAAAATAGTAAAAGGGCTTATTAATTTTTTTATATAAACCGTCCCCCTTTCTATTCGTTTTGCGTTTTTATTAGCTCCAAGCCTTTCCTGAACGCCTAGCTTATTAATACTTCTATCTGTAGAAGTGTAGTGTATATTTTGCCAGCTTGTAGCATCAACATAATCGGAACCGTTATAAACTAAAATAGTACCTAAATCGTTATCGGTTATCCTGTCGCCTATTAAAGTAGAACCTTGGTTAAATTTATATCTTGCGCTATTTTGATTTATTGCCTTTATCTCTACTGTACTGTGTTGCTGTGCGTCGTCATTATCGTAATTAAATACCTCAAAATCTGTAATAGTAAAGTCAGCATCTGACGTATCTACTAAGTCCGTGTCGTTTCCACCTGTAGCATTGTAGCCTCTTAATGTTGCAGATAATTGTAACCCTGTAGCCTCTGCTGGGAGAGCTGGGGTAATTATTTCAAATGGAATAGGATGGAATACAACGCCAGCGGCACCCGTTCCTTGTTTTTTATCAAAGGCATAGCTAACGATATCACAAGTGTCATCTGAAGCATCCCACGTAGCAGCGTCATACTGTGCGTCGTAATAAATACAAGTTTCGCCAGTTGTATCTTGTGCATTATCATAAAAATAGCCCGCTGTATAGTTACCGCTTATACCTACAGCCCTCTTTAAATATCTTACGGTCCCTCCAGCGTCTCCGACTTTTAGTTTTATAAGTAACTTAACTCTACCAGCCCTTGCGCTTCCAGAGCTTGAGCCGTCACCGTTATAACTGTAATTTAGCCACCCTCTTATGACAAACTTTCTGCCTGCTGGATATATAACATCCTCGTCATCCAAAACATTACCCGCTACTATTTGGCTCTCATCGTATAGACTATCTCTAACAATAGGTTTATCACCCTGGTAATTTCTTTCTCTTGTAACTTCTTCAAATGAGGGCGCGCTTGTTCTTTCCCAGCCTTGCAGCTTTCTCAAGTCTACGCTGCCACTCCCTAAAGTAGCTGAATAATCTACATTAGCAGAAGTATTGTAAGTTACTGTACCGTTTCCCGCTATTTTGTGGGCTATATCTAAATGATTTGACTCGTGTCCTTGAATGTTGCCTAAAGGTAAAAACCAGAAATTCCCTGCGTGCATAAATACACAGGCGTTAAAAGCTATGGCAATAGATTCAATAACTTCATAAGCACTGTAATACTGTTTAACTCCATCACTGTCTTTATTGTAGAAACTGTTGTGTTCTAACTCTGCGTTATTTAATTGCTGATTTTGCCCGCCTGCTATGTGCGTTTTGTATTCGGTACTTATAAAATCCTCAAAGAAATTGATAAAAGTATCTGAAGCACCCCAGAAATTCTGCGAGTGTACTTTTTGCAGTGCTTTGTATAGGTGTTGTGTTATTTTATCGGTGCCTGTGTAAGCTGTGCCGTTGTTATTGTAGTCAATACCTTTAAGATTGCCTAAACCGTCAACTGCGGTAATTGTTACGGCAGCACTTGGGAACTCGTCAGGTATAATAGTCTGCTCTGGTAGTATTTCCCCAACCCAGAAAATAGTATTATCACCGTCTGGGTCTTTATATATCTCAACTCTGTAAGTGCCTTCTTCAGAAGTGTCTAAGTTTGAGTACAGTGTGTTAAATTGAGTATCTAGGCTATCGTTGTGAAATAAAGTAAACTGTACACGGCTGCCAATTATAGGCTTTGCCCTGTCAAAGTTATCGAAGTCGTAAGTAAGCCTAAAACCATCGGGTCCTAAAGTAAAAGCGTGGTTAAGATCGCCCGTGCTTATTGTGCCGTCTACAATTTTAACCTTCCAATCATTCCCACCTTCGTCGGTAAACTCACTAACTGCGTATATTACTGCCATTATGCAAATCTATTTCGATCACGCGAAGCGCGCGCGTTGCTTATTAAAATATCATCTCCAGAAATACGCCCGTAAACGTTTGTACTTCCGCCTCCAATATAATCTTTTAACTTTGAAAGCGGGGCGATTACCTCCGGATCAATCGCTGCGTTTCTGTTATCTCCCACGATACTCATAGTCTCGCCAAAAGCTAACCCACCAGCAGCTAGAGCGGGAACGCTTCCAAAGGCAGCTTTTACACTTCCAACAGCAGCAGCAATAAAGGCAGGAATAGACAACCCCGCGCTTAACTGATTGGCTGGATTCTTAGCACTTGAAGCGTTAGTTATTGCGTTAGCTATAGCCTCGCTTAGTAATGATTTTAAAATCTGCTTACCTAAATTTTTGACACTTTCAGCAAAATTCTCACTCTCTACTATTGCCTCAGCAAAAGAACTGGATATCATTTGCGTGTAGTTGTCATAGGCTGGAATAACTTTGTCTTTAATTAAATCCGCTACCGTGCTATTTGATTGCTGTAATTGTTTAACGCCTGTGTCTGTTTCTATTAGTTGGGGCTGCAAAGTTTTAAGGGCTTCCGAATATCTAAGTACGGCTTCAGTTGCTTTGACTGTTGTACTTGTAGAATCTTCAAAATCTTCATCTAATTTTTTCAGGCTTAAATTTTGCAACTCTGTTTCTAGTAGTGCTATCTCCTCGCCTAAGTTTTTTACCTGCTCAGTGTATCGCTGTGCGCTTCCGCTGCTTACTTGTTTTTCTAATCTATTACCTACTTGACCGATAGCGCTACTCATTTCTTCAGCACGAGCAGCAACCTCCATCTGCACCTTTTCGGTTTTAAGAAGTTCAATACGTGTAGTAATACCAACCTCTTTTTGCTTCTTATCTAAACCCTCAAGGCTTTCAATAAACTCATCAGTTTTCTTTTGTGCTTGGCTTGTTGTATCTACTAATCCAGCTAATGCAACGGTTAAAACTCCTGCGGTTATAGCAATTGCACCTATGGGGTTTGCTAACATAGCAGCATTTAAAGCTATAAACCCTGTGCGTAAAGCCGTAACCCCCGCTATGAGTTTAGGCAACACAATAAGAAGAGGACCAATAGCAGCAACAAAAGCCGCGGTTGTAACTATTATTCTCTTTGTGCCAATATCTAAATCTCCAATTTTTTTAGATAGATTAATTACGCCGTCTAACGAGCCTTTAAATGCTGGTAGCAAATCATCCATCATTGCTGCCCCCGCTTGTTTTAGAGTGTCTAGGGCTGTGCTAAATTTTCCTGATGCCGTTTCGCTTAGTCGCTCCATTGCACCGTTGGCAATACCGCCCTCTTCTGCGAAACTTCTTAAAGCGTCATTAAACTCCTCAACTGAAACCGCTCCGCCCTCCATTTCACTAGGCAGCAGCCCCGTAGTTTCCGTTAGTTTAGACATTATAGGGATACCCCTTTCTACTACTTGATTAAGGTTTTCTAACTCTACTTTACCTTTTGCGTTTACTTTTGCATAAATTGCAGCGAGTTCATCTATAGAACTTCCAGAAGTTGCTGCAATATCGCCAAGAAATTGAAGTTGATTGTTAACTTCGCTTATGTCTGTACCCGAAGCAATTAATTGACGTGCTGACTTTGCAACCGCATCAATTTGGAAGGGCGTTTTAGCAGTAAACTCATTGAGTTGCTCCATCATATTACTAGCCTGCTCTGCTCCGCCAGTTAATGATATAAAACTAACTTCTAACTTCTCAAGATCAGCAGCACTTTTTAAAGCAAAGGTACCAATAGCAGCTAGAGGCAACGTTAGAGATTTAGTAAGGCTCTGACCTACTGCCTCAAAATTAGAAGACATAGAGCGCATCTCTCGCCTAACTTTGCCTAGTGATTTATTTAAATCTCTAGTATCTGCTCCTATTTTAACAATTAAGTCGCCTAACTTTGCCATATTATTTCTTTTTAGCTAATCCTTCTAATAATGCAAAACCACTAACCTTAGCTTTTTTGCTTTGTTCTTCCTCCTCCCAAGGAAACACAGTTAAATCAATTGGCTTAATCTTACTGCCTTTCTTAGTATGTACATTTAACAATAGAGCAGATTGCCACCTAGTGCGTTCCCAGTTAGAACGTTCTTGCATTTCTATACTTTCGCGCTTACCTGTTACGGCGTTGCTAAACTCGTTAAACGTTAAAGAGTAAAGAGAGCCTGGGGTTAGCCCTAATAAGCCAAGCCCCAGCTCCTCTACCCTACTCCACGTCAAAGGGCTGTTAGCCTCTTTTTTTTCGCTTTTTTTTTCTCGTTACCTCCCATCAATTCCGTCATAGTTTCCACGAGTGTAGGCAAATCACTTACCTCTATCTCGTTTAACCATTTCTCCACGTCCATAGTAAACTTCATCCCCTGCGCCTCACAACCCGCCTTTACAAAATAATAGATTAGCTCAGGTATCAGAGTAACATCATTAGCGTCCACCTCCGTTACTTTTACACCTGTAGCTTTTTCAAAATTTCGCCAGGCTAACATTGAAGCACGCACTGGATATATGCGCTTTCCTATAGTTATCTCCATGGTTTACGAAATTTCAGAGCGTACGATAGTTTCTACGATATTAAGGTTGCAAGTGTAACTTGCGTTGTCTTCCGTACCGCCAGAAAGCTCTAGACTTTCAATGTAACATTTCACGATATAGTGATAATCTCCCGCGTTTTCGCCTGATCCTGTACCTAGTACGTGAGTGAATCTAGCTTCGCACTTAGTTTTATTAAGTTGCAAAGTAGATAAATCATTAAAGCCTTGCCCTGTTGCTGCGTCTGAATTATAAAGCGCTGTAAAGCTCATTGTCGCCGAAGTCATGCCAGGAAGTTGCGCCCTGTATCCCGCGTTAGCTTTTACTGTTGCATCTCTAAACTCATTCGTTACCGATATAGAGCAATCTGTTACGTTATCAATTAGCTTCAACGTTCCACCGTCAGCACCGATAATAACTTTTAAATCTGAACCGTTTATGATTCCTGTTGTTACTGCCATTTTTTCTTAATTTTTATTTTTTCTTTTTTCTTTTGTCACCGCCTACTAGCGATGTAATAATCGTGTCTAACCATCCGAACACCTTAACAGCAGGCGCATCGCTTGGCATAAGAGAGAAGATAGCTCTAGCGGCTACCATTAAAGCCAGTAAAATAGGCTCCCAGTTTTGTAGTATAAAATCCATTTTTTAATTTATTACTTTAATTGTATAGTCTTGAATTGCAACCCAGATAGAGCGCTCTGGATTAACATCCATCTGCTCGCTTGTGTAGCTTATTGTTTGAATTTTTACGCCGTTATATGTTCCCGTCTTCCTATCTAGTGCGTTTCTAACTTCAACTCCTAAATCTATTGCTAAAGTGTACTTAGTATTAAAACAATACACTTCTACTGCTGCCTCGTCTATTTCTCCTCCTTCCTCTTTAGTATCTACTGGGCTATTGCTAACTATAGAGTAAACTATATAAGGCTGAGTCTCATTTTGTGGCGCTATTTCTGGGTAAATTTTAGTACCTACAATGTCAGTTATTGCCGTTGTATTGCTAAGAATGTTGTATATCGCTTTTCCTACTATCATAGCCTTTTTACATAGTTTTTAAATTCTCGCCTATACAACATAAGTTGCAAGTTTTCTGATCTGCTGTTTGTTGCCTTTATTCCTCTAGTAAATACCCCTGTATTTTGTGTTGTGTGTTTTCCGCCAAATCGTTTTCCAAAATCTCCCTTTTCTACAATTGAAGCGTAAAAACCATCCGCCTTCTTTGTTGTTTTTCGTTTTGGTCTTATTGATTTAGTACGTGGACCGCCTAAAACTACGTTGCTGTTTTTTTTCGGTTGCCAGGTACCGCCTGACCTTCTCAATTGCCCCTTAGCTTTATTTTTGCCTCGAAACATAGACCGCTCAAATTTGTTGTCTTTTACATTAGCCTTTATGTAATTTGCATAAACGTTACCTACTCTGTGACCAATTTCGACAAGTTTGTTGCTGTCTCTCTCGCTCCATTTTGCAAGTTTATTAATTTTATTAAATAGCTTATTTTCGCCTATTACTTTAACACTCATTACTCGATAATTTCTGTAATTAAACGAATACGCTCACTTCTTCCTACTTCGTGAACGCCTAGAATGTTGTAAATCTTACTGTCATAGCTTATGCGGTAGCCAGCTTTAGTATCTTTGCTATCCTTGCTGTAACGTATGTTAAAGACGACTTTGTTAACGCTAACAATTTGTTCACCGCTGTTTTGTTCTACGGCAGCAGGCTTGCGCTCTATCTGCGCCCAGCAAGTGACGTGAGTACCCCAGCTTTCTTCTCTCTCGCCGTATGCATTAGCAGAAAGAGTAGGCTTTTGTATTGTAATTCTTCTATCTAGTCCTCCTATGTTCATTTAGTATAAATTACTCTGTAAGGATTTAAAAGAGCTGCCACGCCTAACGGCACTTCAACTGAAGTTGTTCCTGTTATTACTGCGCGCCTGTTTTCGTAGTAGTGAGCAACTAGCATCTTAATAGCGTGAACAATTGGCGTAGCTGGTGCCTCGCCTAAACTACCTGCAATGATAACGCCGTTAAACATATCATCGTAAACATCAGGCGGATTGTCAAAATGTATGCGCCCAGGCTCTCGCTTGTCGTCAACCCAGTATTTTGAAGTTGCTAGTGTAGTTTGTTCATTTGAAGTGTTGTAATACTTAACGCTAGAAATCGAATTGATAGGAGAGGTAGAAAATTCACAATTGTAAAAATCATCCAAATATAGATTGAAATTAGAAGCTACAAAGTGCCTGCCTGTGTAATCTTGACAATGCTGAACAGCTGCATTAATAAGCGCCGTAATTGTTGCGTCCTCATCAGTGTGATCTACGCGCAAAAATTCCTTCGCATCATTTAAAGAAACAATATCCGTCCCTGTAGGCTGTGTTATAATATCTAATTTCATATCTGTAAGATAAAAAAAAAGGGCGGGCGCAATTACCCGCCCCTTTCTAATTGTTAACTTTTATTATTCTGCACCGCTTACAGAAGCTAGAGCGTCGCCCTGGCGCACTTCTGTATCTGCAAATTTAGTAACGTGTAGAGCGATCTGGTTAGTCGCTGCATTACTATATGGATCAACTAATAAATCTAAAGCACCAAACGTTACGTATACGATACCTTTAGCAAAATCTCCGAATACTATTTGCCCTTTATTTGCTTCGCTATCTAAAAGATTTGGCGTTGCAATTGCATCGAATCCATCAAACTGAGAACCAACCCAGAACGCATCAATTGATGCAACTGTAGCTAAATCCCTTGAAACTTTCCAGCCAGTAGGTGACATAACCCACTTGCAATTTGCAAAGTCTCCGCCTGCTGCTAGTACGTCCTTTTCTAATTCAAACAAGTTCGCTGCTGTTAAAGCACCGCCTAGAGCAGTGTTATTAACTGTAGTAGTTTTTGCAAATGCGTCAACGTCAATTTTTTCATTTACTCCAGCCATCAACTCGTTGGCAATAAGTGCGTCTACTGCTGGACCTCCTTGCGTTACTAGCATCTTCGAGAAGATAGTGCTGTTAGTGTAACGGTTTGGAGAAAGTGTAACCTCGTCCATTTCCATAGTTGACTTGCCAGCTGTTGCCATATCCTGTACCTCAGTAGCGTAGTGACCAACTGCCTTTTTAGATACTCTAGGAAATTGAATGTTACCAGTAGCCCCATGTATAGTTGTTGCTCCTACTGTTTCAATTAGTGGCGCAGCTCTTAAAGCTTCAATAACACCTGGTACCTGTGTGCTTACAAAACCTGAACCGTCTCCAGATCCAGCTTGGAAATCATCAGCACCGCCAGCACGATATAGAGCGCGCTCAGGGATACCGATTTGCCCAGTCATTTGCATGCCTCTGCTCTGCATATCGTTGCGAGCTTCTTGCGCCCACTCCGCTTCTGCACCTGTTAAGCCTTGACCTACAGATATAGAATGTACTGCACGAGATAATGAGAAACTTCTGTTAATCTTGTCAATTTCTTTAGTTTCTGAAACACCTACACCGCTCATTGATGCAGTTCGTGCAATCATTTCCTCGTGAGCATTTCTGCGCTTAATTTTGTTGTCTAATCTTTCGATTTCACCCTCAAGGTAGTCCGCGCGCGTCTCCTCTTCATTTGTTAACTCGCGACCTTCACCCTCAGCATTCTCAATCATTGAAACATGCTCATTGTAAAATTTCCCGCGTAGCTCTTTTAACTCTTTCAAGTTCATTTTGCTTCTTTTTTTTGTTGTTTTTTTAACTTCTTTATTTTCTGCGCTCGTAGATTTTTGTTCTACAGCGTTATCTATTTGCTCTGGCTCAGTTTCTTCGTTTCTAGCTACTAAACCATGAGTATCTTTGTAGGCTGGGTAGGTTACTGGGCTAACGTCTAATAATGTAGCAACTTTATCTACACTTCTTACTGTTCTGTTTTCGTTCCAACTCTGTTCGGCTATAGTGAAAGCAAATGAGCTAGCGCTGATATCACCACGCTTAACACTCTCGTATAAATCTTTCGCATACTGCTGCTCGCCCAATTTGATACGATATTTTAACCCTGTATCGTCTAGTTCTAACTCTAAAGTTCCTGCGCCTGTTCTACCTAAAACATAATTGGGATCATGATTCATAAGGGCGCGTACATCATTATCTAGAACATCATCAAAAGCTCCGCGCGCTATAGTTTCCTTAAACGGACCTATATTCGTCTCGTTATCGTAAAGAGCAGCGTAGCCCTCTATTATCATCTCGTCACTGTCAGCCCTCGCCTCTAGTGTGCTGGTGCTTACAGAATAATGCGCGCGAGTTTCTAGCTCTTCTCTATTTTCCTGTATTGTTTTTTCTTTCTCCATTGTTATTCTTATTTGATACCGCTGCGCTGTAATCTTCAATTTTATTTAAAGCAATTTGATTAACCTGCACTAGATGAACATCACCCCCATCTATAGGGTTTTTATCTTCTTCGGCTCTTACTTCGTTAATGCTCATTACTCCACTAGAAAGCATTTGAGTAAAGAATCCAGCGCGGGCGTCCATATCGCCGCGATATAAATCATTTAAATTAAAACGAGAATATACAGCAGGCTTATCAAAGCTAGGTATTAACTTTTTGTCTATTTCTTGCTGTATTCTCTTTACCCATGGCTGTATTGTGTGTCTAGCGAACATTAAATTTTGTTGCTCTACATTGTTATAAGTTTCTGAGCCTGGTAATTGAACAAGCGCCATGGGTACGCTAAAGATTCTACAAATTTCTTGCGCTTGAAACTGTCTAGTCTCTATAAACTGCGCCTCATCTGGTGCAATTGAAATTCTTTGATACTTAAAGCCAAAAGGCATTAATTTAGTGCCTGCGTTAGCTGCGCCGTTATTCCAAGAACCCTGGATTATATCCATCTGCTCCTTCTTTAGTGGCTGATCTGAAGACAAAACCCCTGTCATTTGCCCGCTTTGCCCAAAGTATTCACTGCCAAAATCCTGCGCGCTTTTTGCTAGCCCTAAATTTTCGCGGTGTAATTGTATTGGCGACATTCTGAAAAGGTTGCAAATTGTTAGCATATTTTCAGGACGTACAACGCCGTAGTTTTTAACTGTGTAAACTCTCTCACCTTCTACCTCTTTTAATTCAATTTCTGAATTGTGTACCCAGATAAGGCGGTTAGCGTATTGCCTGTCGTCTCTTTCAATAATTGCATAACCTACGCCGTACAAAACAGCACTCGCTATAACACTCTCCCAAAACTCGTAACTTGTTTGCTGTTCGTTAGGTTTTAGCGTTACTAAGTCTCTAGCTGGGTGCATATTTGCCACCTCAACCCTGTTACCATTTCTAACGTATAATTCTAA
>Ga0209232_1001090_pt1 | contig 15280 bp, 27 predicted proteins | sample ETNvirenome_2_60_FD_184066 | JGI IMG/M metagenome (GOLD analysis project Ga0209232, IMG submission 184066) | Marine viral communities from the Pacific Ocean - ETNP_2_60 (SPAdes) (version 2) | ecosystem: Environmental > Aquatic > Marine > Oceanic | place: Pacific Ocean | collected 2013-06-22
TCTCTAAACAAAACTTGGGCAATTTTAGTATAGGAGGAAACATGATTGACTTGCACGTACACCTCGATGGTTCAATAAGAGAAACAACACTTAAAGAACTATACGAGGGAGAACTACCTAGTGTAACATTTTATCCCAATATGGGAATCACTGAAGCGCTAGACTGCTTCAGAACAACTTTATCAGTAATGCAAACATTAGACAACATAACAAGAATAACACACGAATTGTGTGAGGATTTAGAACTTATGGGCACAAAGCGATCTGAAATAAGATTTGCACCACAGCTTCACTGCAATGGTCAAATAGAAAAAGTTATAGATGCTGCTGTCTCTGGTCTAAAACCTAGACACAATCTTATATTGTGTGGTTTATATGGTGAATCACCTGAAGTTTTAGAGTCTTTAGTGAAAGCCGCAAAAACACGCCCTAGGGTCGTTGGAATAGATTTAGCGGCTGCACCACTGGATTCACACCAATGGGGCATTATGGACTATTCTGAAGCCTTTACGGAGGCAAAGCGAGCTGGACTTGGTAGAACTGTTCATGCTGGTGAAGGAAGACCTGCTGATGAGATAAGAATTGCTATCGAACACCTTCATGCACAAAGAATTGGACATGGTTTGTCTGTTCTTGGTGATAAAAAGGTAGCCGATTTAGTTCGAGAAAGAAATGTGCATATTGAAGCATGTCCAACTTCAAATATACACACAGGTTGTATTGAAAAATTTGAGTATCACCCAATGATAGCCTGGCTCAAAGAAGATATTCGCTTTTCTTTATGTTGCGATAATGTTTTGTTATCTGAAACATGGGGAAGAAAAGAATATTTTAAAGCCAGACTATTGTGTGATATGACGTTTGAACAACAAAATCAAACACAAATTTGGGCAAAAGAAGCACTTTTTTCTTGACAAATAGTAAAAAGTGCGTTATAATATATTCATAATAAAACAAAAGGAGAAAAATTATGTCATATAAACCAATAGTACCATCAAAAGAAAATCAAAGATCAGTTTTAACTGGTGTTATTGATTTACTAGCCGTTGGAATTCCATTTCCATATGGACTAAGAGAACTAGTTCAAAATGGAATTGAATCTAACAATAGAAACAAAGAAGATCCGTTAAATGAGATTATAATAACTACGGACCATAGAGAAGAGTATAAAAATAAAATTTGTATAATAAACCGTGGTGGAGATACTCTCACTGAGGAAAAGTTTGAAAAACACTTACTAGACCTTGCCAATTCGGGAAACAAATTAGTAGTTGGAGAAAACCAAAAACATGATGTTAACAAAGGTGTTGGAGCAAAACCAGGAGTATGGCCTTTTCATAGAAAAGGTGTTTGCTATAATTCTACTAACAAGGAATACTTATTCGAAATAGAGGATCACCCTATTATTCCTCCTGAACTTTGCAAAGGAATTCAATATTCAATTAAAACAACCATCAGCAAAGAGAATAAAGACAATCTTTACTCCCAAGTAGAAGACTTTTGTGAAGAGGAACAAGAGGCAAGCTACTATCCTCGTACAACAGATATACATCCTTTATTGAAAGGAGAATCAGGCACTTCGGTAACGATTTTTGGAAATACTGATGACGAAAATACTTTTGAAAGATATGATAAAGCTTGTTCCTTGCAAGCCACCTCTGGTGGTTCTGGGTATAACATCGCAAAATGGATAGACCACAGATATTTCACTATCGATCAAATGGTTAAAGTATCTCAAAGAAGTAAAGAAGATGGCGAACAAAAAGGTTGGTTGGTTTGTAAAGGTATGAAAAATATTTTGCAAAACTATTCTTATGTATACAACGGTAAAAGACTCTATGGTACCACAATTTTGAACCACAGAGGAATTAAAGTTAAAGCACATTGGGCTGCAATTTATTTAGAAAAAGATGGTAAAGGATATAATTCTAACAAAATATCTCACGGATTTACCGCACTGTGTTTTAAAGAGGAGCTCTATCACGACTATCATCGTGACAAAGGTAGCAAAACATCTGAAATAAAACGAACTGGATTATTGATTGAACCACAAAGATACGTTGTTGTTTATGAGTTTCCTAGTGATTGCGATTTAAAAACAGATGTCAAAAGAACTGATTTGTATTACAACGAACAAGAAAAAATAGATATTGAACAATTGCACAATCTTTTTAGCATGAACATACCTGTCGAACTGAAAGAGTTTATGGCGAGTTTGTACGACCCATCTAGTCAAACTTCTATTGAAGATTTTATGAAAGACCAAATGAAAAAACTCAACAAGCTCAACATGGGTGGTAGCGGTGTTGTCAAAAAGAAATTTGAAACAAGAAAAAGAGTTAATGGTGGAAATGATGATCCACCTGATCCAGAAAGAGTGATTAAAAAACGTAAAAAAAGAAAGAAAAAAGACACTGGTAATACCGGAAACAAGTCTTTAAGAGAAAAATTGAGAGATTTTGATCCACCACAAGTCATTCCAGTTGAAGAATCTGAGTGGTTGGTTGACTTTACCACTAATGGCGATAACTATTGTATGTCTATTGGTGTCAACCATCCTCTATATTTAATTAGAAAAAAAGAAATTGAAAATGAGTACGGTTCAGTTCCTGATGAAATTTCTGACTTGGCTATATTGGGTTATCTAGCTACTGCTGTCTTAAAAAGAGCCGTGGAGCTTGATATGTATTGTGCGACAAAACAAGAGATACAAGATAAACTACAACCTGAAAAATTAGAAGCTCTTTGTAACTATGATCTAGGTATTAAAATTGTCAAGTATGTATCCAAACAAATTGAAAAATATAATGCGACTAATATCGCAGCATAAAAAAAAATAAAAAAACCCCTTGACAAATCGTCAAGGGTATGTTATAATATGAATATATTCAACAAAGGAGGAAATATGAATATAAATATCAGCAACCTTAGAAATAAGGTAAAGAGAGAGAATAATTGGGATGAAGAAACTTGGAAGCTTGCTTCTGAGGAATATATGAGGTTCCTTACATTACGTCAAAAATACCCTTCGGTCACATTAGTTCCGAGTGAATTAGTAGACGCAGTGTGGCATGCACATATCCTTAACACTGAACAATATCACGCTGATTGTGATCGCCTATTTGGCAGATACCTTCACCATGTTCCACACTTAGAGGATGATATATCTGAAGAGAATGAACAGGGCTATCTTGAAACACAACAACTCTTCCAAAGCGAGTTTGGAGTTTCTATGTTGGTTTCACAGGCAGCTAGATGCCAAGGCAAACCATGTCACGCACCAACACCTTGTAGGTGCAGATAAAAAAGATAAAAAAAGTCCCTTGACATTTTGTCAAGGGCATGTTATATTACTAATACACTAAACACAAAGGAGGATTATATGTGGAATGATGTAAAAGATAAAATAGTTATGGTTTCGGAATGGGACGATGACGACGTAGATAAGGACGAAGCCGGTCACATGATTGACTTTATCAAATCTATTAAAGAACTGAACGAGGCTATGCAACCGTTCAAAGATCAATTAAAAGATCTTAAACAAAATTATAAAGAGCAAGAATGGCTTGATGCTAAACAACAAAAAATGGCGATGAAGATCTATCGGATGATTGACGACGACGTAGACTTGGCAGAGTTTGTTGACCTCTATCAAACAGTTAACAAGATTGTTAAAAAGGAGGACTAATGAAACTAAAAGTAATGAAGCTTGATGCTGGAGCAAAAATTCCTAAATATGCCAAACCTGGTGATGCTGGTATGGACTTGTATGCCGTGACTGAATCATTTGATGATCATGGTAATTATGTGTTTGGGACTGGCTTGGCTATGGAGATACCTGAAGGATACGTGGGTTTAATATTCCCACGTTCTTCTATCTCAAAAACAGCACATTCTTTGCGAAATGCTGTCGGAGTCATTGACTCTGGTTATCGTGGAGAACTAATATTTAAATTCGATATAAATACTTTAAATTCACCAGTATATAAGATTGGAGATAGGATAGGGCAAATAATAATTCTTCCTTATCCCAAAATTGAATTCGAAGAAGCCTGGGAACTTTCAAAAACTGAAAGAGGGAAAGGTGGATATGGTTCAACTGGTACTAATTAATATATGTCTGAACATAAAAAGAAAAAAATTCAATTTACTGATACCGACATAAGACATGCGCAACTTAAAATTAGGCTTGAGAGAGAAAACATTTCTCAAGCTGACTTTTTTAGAGCATGTGTTAGTGGTATGTCTGACAACGATAAAGATCTTATGAAATTCATCAGAAGATATAAAAATGAAAACAACATTGGTCGAAAGCGAGACATCAAAATAACACAAAAAGAAGATGAAGATGCGCAAGAACTAATGGCAAAGTTTGGTATTAAGAATGATGAACTTGAGAATATCTTTGATTTAATTGCAGAAGAACATCCAGAATTATGATTTTTATGTTTTTGTGATCTATTTATAGAGAAAATAATTTATTTTAAAGGAGATTTTAAGTTATGCGCAAAAAATTATTATCTGAAGCCCAAGTTCGTCGTTTCCAGAGCTTGGCTAGTATTGAACCACTAAACGAAATGGATTCTTATAATCGTGATGACGAAGCAACTAATGAAGAACTTTACGAAGAAGAAGAAATGGATATGGGAGCTGATGAAGAAGGCGGTGATGAGTTGGGTGATGAAGCAGGTGATGATTCCGATGTTGAGTTGGATGAAGAACTGGTAGAAAAATTCATGGAAGCTGCTGCTACAATTCAAGAACTATCTGACGCTCTTGGCGGTGGTGCTGCTGATGATATGGATATGGGTGGCGAAGAACCTGCTGATGATATGGATATGGGTGGTGAAGAGCCTCCTGCTCCTGAAGCAGAAGAAGGTGGAGAAGAAGAAATGCTTGAAGAAGCTCTTCGCGGAATCTCTTATGTTCCTTCTCAAAAAGAAATCGTCAAGACCGTTGCTAAAAGAGTTGCAAAGCGTTTGCAAGAAGCAAAACGTGCTGAAGCTCGATTGAATCGTGCTCTTGGTAAAAGGAGATAATCATGAAATTGTCTAACAAACAACTACGTCAAATTATAAAAGAAGAACTTGAGTATGTTCTTCAAGAAGAACAAATGTATCGAGGGAACATTGAAGTAGTTCAAGGCGATATGGACAGTACTGCGTATCAAGTAGAGGGTGCTTCTGGCAATTTCGGCGGAAGACAATCCTTAAGTATTTCTATTGGAATGTATTATAATGAGAGAACTCAAGAGAATGCTGAAAACATTGCAGGACAATGGGTCAATTTTTTAAATAGACAACATGGGTTGAGTTTGGACCGACAAACTTTTGCTGATTCTATTCGAAAAGGCACCATCAGGCTCTATCACCGTACCAAGCAAAAAAACACCGGCGGTGGTGGTTTCCAAAGTTCAATGGGATCTTTTTACGGAGAATAAAAAAAAAAGGAGATAAAAATGAAATTAACAAACAAACAATTACGTCAAATTATCAAAGAAGAACTTGAATATGTTATGGGTGAAGGGCTTGGCGATGTTATTGGACCTGGAACTGACATTTCAAGAGAAGTTCCTTTTGGTGCGATACAAACAATGCCGGAAGTACTTCCCTTGGCTCAAGGTGACGATAAGAATTATATGACGATTTCACGCTATTCTGGTGGTGAAGAGCTTACTACCATTTTTGCTAAAGATAACGGAAAAGTTTATGCATCGAGAAAATTGACTACCCAGGAACTCAATCAAGCAGAAAAAGTCCTTATGGATGCTGGTTTTCGGCCAAACATAGGACAAAATGTCCATGGTGAAGAAGGTAGATACTTTGGCCCATCTGATGAAAATACGAGATATACTGGATAAAAAAAAACTTGACAAAGTTTACAAACGTGTTATAATATAAGGACAAGCTAATCACTTGTCCTTTAATTTTTAAAGAATTCATTTACAACAAAGGAGGCAAAATGAAATTCACCAAAAAGAAAAATAAAGCAATCGTTGAGGAAAGCCAAAGCGATGAAGTAACCGAGGAAATACAACCTCAAGAAGATATGGAAGCTGCAAAAGATATGCTAGCGGCAATGATGGGTGGTCCACCCGAAGAAGAAATGCCCTCAACGTTCATGTTGTATGGTGATGTTAATGAAGAAAGAGCAAGTGATATTGTATCAGCTTTATTGTTGCTTGGAGACAAGAAACGTGTTGATAAAGCAAAAAGTAAGTTACCTGAAGGTGAAGAACTTGATGACATAAAGTTTTATCTTTCAACTTATGGTGGTTCTGCTGACGATATGATGGCGATTTATGATATGATGCGTCTTACAAAACTTAATCGAGATATTGAAACCATAGGTATGGGAAAGATCATGTCTGCTGGAACTTTGATTCTTGCTTGTGGCACAAGAGGCAAAAGAAAGATTATGAAGAACTGTCGTGTCATGATTCACGCCGTGTCTGCTGGGTCGATGGGAACTATTCACAATCTTGTTAACGAGATGGAAGAAATACAAAACATCCAAGATGCTTATATAGCTGCTTTATGTAAGGAAACACTACTTACTAAGAGACAGTTAAAAAAGATGCTTGATCAAAAAGTGAATGTGTATCTAACTGCGGAGGAAGCTGTCGAATATGGATTAGCAGACGAGGTTATTTAAATGGACGCAGAATTTTACAACGAGTCCTCAGCATTAAAATTAGGATGGACACCCGATTGGTTCGGGTGTTCTGAGTTTGATGAGGATCTCACCCAAGCGATAAAACAATATCAAAAATCAATAGGACTTAAAGCCGATGGGCTTTGTGGACCTGGAACCTATCGAAGGATCTGGACCGACAGAGAGTCGGCTCTTCCTTTTTTACAGGAGCAAGTACCTGAGCACAAAAACACCAGTATTATATATAACAATGATTACTACGACATTGATTGGCCAAAGGTGGTTCTTCCTTTTATGAAAGGTGGAATGAAATTGACCAAAGGATATAAGAAACAAGTTGAAAAGAGACAGCCAAAGAACTTCGTGTGTCACTGGGATGTCTGCTTGAACTCAAAGTCATGCTTTAGAGTGTTGGAGAGAAGGGGCTTATCGGTCCACTTCCTCATAGACAACGATGGAACAATATATCAGTTGCTTGACATGAATCACATAGCTTATCATGCCGGAGGATCAAAATGGAACGCAGCTTCTATTGGTGTTGAGATCACAAACGCATACTATCCTAAACACCAGTCATGGTATGTTAAGCACGGTTTTGGAGAGCGTCCTATATGGAGAGAGAAGAAAGTTCACGGAAGCTATCTAGAGCCATTTATGGGCTTTTATGATGTGCAATTGAGGGCTCTCAAGGCTCTGATGAAAGCTGTAAATGAAGCCACAGGGATTCCATTGGAGACACCAAACTCCTCGACAACATCAGCCCCAGCGGTTAGGGGAACTTATAAGGGGTTTATATCGCACTTCCATTTGAAAAAAAACAAGATAGATTGTGCCGGATTAGACCTTAAACAACTAATTATAGACATAAACGAAGGAGACTACTAATGTCAAGCAAATTAACAGAACAAAAGATTGAACAATTGATTGAGGAATTGTTGCAAGAAAAAATCAATGTGAAGCTTACCAACTATGTAAAAGATATGCGAGATGCATTTGATATGGACGGCAAAGATGTAGATAAAAGTGATTTTAAACTTGTTGGTAGCCTTGATGGTACAGATGCTGACATCACAAATAAAGATTTTGAAATTGCATATGGGAAAAAGAAGAAAGACGGTTACAAGCCAGGGGCTATTGGAGCCGCAAAGAAAATAAGAAAACACAACAAGAGTGATAGTATAGAGGCAGAGTTACAAAGCATAATTAGTAATATAAGTCAAACTACAGCCACAACAGGTATAGCATCTCCAGACAAAGTTGGTGATATAGCAGACATAGATATGGATACACAAGTATATCAGCCCGATTCTATGGCTTTTGGTAAGATGGCTAATATTGGCTCACAATCCGGAATAGGACAATTTCCCGAAGGAGTGTCACAAGCGGTTAAAAAACTGTTTGATGGAACCAGTACGTTTAAAGAAAGAATAGACAAATTGAGTGCATTTTCAGCTAATATATTTAAAAATACTGATCTTGATAATGCTGATCCACATGAAGTACTTGCTGCTACTTTGATTATGGATTATTTAACTACAATTGTTAAAGAAATGGATTCTGGATCTGGTGCTTATATGTTTGAAACACTTTGTGCGACTTTAGCCGGTGGTACTGTAGCTGGTAAAGGCGATGTGGACACAACAGGTGCTAAGAAATCAGGGATCATGGGGGCTGTTGACTTTACATTCCCCACATCAGCCGGAAAAACTGGGCTTGGAAGCTCTAAGTATTACACCAGTGTTGGTTCAACCAATATCTCACAAGCATTAAGCGGCTTTGTCGGCAAAAAAGGAGAAACTATTTTGTATATAGTAGCTCATAAAAAAGAAGACTTAACACCATCAAAACTAGATAACATTGGTGCTTCTGGTGCTACAGCTGATCCTACAAAAATTTTAGCCATAAACATCCACATGATCTCTGTAATGCCTTTAGTAGACTCACCGGTAAAAGCAAAACATTTTAAAGTTCAAGTGAATGGCGGAAACGAAAAGTATGGAACTCTAACAACAGATGGTAGATTGGCAATAACGGATGATGTTGCTAAATCAAAACCAATCTTACTGCAAGTAGCAGCTGGTGGAGGTGAAACTTTTAAGAAAGCATTTAAAAAAGCCCAAAATAGTAAAATAGCAAACTTTGCTGATATTAAGAAGAATCTTGAACTAATGATGAAAGAATTTTATTTATCGAGTCAAAAATCAGAAAGATACTTATCATCGGGAAAAACAGACGATGGAGATGCTGCTCTTGAGTCCTATGATAGATTAGGAACTGCTCAGAACAATCTTTTTTCTAATCTTAGTGGTACAGCAGTTGCTGATATAGAAAAAGATAGGACTCTTGAAGAATCCAAACTACATTCTCTTGATGACCTTATTGCCGAAACAATGAGAGACATCAAAAGAAAAAGAAAAAAATAACTTGACAAATAATACAAAAGCGGTTATAATATAAATATAAGTTTAAACATGGAGGCCAAATGAAAAAAACTTATTCAAATGGTAGTGCTTTGTCCGAAGCTCTATTAAAAGGAATTGATACGTTAGCAGATAATGTCGCAAGTACACTCGGACCAAAAGGAAGGAATGTTATTCTTTACCACAAAGAAGAAGACATGCCTGTCGTAACAAAAGATGGAGTTACCATCGCAAAGTTTATTGAGTTAGACGATCCATTAGAACATGTCGGAGCAACAATCGTCAAACAAGCAGCCGAACAATCAGCCAACCAAGCAGGAGACGGAACCACAACAACAACCGTCCTTGCAAGAGAGATGATCAGAGGAGCTCAACGATACATTGCAACAGGTGTTTCTCCTACTGAACTGAAGCGAGGAATGGATCAGGCTTGTGAACAGATAGTAGACACACTAAAAGAACAAGCAAGACAAATTCGATCACAAGAAGATATAAAAGATATCGCAACCATCTCTGCAAACAACGATGAATCCATAGGAACGCTTATAGCGACAGCTGTTGATTCTGCGGGCAAGGATGGCTCTGTATTGATTGAAGAAGCGAAGAGCCTTAAGACCACCTTGGACTTGATAGAAGGCTTCAGATTTGATTCTGGGTACCTTGCTTCGGCTTTTATAACTAATGAAAGAAGTGGTACAGTAGAATATGATAATCCTCTCATCTTGGTTACTGATGAGAAAATAGAACACGTTGAGCAGATATTGCCAACACTCGAACTTGCAGCAAGGGAATCCCGACCATTATTAATAGTAGCCTCCGAGGTCGAAGGACAAGCCCTTGCTGCTCTTATCATGAATACAGTAAGAGGAACCTTAAAGATTGCAGCCGTCAAGGCTCCACGTTACGGAGAAGAAAGAAGAAACATCCTTCGTGACCTTTGCACATCTGTTGGTGCTACATTCATAACAAGAGAAGATGGAAAACAAATAAAAGAAATACAACTGGGAGACTTCGGACAATCCAAGTCAGTATCAGTTTCAAAACTATGGACAACTATCGTTGGAGGGAAAGGAGATTATGAAGCCATTGATAAACAGATTGATGTTCTCAAAGTTGAGATCAAGAACACGGACAACCTCAAGGAATGTGAACGTATTCAAGAGAGAATTACACGTCTCGCTTCTGGTGTGGCTGTTATTCGTGTCGGTGCGTCTACCGAAATCGAAATGATTGAAAAGAAACATCGCATTGAAGATGCCCTTGAGGCTGTAAGATCAGCCCAACAACAAGGTGTCATTGCCGGAGGTGGTGCTTCCTTAGCAAAGATTTCAAGTCAAGTAAAAGCTGTGGGTGTGTCTAGCGAACAGGATCTTGGATTTAAGATCGTGATTGATGCTTGTACTGCACCGCTCAGACAAATGGCTGTCAATGCTGGGGAGTCTCCTGATCTTATATTGCAAAAAGTAAAAGGTATGGGGTTGAATTACGGTTATAACTTTATGACAGGCGATATGGAGAACTTTTTTGAAACAGGGATTATTGATCCTGTTAAAGTTACAATCTCTGCAATTCAAAATGCAGTTTCTGTTGCATCAACACTAATTACAACAAACCATGCCGTGGTTAAAATGTGAGGTATAACTAATGACTGATGAGCAAATGCAAAACCTGTTAACTTCTATAATTGAAATGAAAAACAATTTGGAACGTATGGCAGAAAAACAAGAAGAGATGCATGAAGACGTAAAAAAGATCAACGAAGCTATTTATAATCCAGAGCAAGGTATTTATGCTAGGCTCAAAGCAATTGAGACTTGGAAAGATTCTATTTCAAAAGTAATTTGGACAATCGGAACAGGATTCATTGCACTAATTTTAAACACATTATATCAAAATTTAGGAGGTTAAAGTGAGAGTTAAAATTACATATACAGTAGAGTTAGACAAAGTTGAGGAAGAAGTTTCTGAGAGAATGACAAGGGCTGTAAACGATCTTGATTTTTGTTATCAAGAACTAACCAGGTTACAGTTAGACTTAGACACCAAGACAGGAACACTAGAGAGCCGTACAGAAGCAGTGGATAATATTAGAATTAAAATGGCAAAAGCCGATCAAGTTTTATCCGATTGTCAAGCTATCTTAATTGGCTTAATCAACACAAAGAAACAATTAGAGGAGCAAGATGATGAAGTTCAAGATGGGTGATCTCGTTCATGTGCCAACAGGGTCTTATAGAATTTTGTACACAAGAGAAGAAGAAGATGGACAAATGCACATACCATTTACTTTCTCTATAACACAAGAGCCAAAAGTTGGTGTATTTAAAAATTACTTTGGTTCAAGCGAATGTGTGATACTTTTCAATGATGGAGAGTATTGCGTAGACACCCGATGGGTCTTTAAAAAACAAGGAGCAAACAAAAATGATAGAACTTATTACAATTTCCCATGTAAGTCAGAACTGGTATCTTAACAAAGTTATAATTAATCCAAACCACATTGTTACAATAACAGATTCACCTGAACATAATCTTATGTTGGTAGAAGGCAAGATTGGTTTATCTTTGAGAGATGGAGTAACTTTTTCAAAAGTCAAAATGGACCCTAGGACTGGTTATGATGAGTTCATAGTAGTCGGTTCTCCTTCATCAATTATGGAAAAGACGAACAGAAATACAAAGCAATTGTTAAAAGGATAAACATGTATAATATTTATGGATTAAAATGGTGTATATTTTGTTTAAGAGCTATAAACTTTATGCAAGAGAAAGGCTTAGAGTTTCACTACTACCCTATGGATAATCAAGAAAGGGTATTGAATTCTATTAAAGAAGTCTATAAGCAAAAAACTGTGCCCATAATCACAGAAAATATTAACGGTAGTGAGGTTTTGATAGGAGGGTATGATGATTTTGTCAAGCACATCAAAGAGCAGAGAGACAAAGAAAGCAATAAGCTTAGTTCTTAAAGAATTAGAATTTCACCTTTGTTGTGAAATTGTTAGAACTAAAGATCATAAACAATCTTTTGTTGTATTAAACTGGGTTGTTGATGAAGAAGATTTTTATATCGCTCATGTTATGTATAAAAAGAAGAAGAAAAATTGGGACACATTGCTTGATCTTCTACCGGTACTAGGAAAAGTTTGGGAACATTATGATGAATTTGGAAACGGACAAACAAGACCAAGTGATGGTATGTCAAGAATGCAAGCCACTTTGTATCATTGGCAAATAGGAATAGATTATCTAATGAGAGAGGGTATAGAAATTAACGTAGTAGAGTGTTTTAAACATATGCTACAAGAAACAACAAAATGGGAGACAAAATGAAAGTAGAAAAACCATGGGGACATGAGATCCGTTGGGCAATTAACGATAAGTATCTAGGAAAGATCCTCTATATAAAAGCAGGCAACAGATTGTCCTTGCAGTATCATGAACAAAAAGACGAAACAATATATGTCCTCAGTGGAGAGGCTGTTGTTCATCTAGATGGTAAGATACACCTTCTGTCTAAAGGAGAATCACTTAGAATACAACCAGGAATGATACACAGATTCTGTGCTCCTGAAGATTCTGATGTTGAATTGATAGAAGTTTCGACACCAGAAATAGACGATGTTGTTCGTGTTGAGGACGACTACGGCAGATAATTTATTAGCCCCAAAGAGATAAAGCTACATTATATCCTAATTACTAATAGAGGGAGAGGGAGATATGTGGCTTTTTTTATTGTTAAGTTGTCGGTTATTTTACTATGGTGATGATGAAATTTCACAAATAGAAGTTACTAAAGTAGTTAATGGATGGAACGTAGGATTAAACAGATCTTATTCCTCTTCATTAAAAGTCATGGTCATGACTGATGATGGTCCTATTGGACACGGATCAGGCAATTTGTTTCACTACTACAGTGAGTTTTTTGTTGTTACAGCTGCTCATGTTGTTAGTGAAAACTTAAATTATCTTTTGCAAGAAGAAAATGGAAATGTAGTTTCTTGTCGAGTCATCTACAGAGACATTGGTAATGACATAGCTATAATAAAACCTTATGGTGAGTTTACAAAAACGATCTCCTCTCCATATCTTGTGAATATGCAGAAAGATTTAGTTGCGCAAGAACTGTACTATGCCGGCAACCCTGGAGAACTAAGTCATGTAGCCATACGTGGATGGGTAGCAGAGTCAGGACATGATAGAGTCATAATGCAATCTTTTGCTTGGCCTGGATCTTCAGGGTCGGTAGTGTTTGATGCTGCTGGTAGAGTTATAGGTGTAGTTAATGCTATTCCTCTTGTGCCTAATTTTTATGAAGGCACTATGATGCCGATGTCACAAATAGTTATGGTACAAAGACTTGAAGTACTTCCAAGAAAAACAATTAGAGAGGCTCTCTTGAATGAAAAAAAACGCATTGAAGATTGGAACTCTGATTAGAGACCATGATAGGATTGGTGTTGTAACAAAAGTGATTGAGGTAGGACAACTCGATTCAAAAGTCCCTATAATATCTTGGAGAGCTAATTATGAAATTACATACACAGATGGTACTACCCTACTGGTCTCATGTAAAGCCTTAGATGCAATGATATACAATGGTGTTGTAGAGATCTACTACCCCCCTACTGGATTCCCTTTATCTCTATTGAACACTAGTTCTTCTGGGGAGGGGGTATGAAATGGAACTACAAACCATAAATATAGATAAAAATATAAGCAAGAGTCAAGCTGTCCTGTATTATTTGTTTATCGATGAACAATTGCTTTGTGCTTGGTGGGATTATCTCGATGCTTGGGATAAGATCAAGGAGGATGAATTATCTGAAAGCACAGAGTTCAGACAAAAGGTAATGGAAACAATGAAAGTGGTTGAGTATTGGGAGAGTATATTAGATCAGCTCAAACAAATAATCACTTATGAAGATATTGAAGACTACATCAGAGAGCACCCAGAAATAAAAAAATCCTATCTTTTTATGAGATAGGACTTGACAAAACAAAAGAAATGTGTTATATTATTTATATAATTAAAATACTAATGAGGGTAATTCATGCACATAGGTGATTTAGTATATTTTAATGATGAGTTACACATTATTACCAATATCAGACTTATACTGTACAAGAAGTCGAAAAAAATAATTAAGTATGCCGATATTTTGAGTATAAAAAACAATACTGGACACAGTTGCCCTCTTTATTGGTTAGACCACATTGAACAATCAAATAAAAATAATTGACAAAACTATGAACAAAAACACAAAAAAAATAATTGACAATACTATAGCATTTAGAAACGGACAAAAACTGTCCGTTGGAGACTTAGTGTCGCATGTGACAGTTCCAACTTTAGGTTACGGACTTGTTGTCGCAGAGAGCAAGATACACCCAAATTATTGGATTGTAAAATGGTGTGACCCACGATATAGTGATGTTGGTGAACTTGGTATTCAAGCGATGTATTTAGCAAAAGTAAATTAAAGTCGGTCATTTTTTGTCCTTGTTAGATTTGGCTTGTGTGTTATAATATAAGAGAACAAGCGAGGTGAATATGAAAATGTGTAACTATCAAGTCGGTGACTTATTATTGCTACGTCCACGAACAGGTGAACAAATATATATTGTTATAGGCGAACTATCAGGTTGCACTATAAGAGTAAAGAATATGGTAACAGGAAGAATTGATCGCATGCCACCACGTTGGTTTACAAAAATAGGAGGTGAACAATGAAAATAGGTGATTTAGTGTGGTCATTAGATATGGGTTGGAAAGGTACAGTTTTGAAAAGACGTTTAGCGATTATTGTGTCTATAGATTATGATGATTACAATCCGTATATTATACAATTGGTTGTAACAGGTAGACAAGGTAGAACATCAGAAAAATACCTCGAACCAACGGACTAAAATCAAAACGGACAATTTCTGTCCTTGATTTATTTTGGGTTCGTGTTATATTATATAAAAGGAGAACGATATGCTTAAACGAAAAGATATAAAAATGGGAGACTTGCTTTATGGTGCAAGAAGTAACCTCCAACCTTTTGATGGTGAACTTTATTTGGTTATTCAGCCAAATGGCTTGGGACTCACACGTATTCAAGTTATTGAGATTACAACAGGTAGAAAACTTCATTGTGGAACTCGTTGGTTTAGGAAAACGGACAAAAATTGACCTTTACAAACTAACATAACCTGTTATA
>Ga0209232_1001091_pt1 | contig 15277 bp, 21 predicted proteins | sample ETNvirenome_2_60_FD_184066 | JGI IMG/M metagenome (GOLD analysis project Ga0209232, IMG submission 184066) | Marine viral communities from the Pacific Ocean - ETNP_2_60 (SPAdes) (version 2) | ecosystem: Environmental > Aquatic > Marine > Oceanic | place: Pacific Ocean | collected 2013-06-22
GCATTTGTCTGTATTAATACACAAGATAAACACAGAAGAACTTGTTACCATGCGCTCCCAGTTTACTACAATCCTCACACCATCAGGGTTTAGATCATCAATCTTCAATACTTTTTGCATTCTCGTTATCTATAGAACAATCTACCACGATTACGTCTGTTGGTGGTAAGCCCAAATGTGTACCTTTACTCAGACGTGCTTTGGTGCGTTTACCACCCAGCTTAGCTATGAGTTCATTTACAAACGAATTATAGTTTATCTGTTGTCCACCACACCACTTCCTTAACGGTTTTGGCACAAGGTAAACTTTCTTTAAATCTGTTTCATATCGTGCAACAAGTTGTCCTCTAGCTAAAGATTCTGGAATAACTAAGTCTGTAACTCCATCTTCTCCTGCACGAACATCGTCTGTGCTTTTTATCCACAGCACATTACTCCAGTGTTCATGTATGTAGTCGTTTAACGTGTCCTCTACAGATACACTCATATCACCCACACTACGTTTATTACTTTTCAATAGGTCTACTGCCCATGCAAATAAATTCTTAATATCGTAATCTATAAGACCAATGCGCTTTGCTATTATTAACCCTGTCATGGTACAAGCAACTAATACAGACCAGAACCTGTTTTCTGCAGAAAGCCCTGCCTTTTGATCCACTGATATTTGCACCTGACGAAGAAGTTTTCTTACTTCCTCTAAGTTATTCATCACGTACTGTATGTATATCTTACCTGCGTGACCGTAGTTCACCTCTACTTCTTCTGCGAGTCTATCGGTCTCCGATTTATCTTCTAGTATACTTTTTAAATTCTTAACACGGCATTCTAACACTCTCTGTGCTTCCGCTGTGGGCATGGCTTTAACCATGCTTATTTTTTCTATCATGCTTGCGTTAGCTGATGAAACACAGATCAGTCTCCAAGGTTTACCTCTTTGACGCTCCACGTTACTATTTGCAGACATTCTACCTCTTTGTCTACCGCCTGTTATTTGATAGGCTAGTGAAGAAAACTCAGGGCCTTTCATATTAGTAAGTTCATCCATGTAAAGAGGTAAGCTGTGATAGACTTCTCCCCTGTTCATCCTGTGGTTAAGTGTATCATCTCTATCTGTTATTAATTCAACTGGATCGCCCCATAGAGCCAACCCTGTTTTCATAGCCGTTGTTTTACCCACACCTGAAATCCCATGCAAATGTAAAGTTACAGCATTTATAGGAGTCAACGCTACCAAAGGAGAACCAAAAGATGTGCCAACAACAAACTGATGTAGTTCAAAATGTTCACGGTTATAAAAGTTTGCTGTTTTTTTCCAACCCTCTAAAGTTCCCCTTGGTTCAAAATAACGAAACATCCCTGTTGTCGCTGTAGATGGAGGGTTAGATTTTATCCTATCTGCCTGTATTTCTTCCTTACCTACCACAAACCCTGTGAGTTCATCATCCACCCACCCAAATTGTCTACGTGCTTCATCAGCTTCACTCTGACTTTGCAGTTCATTAACCCATGTTGTTGTATATTTCATAAGTTCATCCGTTCTAATTACAGCTATGCCTTGCATAGATAGTTGTTTCCTTAGTTCTTCTTTTGAAGTTACCGCAGTTAGCGGTATAGTAAACTCTCTTACCCCATCTTTAGGTAAGTGCAATCGCATCACAATGGCTTCCCCTATCTCCGAATCACGCACACGTTTAACAACGTATAAGTCGTTCTGGTATATCATCTTGTCTTCTGGCTCACCATCACCGTCTATATTTCTTATGTATATGCCACCATTCGCACCTCTGAAGTATGGCTTTGGATACTCAGGTATGTCGTCTTGTTTTGGAGCTTGTTTAATTATCTTACCTAGAGCGATAGGTGACTTTATCTTCCCCCAGTGAGAGCAGTCTGCACATATCTTTGGGTTATGTTCATCAAATGTAGTGCAAAGAAAAGGGCCTTTTATAAGACTAACCTTCTCCTCTGTTAACGTCTCATCGTAACCGTCATGCCCCATAGATATAAAGTTTGTGGCTTTTTCTCTGTCCTCACAAAACTTAGCTATGGATAACCCTGCTCTCCACATGGGTTCGCTTAGTGTTTGTCTGTTATCTATTATATGCTTTAACTGCTGACACCCTACACCCTTTTGTATCTTCACTAACAAGTTTTTAAATCTATATTCTGCGTTTCGCATCAAGGCATCTTCAAACACACTTATACGAGCGTCATCTACCTTACTTGGTACACTCATACCACCGCCTAGCAAATTAGAAAACTGTTCAAAGTCAATAAGGTCGGGTGCTGTATCTCCAAAGAACTCTACACTCTTTGTTACGCCTTTTTTATAATTGTTTGTGTACGGAACTCGTAACACTCGCGCTCCATCTGCTGTCACAACTGGGTCTGCTAACAAGTTATGCTCAGTACATAAACTCTTTAGCTTGAGGGCCACTGGATACCAATCATCATAGGGTATGCTAGATTTTAACGCCCAGTACACATGTACCCCATTACCTGAGTTCACCATAACAGGTTTTGGTAGACCTATATTCTTACAGAACAGCTGGCAAGCAACTAGAGCCTCCTTCTGATTAGGGTAGTCCTTACCCTCACCGCAATCTAAATCTAAGAAAAAAGAGCTAAGAGACTTTATGTTTTGTATTTTTCTTGATTGAGGGGTCTCAAACGTGGACAACCCAAAGTACACATTATAATTTTCTTCGTTTAAATTATTAGCAACATCTATGATTTGATCTATAGAGTTGTAAAACTTTTGTATGGTTCTATCTTCTTTAAACGCCCATACGCAGTAGAAGCCATTTGTATCTAGCACTCTACTAAAAAATGTTTTTAATTCCATAATGTTCCACCCTTATGAATATGTAAATCACGACCAAAGAGGCATGGAGATCCCCTTCAGTCGTGATAATAGTCAATGGTTAATCGTCATCCCAACCATCAACGATAGCACCTAAGTCGTCATCTTTGTCATCAGCGGGCGGAGGGGCTGACTTTTTAACAACCTTCTTAGGTTCTTCTACAGTATCCGACTCTTCCGCAAATGGGTCATCGGACTCTGCAACTGTAAACCCCTCTACATTATCAAAAGGGTTTCTTTCTTCCATAGGAATATATTTAACTACTTGTACGCCACGCAACCTTAAAGAGACGTTTTGTTTCCCCCCAAAATCATATGGTGTAAATTGTACAGCAACATTGACGGTACTGCCAGTGGTTAATAGAAAATCATTAGGTAACTTGTTACCCTTTGAATCAACTTGTAGAGGCTTTATAGTTGCTACGTTTTTATACGCACCCTTCAGGGTTGACTTATGAGTGTAAGTGCCATCATCATCCTTCACAAAAGGATTCTCAAGCTTTTCTGCCCACTTATCTTTTCTATTATCTTTGTATGCAGTAGACATTGCTTGAAATAATGACTTTGCTGTATCCTTTCCCATCCTAAACTGTATCGAATACTCAGCACTTGGTTCTGTTGCACCACACGCCACAGACCTGTTCTCCTTAGAATCAAACCTATAAGTCTGATTTATTTTAGGCCATAAAGCCTCTACGTTCTTAATAATATATGTATCCATTTCGCTCTCCTAAGAGGTTATATTGTTTAGTAGTCTTCATCAGCGATAAGTTCATCTAGCTCATCACTAGGTATAGTATCCATAGCAGTGTCTATATTTCTTTCGCTTTTATTTTTGGTTAATGCGTTTGTCACATCTTCCACACAGAACCGATAGGTACTATCTATTTTTATATAAGTATCTTTCGGTATGTGTTCTTGTCGTATCCATGAACGGAGCGTAGATATAGAAACTTTAAAATGTTTCGCTAAGTCCTCTATGGTTACAAATGTTCCCGATTTTGTTGTCATTTTTTCCTCACAGAAATTACTACTTCGGTTTCGGTTTCTAAACCCCTTGGTGTTGTATCAGGGTTTTCCTCAAGGAACTCTTTAAGATTAGATTGATTGATGCGTTTATCTAACAACTGTGGAACATTATGTTCAATAATAAAATTGTGCATAGCATCCCAATCGCTAGTCCAATACTTAGTACGTCTAGACCTAAAGAATAAACCCTCTGAGGTTCTTATGCTTTCTGCATTGTGCTTTTCACAATGATCTAGCATTGCCTGTTTGATGCGATCTTGTTGCCTTGCAAGTTTCGCCTCTTTTTCTTTGAACTCTGCCTGAAGCACAGCACGTTCTGCTCGTATTTTTAAGAAAGCTTTTGTAAGCTTATCTGGAGTTACATCCACCATTACTTTACTCCTTATCTATTATATAGTTACATATAGTGAGTATAGCTATGCTAGTCAAGTATTTCTTTGTAAAGATCTATTAATTTTGTGTGTACGTCTATTCTGTTATCTAATAGTCTGTAAACGTGTCTTTCTGCGTTAGATCCTTGTAACTGCACAACAGTCGTTTTATGCTTTTGTCCTGATCTATGCACTCTAGCATTAGCTTGCTCGTAGGTCTCAAGGCTACTCGTAGGCCCCCACCATACGACTGTGTTTGCTCTTGTTAACGTGACACCGTGAGCAGCTGCTTGTGGTTGTATGATAAGGACTTGTGGGTCATCAGTAGTTTGGAACTTCTTAAATATGTCAGTTCTTCTATGAGCAGGTACATCCCCTCGTATTATTTCTGTAGATATACCCTCCGATCTAAGTTTGTCTGATAATATATCTATGACGTGTTTGAATGGTACAAAGACTAAAACTTTCTGGCTCGACTCGTCTATAACTTCTCGTAGCACTCTATATCTGTTCTTCGTATCAAACTCTAATACTGAACCATCGTCTGTATATACTGCCCCTGCGGATATTTGCAGTAGTTTATTCATAGACACAGCAGAGTTTACAGCAGTAATCTGTTCTCCTGTTATCTCCATTATCATCTGGTCTTTCAGCTTCTTATAGTATTTCTTTTGTTGAGCAGTTAATTCAACCATTCTCTTCGTATAGACCATATCAGGTAAGTCTAGACATTGTTCTTTTGTAAATCTTATGGCAGGTTGCAAAGCCCTATATACTATATCGGTAGCGGTATCTCTTACTTTCCAAGTAAACTTAGACACCTTATACATAACCATATCTTTGAAAGCTCCATAGAATCTAGGCACTCTATTTCTATCGACTAATTTAGCTAGACCGTACGCATCGGCAGGGCTTTGGGAAGCAGGTGTACCTGTCATCATCCACAACCATGTACTCTCTAGTAATATGCTATGTAACACCTTCCATCTCGTAGTTCGCGCATTTTTATAATGCGTTGCCTCGTCAACTATTATTAGATCAAAGCCACCTTTTTTTATTTCTTCGCGTACTATTGCAACACCATCGTAGTTTATAACCACGTAGTCTGCGCCTTCTTCGATTATTTTTTTGCGTTTATCTGATGCGCCATGCGCTACCGAAACACTCCTATGAGGTGCGAACGTAAACAAGTCATCACGCCATGCACTATCCATGATTGACAACGGGCATATTACAAGCACTCTGTTTATGACCCCTAAATTGAGGAGATAGTCTGATGCCCATATCGCACTAGCAGTCTTACCTGTCCCTTGCTCGTTAAAACAAAAAGCTTTCTTATTCTTTGTTAAAAAAGACGAGGTAGATATCTGATGCTTAAAAGGTTTATGTTTCCCAGGCCATTGATAGAGTGCTTGTATCGGTGATGGCACGTTAATGTTGAGTTTGTTAAGTGTCTGGACTTGTTCTAATCCCCACTTCACCATTACTTCATGGTCACTTATCTTGCGACTACTTGGTATGACTGAAGTAACTTTGTTAGGCTCACGTAGTTTGAGCAACAAAGACTTGTTGTCTATAATCTGCATCTATTCTCTCTCTGTATTTATTATTTATTTTTTGTGTTTTTTCTTGAGGGCTTCTTTCGCCCTTTTTGCGATTTGGGCTTGTTCGTTTTTCCCAGATACTTTGGCTCGTTGCTCCATGACAGTAAGGATTTGAATTTTTCTAGCGTAAGGTTTGCTAATGTTCTTAACTTTCCTAGCAGTCTCCCTAGCATCTGCCACGGTAGCATACTTAATTGATACAGTGTCTTTAGGATTTTCATCGGTATATAGTCTCCTTCCTGATCCTTTAGGTTTCTTGCCTGTTCCTGTTTTCGGGTCTTTAGCCACGCTTCCTCCTCCCATTCCTTGCACGATTTTTAGATGGGCTTTCTAATCTAGTTCCGTCTTTGTTAGACCCACCCTTGCTTAACATCTTATTGTGGGACACATCTTTGCCTTTGCGACTGATACCTTTTTTGTCGTAGGCACGTCTGGCACGTTGACGCTCCATGCGATCAGGATGTTCTTTACGTTCTTTCTGTTTTTTATATTCTTTTTTATAAGGTCTAGGCGATTTTGTATAAGCCATTGGTTACTCCTACTTTGATATCCAAATAATCCCACTCAATATAAAGACAAAACCTACGAATAGAGATGCGTAAAAAAATATTTCCAACATTTAGTTATTCCCATTATGCACACATTCTACCACAACACAGTGCCGTTTGCATAGCCCACTTGGTCTTGCGTTCCATACGTTCTCTTTGTTAGCAATCTTCATGCGATTATATTTGAAGAACCACTTATCCCACAACAGGTCACTATCTTCTTTCTTATAAACTTCTTTGACAGCTTTCTTTGCGATAACAAACAACAACCCTGCGTACACCTTTTTTATATCAGGGAAGTGTTTGAACGTAGCCATAGCCATAAGTTCTAGTTGTCCTTTATCTGCATAGTTAGCAGACTTGCTCGTCTTATAATCTACAACCCATGCTTCTTTTTCGTCTATAATAACTAGGTCTGCTATACCTCGCCACCAAACACTTTCATCTCTGAACTCACATGGTTCTAAATTAGCATCAAGTCCCATCTTTATCTCTGTTAACTTGTTACCACGTCTTCGTTTAAGTGCTTCGAGGACCTCGTTCATGTATGAAAATTTTGGAGGGACAGGCTTACCGTCACGTATATATTCTTCAGCAACCAAGTGAGCTTGCGTTCCATAGCGCATAGCTTCAGTGCTAGGCTCTTTATAATCTTTAGCAATATTCAAATGGTAAAACTTCTTCGGGCATTGCTCAAAGGATTTTATTTTACTAAATGACCAAGGGGTTATACTCACTTACACTTTTTCTTTCACATGTAAAAATTTTATGCTTGGCGTGTCTTTACGTAACGCATGGTACTCTAGTTGTACTTTTGCTGAGTTTATCATTTTCCCTGCTAAGTTTGCCATTTCGGAGGCATCTTTAGCTTGCGTTGTCCCAACTGAAAGGTCTTTAAAAACTTTAGCGAGTTCTTCTCTTAATTCTACAACATTTCTCATATTTTATTTTCCTTCATAAATCTTCTTATTTTCATTAATTCTTGATAAGCCTCTACAAATTCCTGTGGAAATTCTGATCCTTTAATAGGAGATCTCGATCCTAAAGTAGATCGTGCGTATCTTTCACTTATATTAGCCACATCAAGTTTACTTCTTAATCTGTTTTTTTGTTTGTTTAATTCTATTTTTTCAGGATTGTTTTTTTTGAAACGCTCCCTAGTAATTTTGTATTTATCTGAATTCCTATACCTCTCCCCTCTAAGTTTGTCTTGTAACCTATTTTTTTCATAATTGTTTTTTACCCAATCTTTAGATAATTGTCTTTCACGTTCACCATTCTTTAAATGGTATTGTCTCTTATATTCTCTAGCACAAATAAAACAATAAGTTCCCATCCCTCTTGTATTTTCACTATTAGCCTTACAAAAATTATCATATGTTTTATATTCAAAACATGTAGGGCAACGTTTGTGTTTAACTCCCGCAATTAATTTAAATACAAGAGATAAATCTTTAGGACGTTCTACACCATGAACCCTAAAATAATCTTTTTCTCTAACGCATGATTTACAAATAGTGTCAACTCCATAAGCTCCCTCTTTTCTTGTTCTCATTTGGCTTAAATGTTTATGCTCTAAACATACACGACATTTCTTGGTTGTTTCTTCTTTCATTCACACTCCCCATATGATTTCCCTTTTCCACTTTCACAATTTACTGGTAAGCCTTCTGCCCAATCAGGTGTCCAACGCATACAACCCTCTATATATTCTTGTGCTTCCGCTACCTCTTCATCACGCACACAACAAACTATACTATCGTGTACGGTCAAAACTACCTTGTATTTCTTAGCTATTTGTAACATCTGCTCACCTATGATGCAACGCGCTATGGCTTGGCAGACATTCTCTATGATCTTCCCACCATATATTCTAGTGTATCCTCGCCTAGTCTTGTAGGAAAACTCCAGACCTTTCTCGCCCTGCTCATGTCTTAGGTCATCATATCTTATAGAAAGACCTGATGGCAGGGTAATTCTGTTAACCCCAAAACTCAACACCCCACGCTTCCCAAATGTAACTATGTCTTCATTTTGAGAGCTTACGAGATATTGTTGAGCATCTCTCCATAACTCGTTTATCTTCCAGTTAGTATCTCTGTATATTTTTATAACACGCCTTGCTTCGTCAATGTCCATACTAAACCCGAAAGTCTGTAGCTGATCTTTAAACTTGATCGCCCCCATGCCATACCCTGCACCAAGTATGGTGGTCTTACCAACGAACCTCTGATCCTTAACTACATCTTGTTCGGCAACTCCATATATAGCTGATGCCATCTTCTTATAAACATCTTCACCTTTCTTGAAAGCATCTGTTAAGTCATCTTGCTCTGCAAGCCAAGCCAACACCCTAGCTTCTATCTGTGCTGAGTCAGCGTCAATCAAAGAATGCCCGCGTTGAGGTACAATGCTACACTTTAACTTGTTACCGTTAACCCCACGACTAGGTAGGTTCTGTAAATTAATCTTGTCATCACCACCCCAACGCCCTGTGTGGGCAGAGTAATACCGTATAGGCACAGGCAATAACCCACGTTTAGATATATCAATAAATCTTTGTGTCCTTGTTTCTTCCAAGGTACTCTTGTTACCTAGTCTAGCAGAGATAAGGCTCTGCACTCTCTCGTCTGGATGCGTCTCCAATTCTTTGAAACCTTCATCCGATTTAGAGAAAGCTAAAGTTTTCTGCCCAGTGGTAGGGCTTATCTTTGTAGGAGGTTTAACACCAAGACCCTTCAAGAGTTCTGCGAACTTGGGGTTACTCATCAAATCTTCTTTAGAACACCCTGCGTCTTGCAATAGTTTTTCTTTACGGTTACGTGTTTCTGTGAGGTGGCTCTCTAACCAAATGCCATCCAAGTCTAGCGTGGGTTCTATAAACATACGTAAGGATAGATCAATCAGTTTAAGTTCTTTCTTAGGAAAGTCCTTCGCCATCTTGGTAAATATTTTATAAGTCAACTCTACGTCATTGATGCAGTAGTCACCAAACTTAGATAACTCCTCTTCGGTAAAGTCCTCTCGTCTTTTACCTATAGTATTGAGAACCTCTTTACCTTTCGTGCCAACACCGTATCTTTCAGATAGAGCGTCAAGGCTACTGCTAACCTCTACACCGTTCACTGCTCTAGATATACATAGGGTGTCTGTGTATACTTTAGGTTTAATATCAAACTTCCAATTTAATATTGCCCCATCGAACATAGTGTTATGCGCCAGTACCATAGCGGTCCTCCAGGGAAACGTATGTAGATACTCCTTAACTTGTTTGTGTGTACCACTCGCCCACTCTGTAGGGTTGTTGTTTACCTTTACGCCTAGACCTATAACTTCAAAGTCTGAGCTACGGACATATTCTTCTGTGGTTACTTTACGCAGTGAGTACTGCTTGTCATAATACGTTTCAAAGTCTAACGTTATTAAATCCATTACCTCATACTTCCTTTTTTTAATACATTTAAATAATGTTTGCCAATAGAAGTATCTAATGCAGTTCTATGCCCCTTTGTTAATATCTTATTAACATCTTTATACTCAGATATTCTTTTTAAGTTTCTAGTTGATGCCTTTCTATTGCTTTGTCTGCTTTTAGGGATTGGCTTTAATTTAAACTCGTCTGCTATACTCATAACTCCCCCTCCATAACACACTCGTACTCAATGCCTACGTATGCCATGTTATCTATGTAATGATCTTTCTTGGTGGGGCTACTCATCCTTCGGGCTAACTTGGTAGCTTGATGCACCAAAGCTATATCTCTTGCGGTTAACGTATTACCTGTTATGGCATTGAAGATACGTGCAATATGTTTGTGGTTATCCACAGGGCTACCATAGTCATCACGTCTATCACCTGCGGTCAGTGCTGATGCCTCTGATAACAAGTCACAGCGGTTTAATTTCTTGTTCATAGTATAATCCCTTTACGTCTAAGCTTTGCGACAAGCATACGTAAGTCCTCTCGCTTTCTTGTGTAGGTTTCTTTTGTCTTTGGATTGTTATCACGCATATAATCCTCCATGGCACGATCCATGACTTTTTTAAGGAACCTCAACTCCTCCTTCTGAGCAGGAGTTATTTCTACCTCTTCCATATCAGGGTATCCGTAATCATTCCTACTCATCTCCATACACCTTCTTCCATATCTCTAGCCTCCTTTTTATTTTTTCTTGTAACCTATGTTTTCTCTCTAATGTCTTTAGCACTAGCCTTTCTTTTTTAGACAAACGCTCCCCCTTAACAGGTTTTTTAAGCTTATATCTATCAATCGGAGGTAGAGTACGGTAATCGGTTTTTACCATTTGTTCCTCGTCTGATAACTCGCAACCCTCTTCGTTCAAATCTTCAAAGCTTGGTTTCTGGCACGTCAAACCACTACAACAATCATCAACTACTGATTTACACAACGGACATTGGTAGTGTCCATGCACGACTATCATCGTGGCTTGCTGTCCACATCTAGGGCATATAGATAAAGTCACACTCTATCCCCTAACAAACCTTCGGGTCTAGAAAGTGGGGGTTTCATGCCATATATAAACCCCTTACTACAAGTATTCTTACCATAAAATAATTGTGATGCTTCCTTACATTTTTCTAGTGTAGGAAAATCCATCGTATAAAACTGACCGTGCATCCCATCTAATTCAAAACAAGCGTACCCAAACGTGTCACCGTACGTATCGTCAGTCCATTGCTTACACGCGTCCTGTGATGTGAAGTAAGCTACCATCATAATACTATAAATAATTGTTGTTGATACCATTTTTTCTCTCCCTTTTTAGTCGCCCCCTATTACAGTAGGGGGCTAAGTGTTTCGTACTCTAATCGACAAGATCAGCAATTAAAGGAGGTCACCATGAATAGGTCACAAAGTATTGCCTCTTGTTGCAGTGGATATTCTATGCCGTAGGACTCTCACTGCTTGTCCTACTCGGTGGAAAATTATAGAAAACCACCGATCATACATTCATCGTATTGGGTGTGTTAACTCTACCATCGCTTTCATTTCTCGCATCAAGCTATCCACGTTCTCCTCGTTGACAACCATAGCGAACCCCCCTGCTTTATTTATATCTTCTAAGTTTTTTTCTTGTAACGCGGTAGGCTTGTTGCTACCTGACTTACACTCTATCCCAAAGAACTTACCACAATAACACGCTACTATGTCTGGCACTCCGCTTCTTCCATACCCATAGGTCATGGGGTAAAAGTGGTACGCATCCATAGCTTTCAACTGTGCTACTGCTTTCCTTTTTACTTTAGCTTCTGGTGTCATTTGTAGATCCAAAAAAACTGGTATCATCTTCAAGAGTTTCTTCGCTCATTATCCTGTCCCAAACGTCAAGATTATGAGAACCCCACTTAGATATCCACGCATCCTTATCTGAGGACAACACGTCATCCTCCATATCCATTAATAGTTCTTTCATTGCACCCATTGTGTCTCTCCTTTTTTGAGTTAGGGAAACCCCTAACTCATTTCTGGTTGTATGTTAGTGAGCCAGAAAGTACCTGTCTTTGTTTTCCAACCCACGTTTCTTATTCTGTCGTCTGGCTTAACCATTGAAAGCACTGCTATCCTATTCTGTATCCACTCTGGCAAATCATTCATATTAGAATAGCAACCTACTTCGTTGCTGTCAATACATTTCGTGCCAAGACATATTACACTAATGTAACCGTCATCATTGTGTACAGAAACACGGTAAACAGTATCTTCTTTTATCACATCATTGTTTAACGACATAGAACATACCATCTCCTGTGTTGTAGCCAACGTCTTTCACGTACTCGTCAACGTCAGTTATATTGAGAACACTAATCTTGCCCAAGATATCCTCTGGCACTTCACTCTCACGGCATCGCACGATCTCCTTGACAACATTACCTGATCCTCTGTGTAAGTCGTTAATGTCAATGATCTCAAAGTGTAGTTCTCCATCCCCATACTTGTCATATGCACGAACGAAATGGACGTGTAGTTTCTCCATCTTGGCACTACGGTCAATGTCAATCTTACCCAACAACTCCTGTATCATATCTCTGTACTGCTTGTTCACAAACTCGTAACCATTTTTTATCATGTTACGAAACTCAGCCTCGGCAAGTGATTTATCGAATACTTTACTCCAAGTATTATACACGTCATTGCCTTTATCACTGACCTCCCTCTTAAATTTATCTTGTATGTTTCTACTCTCCATCGTTGCAATATCTATGGGGTTGATAGGTCGCATAGCCTTCCTTGCTTTAGTGAGAATAGTTTTGAGATTAACACTTGTGTACATACTATGTTGGTCATTGTAGGTAGCGTACTTCTCGTTCTCAATGTTGCGTGATGCAACCATATACTTATGCTCCCCAGTAACGTGTACTAGGTAGTCACCATAACCTATGTACCCCAGGATGTAGGGGTCGTTATCGAGGTACACCCATAACTCGTTAGCACGTTTAATCGCAAACTTTAGCCCTGGTGAATACGATAGTAATGCTTTGGCATAATTCTGTAACTCTGGCTTTGTTTCATCCTCGAAAACACTCGCTCCAATCGTCACAGTTCTATCAATTATTTTACTAACTCTTACGTGTAGTTTATCCATTATCTTTCTCCTTTTACTTCTACTATTGATTTTTTAGAGTGTAAGTACTCCAACTCCAAGGCCGTATTTATCCAACGGTTGTACTGGTTACGTACTCTGGATTGTGCTTGTTTCTCGTCAAGTTCACCCTCGTATGCGTTACGTGAGATACCACTCAAGTCACTGTCACGTACAAACATATCAAGCAGATCCACACGACATGGGTGATCTTCAGTCTTAAACACATGGGCTATGAAGTCACCCTTGCCTTTCCAACTCCACCAATGACTCATTTCTTGACTATCTTCACCGCGCCATCCATTATAGTGTTCATTCAAGTTATCCTTAACTTTCTCATACGCGTGGTAGTCGTATCTCCCATCACCAATATCAACGAGTGTCCACATAGCACCGATGTAACCCCACATACCTTCGATAGCATCTTTGAGGTCAGCCTTACGTTTCTTGTCAATCCTCTTCTTCGGTGGACTAAACGTAAACGTATTACCCTGCGGTGACCAAAACTTAGAATTAGCGGGTTTGGTGAAGTGCAACTGTCTACCATCGTCTTTGGAACCTGCCTGTTTCCAGAAGTATTCACTCTTTGGTAGGAAGTAGTTAGTTGGCGCACCACCTAATCTCACTTCTATATACTGCTTACCATTCTCAATAAAAAGCCTCATACCGTATGGTAACGTATGTTGAAGAAATGCGTATCGTGTTTGATGTGCGCTTTCACCAGAGCCATTACGTACCTTGATAAACTCGTTACCCTCGTCATCAATAGACCACACCATCGGTGCAAGTGCCTCGACTTCCTGCATGGTTGGTAATCTGTCCATCTTATTCCAGTGAGGCCAAAAGTTAATCTGGTCACACTCTCCATCATTGAGAATGTACTTCTGGTCGTTGACCTTGATAATGCGTTCCCACTTTCTACTGCGAACACCCACAGGTCTAAGGTCATCTTTTTTACTGTGGTTTTTACTGACAACGGGCTTTACTGTGTTGTATAACTTAGCAACTTCAGCAAAGGTATTAGCTTGTACGGTGTGATATCTATATGACATTTTTTTTCTCCTTAATATGTCTTTACAGAGTTCCTTTAAAAACTCTTTGGTTTCATCGTCTAGGTTTTCAAATTCTTCACTCGGTTTCATGTTAGGGATTTCCCTACATCAAGTTTGAGTTGACGTGAACAACCTTACCCACGTCTGGTTTAGCACTCTTGTTGTCAAGGACACACCATAGAACAGGGCAAGTCCATTGACCCCAACTACTACCAAGGTATCCGTCCGTTAGCACAATACATGCTTGTGGTGACACGTTATTGTCCGTCATGTACTGAGGAACACACTCAACCATAGTGCCACCACCACCCTTTGGTTTAGTTGAGTTAATGAGGTTGTCTAGTTCGTGCATCTCATACTTCTCTGCCCGACACACTTCCGTATCCCAGTAGAGTATGCGTACTGCACTAGGCTTGACTGTCTCTGCGATACCTTTGACTTCGGATAAGAACACCGATAGTTCGTGGTCACCGATACTGCCTGACGTGTCAATGGCAAGCACTAGCTCCTCGACTTTCTCCGATACACCACTAGGCATATAGATACCCATACTGATGTACCGTCTGTTAGGTTTACGCCAACTAGAATAGTCTCGCCCTGCACAAGTCTCAGTGATAAACTCACGTAACACCTGCCTCCAATCTACTTGTGGTTGCAGTAACTCGTTAAGGCCACGGTCACCACCACTGCCCATCTTACCTGCGATCATAGCACCCTGACGTATTGCCTCGTCAATCTCTCTGGCAAGGGCATCTTTCTCATCGGGGGTCATGTCTTTAGCACCATCCCAGTCGTGACCATCTAGACTATCATCTTGTGGTGGTGGGTTCTCCTTGAGATCGTGGAATACCTTGGCAGTATCCCAACCCTTGTACTTCACGTCATAACAACCCTTGGTCAACTCACCTGTCATGGTGGCAAAGTTATCCTCATGGTTATCTGCAACAAGTTTGAGATTGATAACGTGATCCATAGCTATGTTCGCTAGTTGTGCGTTATCCTTGGCTAGATGTTGCCACGTTACCAAGTGTCTGTATAACTTGTGATAGTTCTCATGCAACACAAGGAACCGTAACTCTGCGTCATTGAGTTTGTCACAGAACTCTCGCCCATACTGCTCGTTCTTGCCATCAGTACAAGCCGTTGGTACATCATCGACAACTGTGCGTTCACCAATCATTAGTACACCAGACAACGCCACATACT
>Ga0209232_1001092_pt1 | contig 15275 bp, 7 predicted proteins | sample ETNvirenome_2_60_FD_184066 | JGI IMG/M metagenome (GOLD analysis project Ga0209232, IMG submission 184066) | Marine viral communities from the Pacific Ocean - ETNP_2_60 (SPAdes) (version 2) | ecosystem: Environmental > Aquatic > Marine > Oceanic | place: Pacific Ocean | collected 2013-06-22
GCCAGTTTCAGCGTTGAGTGTTATGGTATTTGTCTTTGGATCAAAATTCCCAGCAGAAGACTCACCATTTGGAGCAACAACAAACTGTTTAACCTCTAGTTTGGTGTCGCCAACAACTTTAGATAACACCCCTGCTAGCTGTCTAACACGACCTGTAGCACCTGTTATTCGCAACGCTTGTAACGCTCCTGCTAGGTCTTTACCCTTAATAAGATCACGAACAGCAGGATGCACGGGGATGTCGAGACCCACCACAGCATCGGAAGGTAGTTCATAATACTTCTTAAATGCAGTCCTGATGTTTGGGTTTAACTTTTCTGCGTCTGTAAGAACATCAAGTCCAGCATCAAAGTCAGGGTCTACGGTTTCTCTTTCGCCCTTGGTGTCCTTTTTCTTCTTTCCTTTGGGTGGAGTTGGTTTGTTTTCTTCTACGTACTTTGCAATTTCTTCGGACGTATACACCTTAACAGGACTAGAGTCTGGGAGCGTTACAGTAGCGTTATTTGCTATAGCGGTTGTTTTAGCTTTTTCTTGTGCCGCCTCTGCTTCTGCAACTTTACGATCTATTGATGCTTTAAAAGTACCAGCCTTTTTAGCCGCAGCTTCTGCTGTTTTACTAGCATATCCTTCACCATATTTAGCAACATCATCAATCAAGACAGCTTCCTCTGCCTGCAAGAAATCTATTTGTTCTTGCAAAGCGGAATTCGTTTCAGCATCAAGATTTTTTTCTACCCACTGACGTGCTTGAGCGGCTCGTATCTTACCAGTGCCTTCAAAATGTTTTTTAACGTAGTCGGCATCTGCTGCGGTCATATTTTGTTGTGGTAGCGCGGACGCTCTTAAATCAGCAGCAATGTGCAGTAGTGCGGCAGAGGGATCTTGGTGTTTGCTAAAATACTGGTACGCACCATAATTTTTACTGTTTTTGTTTGGCTTATCACCTTCAATAAGTTCTATAATCTTGTTTGTGTCACTGTCTGTCGCATAAACAACCCTACCCCCAAAAGCCGTATCTTCACGAGAAGTAGGACGCCCTAACACATTATCATTTGTAAGTTCTTTTACCTTACTCTTGATCTTGCGCGTTGTTTCTTTTGCAACTTTTGGCCTTGCGACACGAGTCTTCTTTGGCGCAGCTTCGGGCGCAGCTTTTTTAGTGGTGGCTTGTTTCGGTGCAGCCTTTTTAGTGGTGGCTTGTTTCGGTGCAGCCTTTGCCGCAGCTTTTTTAGCAGCAGCCCGCTTCGTTGGAGCTGCTTTCTTAGCGACCCCTTCGGTGGGAGTCTCTTTTGCTTTAATTTCCGTAGCGGCATCTCGTCCTTCAAATGTTACTCGGTCAGGGCTAATCATTGGAGCAACTCTATCCAACAATGCCTTTGTTTCAGGTGGTAATGCTGGTGCTTCAGCTACAGGGCGTGCTACTGGAGTGACTGTTTTTGCTACTGTAGTGGGCTTAGTCGTTGCTGCTCTTGCAACACCATCAGGGCCAATTCCAATATCTCCCAGTCCTCGTTCTGTAGGTGTTGTTAGCTCCAATGGAGTTAATGAGGTAGTTTCTAATGGAGTTGTGCGACCTGCTGTTCTTCCTGTAGGACGAGCAGGGCTAACTCCAGTGTCTCCCAGTCCTCGTCCTGTAGGTGTGCCAGCTCTGGCGGTATCGGGACTTCCCACTCGTGGCTGTCCAGCAGGAGTAAAGCTAGTTCTATCTGTTCCTGTGTCATCTCTAGCCGGTACGGGCCTTTGCTGATCTTGTGGTACATCGCCTCTAAGTGTGTCGGTCTGCTCATCACGAGTTCCCTCCAACAAGTTTGTGATCTTTCGTGATACATTCGGGTATTTTTCTTGAACGTTTTTGTTGCGGCTGTACGCCCCCAACTGCTTGCGTACGGCATCGCTATTTAAGTCTTTACCAATAACACGTTTACGCAAAGGAGCTTTAGGCTGCACGCCAAGCTCGTCTAACATTTCTTTTGTTACGGGTACAGGATCTGGTGCAGGTTCTGGCTCAGTAACAACTTCTGGTGCAGGTTCTAGTGCAGGTTCTTCTGGCACAGGTTCTGGCGTATACCGTGGCTTCGGCGCTGTCAATTTTGAAACAACGCCGCGAGAATCGGCAGCACTTCGCCTCGGCTTTCTTTCGCGCCCTTCAGGTACAAATGGCACTTCAGTGCGTGCAGTTGTTACCCCTTCAGGGTCAGTTTGAAAGTCTGCAGGGCGTATTTCTGGCACAGGAGACCTAGCTATAGCCTCTTCAATATCAAGTTGTTCTTCTTTTGGTTCTGCTCTTCTTACTTCCGCAGCTTCGGGTACATCCATAAATTGATCTGCGCGACGTAATTCTTCTGGGCCAAGACGACGGCGCTCTTGCTCTTGCTGCAATGCAAACAAGTCAGGCTGCTCAAACGCTGCTTCATCTCTAGCATCAATCGCACGTGATGCTTCACGATCTCTAGCCTCTTGCTGTGCGCGTTCTTCTTCTAGCTGTCTAGTTCTATCTCCTTCAAAACTAAACAACTCAGGTTGTGCGGTATCTGTTCTTGCTGCAGATCTTGTTGCATCAGCAACACGCAAGTCCCGTGCAGTATCCGCTATTTGTAGTTCTGTAGGATTTGTAACTCCCTGTGCGGCAAGAGCTTCTAACGCTGCGGACGTGTACTGTTCTACTTGTTGTTGTTCATAATAATCAGCTATAAATTGTTCTTCTGAGTCAGTAAATAGTACGTCTCGTCCTTCAGCGTCTACCTCTCTTGTTGGTTCTGCATATGAAGACGCTACACGAGATGGGAACAACTCTCCTTGTTCTTGATCCCCTTCAAGCGCAGGTAAATCTGTTTCAAGTAAATCTGGATCTCCATCACCTCGTGTACGCCGCCGCATAGCGGCAAGTTCTACAAGTGATTGTACAAAACCACCGACACCACCGCCATATGCTGCAGCTTCACCAGTGCCTTCAAACGTGCCTCGCTCTGGATTGTATATACCCTGCTCAATAAGGTTTTGAGCAACACCCGCAGCAGCTTCTTGAAGCCCTTCAAGGCTACCCTCACGAGCAATCCTACCTAAACGATTAAGAATAGCGTCAGATGCGTTGTCTCCTAACCCTTCTCTAAAAAATTTAAGGAATCTCATTGGCGAGACAAGTTCGGATGCGCCTACAACCGCACCAAGAGCTGTAGCTCCCGCACGTTCACCTGCCGTTGCATCACCTGCACGAGCGCGTTCGCTAGCCTCGCCAGCACCAGCACTAACAGCCACTCCAGCGCCTAAAAACGGATTAACGGCAGTCGCAGCAAGAATACCACCAAACGAGCCTAGTGCTTCACCAAACTTGCGTGATACTAGATCTTCTTCCCCTTCATCTGCACCAGTAATATAATCTTCAGTAAAATCACCAACAGCTTGTATGCCGCTACGCAACACCTGTTCAGCATCTTCTGGAAGTGGGGTAATTACACCAAGGGCTGCGGACTCAAGAACTCCAACAGCACCGCCAATAAGTCCTTTACCAAACCCTTCGACTTGGTCTATGAGATCAACTTCTTCAGCCGCCTCTCTTTCTTTAGAATACAGCTCTAGTTCTAAATCACGGTAGGACTGTAATTTATCTTCTCTTATTTGTCGCCTAACCGCAGCAATAATTTCTGCTTTAGGGGCGTTTTCTGGACCTTCTACTTGATAGGTAATTCCGTCAGGGCCAATAACTTCGTATAACGCCATAATAGCCCCTTATGAAATAGTATTTACAGTATAGCCGTCGTCACCACTGCCACCACCTGTCATTTTTTCGGCTTGCTCTATAAGATCTTTAAGCCCTGAAATGGTTGCAGAAATTGCTTCGTTCTTTAGCTTAATCAGTTCAGCAGATGAAAGACCTTTGTATTTTTTATTACCTTGCATTTGTTGTGCTTCGGTAATCATGGGTGCAAACACAGTCTCGTAATTATTTGTAATGTCGCCAATAATTTTCTCAGCACTTTTTATAGTATCTAGAAGTTTTATGTTGTTACCTGTACGTTGAATCTCAGCTATCGCATCGTAGTATTTCTCTGTTATAGAATTTTTACGTTCAGCCATAATTCCATCTATGGCTTTTAAACTCATTTTTACTTTGCCTTCATATTTTGCCAAATTACCTTTAAAGGCTTGATCTGCTATTTGTAACACAACTCTAAGTTCACTTTGTCTTTCTGCTATAGCAGTTTTTTGATTACCAAGATCCGCTGCTAAAATTTTATCAGCTTGATTTGAAGCATATTGTAATTCTGCTTCGGTAATATTTGCTATTGTTGTGCGTCCTTGACGTACATCTGCAGCAGCTTGTGCAAACGCAACATCACCTGACGCAAGCGCATCTTTCTTAAATCCTTGACGTTCAGTAACATCTGCGCCTTCTTGTACAAGACGCTTGTCCTGCAGTCCCATACGCTCGCCACGCAACGCGTCAATACCCGCACGTTGTCTACCACGCTCTCTAATAGACGCCCCTGCACCTGATGCAAGTGTAGAGCCTATAGTTGTGCCAGTTGCGCCAATAAGATTCTGGATCAAACGTTGACGACGTAATTCAGCCGGATCGCCATACCGCAGGCTTTCAATACCTCTTACTTCATTTTCTTGAGCTTTGCGCTCGTTAATTACACGATTTCTTATAGCTTGATCTTCTTCTGAAAGCTGCAAATACTCAAGCGCTTCGTCTCTAGCATCTGTTTTTGCAGCTTGAGGATCTATAGCCATTTGTGCTTTTGCATCAGCACGCAATTCGTTAAACACTGCCAATTTTTTTGGATCTTGTGGCTTATAAGCTACAGTAGGCACTGTAGTTGTTAGTGAGTCCAGTATGTTAGCGTCAGTATTCGGACTGGGAGCAGCACCAATATCAGTGCCAAGCTGGTCAAACGCTGATTTAAGATTATCAGTAGATTGATTTGTTGCAGGTTGATTTGTTGTTGCATCTCTTGGATCTGAAGATTCTGGTCCCCCTAAACCAGCTAGCATATTAGCGCCAATACCACCCATGGCATCAGGAACATAACCCGGATCTCCTACACCTTTTGAGGCTCCAGTGCCTACAACATTACCCTGCATACCTTGAGTGGCTGCGAACATTTTTCCTGTATCTTTATAGTCTCCATCAACCATTTTTGTTCGACCAAGCGTAGGTGCTTCACCTTCGGGCGTTGCTCCAATTTTGTCTTGTCTAGAATCCCGTTGTGCGCGAGCGGCTTGTCGATTAGCAGCATCTCTATCTAAAGTAGCGGGATCTTCATATCCTTCTCTACCTAACAACGCCTGTATCATTTGATATTTTGTAATTTCATCTATATCTGTGCGGTCTTTAAGTTTTTGTAATTCTTCAAACTTATCTTGTGCTGTGCCTCCGTTAGAAAACCCAACAATGCCGCCTTGTGCCATCATTTGTTTTGGAGAAGGGCGAGCAGCGGCCCCGGGCAAACCCCTTTGAGCAACACGCTGTAAGTTCTTTTGTTGCTTGGCCTGACGGTTCTGCATAACGCCAGCTACACCCTTTAACATCTCTTGCTTAGTCTGCCCAACAAGCTCTTCTTCGTATTGTTGAGCAATGGTCTTAGGGTTTTTTTGCCTTTTCATTTGCAGGTCACGAGCAATAGCAGCTTGCTCTGATTTCATTTTTTGCAACGCGAGCAAATCAACAAGTTGTTTGCTTTCAGTATAACGTTTTTGCAGTGCGCCGGGATTGCCACGATACGCGTCTACTTTTTGTTGGATTGTGTCATCAATGCCGTATGTCATACTTAACTCCTTTGCCCAGAGCCAAAAATGTCATCATACAGTTGCATAATACCACCCGATGTCTGCATAACTTGAGACAACTGACTAGGCTGTGCATATGTGTATGATTGTGTTGCTAGTGGCAGACCTTGCAACAGGGACTGCATGTACTGCACGCCCTTGTATGGGAAGTCTCTTTCTTCTCTAAACTGCGCGTAATCAGCCGCCACGCCTTCAGACTCGATTGCACGCTGTTGCGCTCCAAGATCTGCTTGTCTGGTCAAAGCCGCAAGCCCATATGTGTTTGCTGCATCCTGCGCGGCTTGCTGCCTTCCTTGCTCTACATTAAACTGTTGCTGCGCCCTATCAAACGCTGTTGAATACCCAGCACCTGTAATACCAGCAAGATTTTGCAATAGATTACGACGATTTTCTGCATCCATAATAGCTTGACGTGACCCGCCAAATGCTCCAGCTCGTGTAAGCCTACCTGCATCTGCTGTACGTTGAATATCTGATTGACGACGTGCCTCATCAATTTGAGGCTGTAGTGCAGACTGAATGTAGGGATTCATATATTGTTGTGCGGTACCAGTATCAGTAAAACTGCCGGGGGCAAAATTACCCATATCTTGTGTAGGCACAGTAAGTCCCGCAATTCCAGAGAACGCCGCCTGTTGCGCTGCAGATTCACCCGCAGTAAGTGGCCCACCGTACCCTTGGTAGTCCATTGCACCGAGCGCCTGACCACGCCCAAGCATCTCAGTAACATATGGACCCACATAGGTAGAAAGAGCAGACTCTGTGCCAAGCTGCTGTCCAGCCATCGGATCTTCATATGTGGCTGCTGGTTCTGCTGTGTTTTCTGCCATAATTTACCTCATGCTGGTAAGAAGTCTTTAGGGTCTATTTCTTTACCCTGCTTCTCACTCCCTGTGCGTTCTTTGCGTACTCTAGCCATCATATCTTCTAATACCTTTGCGCCAGCCTCTGAATTGCCGTTGCCTAAATGACTTACAACGTCTGCTGGAATTACAAACTCGCCATCACTAAGTGCTGCTGGCTGCTCATTATCAATCATAGCAGGCTTTTTGTCTGCCATGCCATCTGTAGCGCCGTCTAAAAACCTACCTCGCTTCAGTTGAGCGATACCCCCAGCAGCCATCTGTTGCGCAGGTTGCACAGCAGGTTGAGGTGTTTGTGCAGCTAACGCAGCTTGTGCAGCGGCGGCATCTTCAACGGCACGTATAGGAGCTAATGGCTGACCTTGCCTGTTTTGCGCTGCAAGATTTGCGCGATTAAGCGCTTGAAGTCCCGCTACCTGCTCGGATGTGTCTGCGCCGTCAAAGCTAACATCAGTAAAGTATCTTTGTCCGCCACTGCCCGGACGGCGATTTGGATCGTAGGTACCCGGCACCTGCATACGATTTACAGTGTACTTAGGAATACTGCCTTGATAACCCATGGGACGATTAGAGGAGCTACCCTCACCAAACAACCCAAACAGTTGCGCTGCGCCCCCCGCAGCACCTAATATTTTACCGTAATCGTAACCGCCATCGCTTGTTTTAAAGGCACCTGTAAGACTATCAAAAACGCCGCTATCTTCTTGTTGGTTAGTGTAGTCGCTAACTGCACTATCTAAATAATCATACGCATTATCAAATACTCCCATCACTTACCTCCAATGAGCCGTAGCAACTCTTCATTTGTGTCAACAATTCCACCTTGAGCGTACGGACCTGCTTTTGTGTAGAAGGCTTCTTGCCCAGCATCACGGAAAATACTTCCAAAGTCGTATGCAGGACCAATCTTTGCGGGGTCCACAGGGTTTACTGTAGTTGTTCTTCCAGCTTCCTGAAGTAGCATACCTTGCAAATCCCTTACATTCCGCAGTCTATCCTGCGTTTGAATTTGTGTTTGTATTTGAGTCTGTGCATCCATTTGCTGCTGTGTCTGCGCATCTAATTGCGCTTGTATTTGCGCTTGTATATCAGCTTGTTGCTGTTGCTGTGCCGCTGCTTGCTGATCTAACTGCGAAAATATTCCTGTAGCAGGTTGAAATTTTGACTCGGGCGCAAAGGTAACGTCTTGACCTTGTAGTGCATCATTTAACAGGTTCTGATCGTTTATGTCAACAATACCATCCCCTGTAACATCATACCCTAATTGCTGTTGCGTAAACTGAAATGGTGTCGTGGGCGTTGTTTCGGAAAATGCCTCTGTTTGTGCAATAATGTCAGAAATAAAGTCTACATCTGCGCCCGTAACTTCGGTTGCAGGTTTACCAATTATGTCTGCAATAGATTGAATATCAGTGCCTAGAGAAGCAGCAGTTGCACTCACATCACCAATCTGCTGTCCTAACTCAGTCTCGACATCACCAATCTGCTCGCCTAGTGCAGTCTCGACATCACCAATCTGCTCGCCTACGGCGTCAATATCACCGACTTTGTCACTAAGTTGTCCGACATCGTATCTTAACGTGTTATATTGAGCAGCAGGTAGAGCTTCTTCTAATCGCGCACTTAGTTCACTTTCTGGCACCTGCCCTACTAACTTTTGCACATCTTCTGGACGTACGTCAGGAAGCCCTGCTTCTGCAAAAGCATCACGAACCTCAGATTCATCAGTCATAAATGGATCAGAATTATTAATAAGTTCTTGGATGGTATCTGTTTGTGGACCTTGCCTTACATACTCACTAATAAAATCTGGAGGTAATTGTGATACATCAAATCCTGCATCCTCTAATGCTGCTATTACCTCTGCTTCAGTGGTCATATTTTCGTCAGCATATTTAATAATATCGTCGCGCACCTCTTCTTCAGGTGTGAGTTCTGGCGGTAGTTCTGGTGCGGGATCTACAGGATCAAGTATAGGATCTACAGGATCTACAGGATCTACAGGATCAGGTGTAGGGTCAGGTGTAGGGTCAGGTGTAGGGTCAGGTGTAGGATCAGGTGTAGGGTCAGGTGTAGGATCAGGTGTAATACCCAAATCTTCGTCTGTTATTTCATTAGCTCGTACATATTGTTGAACTTCTTCTGGCGTAGCTTCATACCCAACACTGGCAAAAAAGTCTGCTGCTTCTGCCTGTGTTATTGAGTACGGGTCAAGTCTTGTTTGTAAATCTGCAGCCGCTGCAATAGGATCTTTTTGTCCACTTAGTTGCGCTATCTGTTGTTCAGTTAGTGTAATTCCTTCTAGTTCAGCGACGGCAGCGACCTCAAGATTATCAAAAAATCTATCATCAACGTAAGTGTCTAGATTACTTCGTGCATCTGCTTCAGGGGTATTGCCAACAAAACTAGCCACTTCATCTGCAGTAGCCGAATAATCTTTTACTGCAAAATCATTCATTGCTTCTTGCGCTGTAAAATACGCATTATCGTTTACAGTATTGAGTAGGCTAGTTTGTATTGTATTGTCGTTTACACCCGCTTCAGCCAATATTCCAGCCGCAGCTTCTGCATCAGCAGGATTAAGTCTTGCCGCTTCTATTGCTTGATTTATTGTGTTGTTAAGAGCTAGTAACGTGTTAGCACGAGCATCATCAGCGGGTCTATATTGTCCGTACGCTATCTCAGCTTCTTCAAAACTCATACCACCTTGGCTTGCGGCACGTTCAGGAGTAGGAGTAAACGCTTTTTGTATGCCTGCCGCAGTCACAACTGTCGTAGCAACTTTAGATCCTATGACAGTGTCCATAACCAAAGCCGCTGCTATATCAGGACTAACTAACGCGTCAGGATCTAACTGCGCTAACCCTTTATCTGATATTAAAGTACCATAATATTTAGTTACGCTTTCTGTAATACTTTCTACTGCTTCTTGTCCTGTTTCTTTAGCCACTGCTGTAGTTGCTGCAAACAGTTTTGTAGCCCATTCTCTAGCGCCATTTGTTACAGTGCTTGATTTACTACTTACCAACCCAAGCGTATCACCTACGATTTCTTCTAATTTAGCTCCTCCAGCAATCTTGTTAGTTATCGCGCTAACTAAAGCTGTGGTTGACGAGGTGTTCATAGCTACATCATGTGCATACGCTTCAGCCTGTATTGCATTTAACCCAGAATTTACTCCAACATTTCGAGCTTCGTTAAAGGTGTTTATATATGTTTGCCCAGCCACTTCAGCTACATCAGCAGCTAATACTGTACCAAAACCTAGTTTTTGCCCTATATGTCTAGCAGCTTCGTCCCCAAATCCCTTAGCTTTAGCAGCTAAACTACCATATTTTCCAACGCCATAACCTAACCCAAAATTTATACCTTCTTCTATTACTTCTGCACCAACGTATTCTGTAAAAAATACAACAGGCGATTCTTTTGCGCTGTCGTATAACGCCATGCCAGAGTTATATACTTGTTCATAAAATGGAATTGGAGAGCCATCCGATCTGGTTTTTAACTGGCCGTTTTTATCAAGATTTGCGTTGGTAACATTTTTAAGAATACCTTCAGATTGCGCTTTCCATTCATCAGTTTTTAAATCTGCGCCTGCCGTAGCTAAAATATTTGATAACTTATTAGTTACACCAATAATATCACTTCCAAGAGCATCATGAGCTTTTACTATCTGGTCATGGTGTAATGCGGAATATCCCGGCGAATATGCTACATAAGGCGCTAAAGAGTTTAGGAAAGCAGCCGTACCTCCTAAAGTATCAACTACGTTTGCTGTTACATTTTCAAGACCAACCCCTGCAAAATTACCCATAAAAGCATCAAGGTTTTTCTTTGCTTCTTCATCAAGCACTGTATTAGTAAATAGATCGTATATACTACTACCTACTCTTGCTTGCTCTTTAAACCCTGCAACACTTGAATTGATATCTTCTACCTCGGTAGCATCTAAGCTATTTTGAAATTTAAACAGGGCTTTAGGATTAACTTTTCCTAAACTTGCTAAATCGCCACCAGCGGGATCTGCTACAAACTCATCTGAAAAATTTTTATGTTTATTAAAATAATCTGTTTGCGTTACATCTCCGCCGCTTTCAACAAACTTTTCTGTCTGAGCTATACCTTGATTAAATGCCAACACCGCTAACTGCGAGCTACCAAGTCTTTCGCTTGCTTTTGCATGAAAATCTAAGACGTATCCTTCTGATATTACAGGGTCCATCAAAGCTGTATCTACACGGTCTTTGTTTTCTAGATAAATTCTTCTTGCAGTGGCAGCATACTTATTTGCGTCAAACTCTTTTGTAATAACTCCATCTTCACCAGTTACAAACTTCGTATAATCGCGTTTGTTAAGTTCGTCTAATAAGTCAGGAAATAAGGACTTTACTCCATACCCCGGCGCAATAGCAGACACAGGTTTAATTTGAAAAGCACCTACACCGTCACCTTCTCTATTTACGATGTTTGTACCACCACTACTTTCGGTCATCCAGTAACCGTGTGATATTGCGTTAGCAGGAGTAAATTTGCCTGTTTTTACTATTGTTCCTGCATCATTATTCCATTTTGCTACATCTAACTCGGGTATAGTCCACACCAATTCGCCTGCATCGGTAGGAGTTAAAACTGCTCGCCCAGTGCCAATATCAACATTAGTTACTCCTTCATCAAACACGTAATCTTCAGGAGCTAAACCGGGATCTGCAACAAATGCTTTTGCGTATTTAGCTAGATCAACTGTCCCTTCATCTCTATCCGCAGCGTCAACTGATTCCGCGTAACTAAATATTTTTTCTTTTATTTCACCAAACACTTCCAACTCATTGTCTGGGTGATCGTAGTTTCCAAGAGATGTTTGTATATCTTTTATCTGGTCTTTAGATAGCGCAGTTATAGGTAGTCCGGTCTCATTGACTGCTCGCATAAACAACGCTTGTTTTTCTGCGGCTAGTTCTTTTTCGCGGTCTGCATTGTTGACGGTTAGTTGTTGATCTTTGCCTTCAGTAAGCCAATGTTCGTAAGGATCTTCATCTGCATCAAGGTTGTGCATTTCCTTGTATTCACTAGGCTTAAACGTATCATTAGTCATTGCACGAGTAAGCGCTATTTCTGCTGCGCTATACGCGGGTTTTAGTGCATCGTCTAACTGATCCCCAGAAGACACAAGCTCATCTCTAAGTGTCATATATTCAGAGTTAAGCGTCTCTAATTTAGCATATCCGGCGTCTAGTAAAGGTTTTAGGCTGTCTAGTTTTGGTTTAAATATATTGTTGTAGTCGTCATTTAGTTGTGCAGCGTAATCATTAAATGCTGTAACAGCGGCGTTGGCAGCGTCAGCTTTTGCCTGTGTAGGAGTAGCTTCAAATATAGCTGTAAGACGTTCTGCCTCTGCTTGTAGTCTGTCTTGTTCATCAAACCGTGGAGACATTTCAGCTACAGTTGAATTATACTCTGCAGAGTTTCGTTTATATTCTGCACTAGTTGTGTTTATTTCTTCAGTTTTTGCTTCAGCAGCAGCATAATCTCCAGTAACTTTATCAATAGTGTTACGTACTTGTTTGTCTATGGCTTTATTAAGTTCTTCTGTTCCATACTTGTTTATAGACGCATAAAGACTGTCAGATACATCGGCACCACTAAATGTAGCAGCGGTTACACTTTGTACCGCACCTGTAATTGCTGATAGCTGTGTAGGGGTTAGGTTGTCATTAGTGTCTACATACGACTTTACCATCTCTGTGGTAATTTTAGCTTGCGCTACAGCGTTTATAATTGTGCCACCAGTGACTTCTTGCCCTGTAAGAGCTGCATTTAACGTTGCAGACACTACATTTTTAACTGTGGGGTATTCTTCAAAAAATGATTTGACTTCTAAAGGCACCAATTCTCCGGTGTCTGTATAGCGCATATCGCCAGTACCTGCGCCCGTGCCACCAGTAATATCTCCACTAACTGCTCTATCAACTTGATCTAAACCTGCAGCAATTCCTGCTTGTACGCCGCCCCGTATAAACGCTTGTACAGGATCCTCTCCAGTGACTACTGCCCCCGCTGCGGCTCCTGTTGCCTGCCCAACTACCTGCCCTGCCACAGCAGAACCTGTTGCTGTTGTTGTTGCTGTACCGGCATAAGATCCTGCGGCAGCGCCTACTTGCCCCGCTACATATGCTCTTGCTGACGCTTCAAGTATATCACCAATATCACCGCCATTTTGTGCAACATCTGCAGCTTCTATAAGCGGAATAGCCCATGGCGCGTATACTGCTGCCGTAGCTGTGGCTATAGCCTTTATAGGATCGTCTTTAACAGCTTCTACAACATCATCAACGGCATCTACCACAGGATCTACAATGTCATCTACGACAAAATCACCTATATCGCCAATGACATCGCCAACTTCATCAACGATGTCTTCAATAACATCAATAGGGTTTGGTACGCCGCCCATTAAGTTATGCCTTCCAATGGATCTTCGCCTATTTTAATAAGCAGTACGTAATTACCATCTTTTGTATTTTTTGCATAAAGTTCGGTATCAGTCTTAGCTAATTTTTTCTGTAGTATTTTTATTGCGGACAGTAAATTTTTATCAGAAAAAGAAGCTACATAATGCGTTATACCTTTTTCTTGTAAATAAGCTCCATAAGCTATTATATTTTTTATATAATTTTTAGCTGTATCTACATTTAATGGGCGTCCAAGCATTTTGTGAGAGGCTTGCCCTGTGCCTCTATGTCCAATAAATACAGTGTTTCCAAACTGAACTGTGTCTGCGTTTGGTAAAGATCCTTCTTTACTTAAAGTAAGCATTGCAGTTTTAACAGGTACATCTAAACCCACACCACCTTTTTCCATATTATCCAACGCCATAATTAGTATGGTGGGTATGTCTAACTCTTCTTTATTACTGTTTACGGTTCGCATTAGCTAACCTCCAAAATGCTAGCTACAACATGCAACCTGTTTGCTGTTGCAGCGGTAACTTTTAGTATCTCCCCTGTTTGTACTACAAGCGGACCTGTCAACAATTCTATTGTAGCGTTTGCACTAACAGCTTTAGTTTTAAATACGCTAAACGTAGCAGGAGACGATTCTGCATCTGTAATTGTAAGAGTTATGGTGTCGGCATTGCCAGAGTCTTCGGATACAAGAATAGACTTTACTATGGCTGTAGTAAGCGCAGGAGCAGTGTACAACGTTGTTACGTCAGTGCTTGTTAAGTCTTTTTTTGCATTTGTATATACGTTTGGCATTAGCTCATAAACCACCCAACAGCTTCTGCTCTATCAGATACAGTAGCATTACGTATTGCTGTATCTACTTGTGTAAAATACAGTCGCAACACGTTGTTAAACTGCTCAAAATCTTGTTGATTATACTCTACAGGGGCATATGGTAAAGCAGGAGCGCGAAAAGCCACCCCATAGTTTGTGGTATCTATAGCCATTATCGTCTCCCATCTGGGCGCATATCAAGTCTAGGAGATCCAAATTGCCAAGTAACCCCAATGGCGCTAGACTCTACTCGCATAGACATCTGCCTACCACGCACTCGAATATCTATTTGATCTGTATATACTTCAACAGGAGAAGATGCGCTGCGCGTGACGGTAGCATTATTAACACCTCCTGTAGAAGCAGGAGAAGTAATTCCAGCCCCAGAGTTTGCCAAAGGCTTTAAGGTCATCGTAACTACAGGGCTGTCGGCTGTTGATCCATCAAACGATACGTCAGGTATTACACGATTTATTAACGCAAATTTATGACCGTCATCCAAATCAAAGTCTGCAGATTCTACAAACGCTGTAATTGCAGTCTCAGTAGCCGTTTCATTGTCGTTGATGCCATCTTCATGGTTAACTAGATTGTTATTATATGTTGCTGCTAACGGGTTATCACGTAACCCAGAGTCAAGCCACGCAGTGCGAGCCAAAGTCCCGTAATACCATATATTTTCCATGTAATTATATATAACATAACGATCTATATTGTTTGAGTTGGTAGAGCAGTAGAACCACCACACCTCATGGAATGACTCATTGGTGCCAGAGAACACTTGATCGTATTGTTGCGTATTAAAGTCATTAAATACGTACTTACGCACATCACATTTTAGTGGCTGAGAGCGACCATCATATTTGTAAAACTTATCTGTACCCATCCAGTATGCAATACCATTAGCGTAGGCCACAGATTTTTGTCCCGCAATTGATATGTTTTCACCAACAAGCGATGCTGCCCATACTGCAGGTGCGCCTACATACTGCAGGGAATACAAAGAAGAGTCTGTAAAGACTAAGACTTCTTGCCGAGCTTGAGATGCCGACACGATCTTTGTACCACGAGACAAACGCAAACTACCTGCTTGATTAGTGGCTGAAGGCGTCCAATTAACAGCATCTTCTTGGTCAGACCAGCGTACAAGCGTGGGGTCTATTGTAGAAGTGCCAATAGCGTTAGTTCCAAAACAAAATACAAAGCGACTAATATCAGATACGAGCAACAAGTTTTGCGCAGTAGGAACGTCCGATGCGCCACTCAACGACGATAGCTCTACAGCTCTAGTAGATAATGAGGTGCTAGTCCCAGAATCCCATATGTACAACCTGCCACCACT
>Ga0209232_1001093_pt1 | contig 15273 bp, 15 predicted proteins | sample ETNvirenome_2_60_FD_184066 | JGI IMG/M metagenome (GOLD analysis project Ga0209232, IMG submission 184066) | Marine viral communities from the Pacific Ocean - ETNP_2_60 (SPAdes) (version 2) | ecosystem: Environmental > Aquatic > Marine > Oceanic | place: Pacific Ocean | collected 2013-06-22
AAGCTCTTCAAAAATATCGCACAAATGTTCACGTCGATATATGATGACAGAGTTTGGTTCGACTTGATCCAACTCCTCCACAGGTACATCCATGAGAACATCGTCGAAAGTCACATCTTTTTCTGTTTCTTTTCGCTTGTATTTTTGCGCAAGCAGTACCGATCGTGAACCAATATCCTTTCCTTCCCTTCCCGTTCTTGCCGCCAGTGCCTTTGACTTTTCCTTATTGTATAAATACATGTGGTTGTCTGCAATTTCATACACAATCGCTGGACGATTACTGTGTAGCTTTTCCGGTCGATACTTGTGAATACATTGTCCCGTAAAATCGCTTATGTAACACGACATCCGAAACTGTTCGCAAAAGTGCAGCAATTGAAAACTTGTAATCCCTTCGTCCAATTTTGCCAGATTGAATTCACGACTCATCGATGAATCCCATAATCCAAACGCCTTCACCATTTTCTCGTCACTCGTCAATACCTTTTTCATCCCCATATGTCGGTCAAATCCAATCTTTTTGCGCAAAGTATCAATCACGCAACGTCCCGTGGCCTTCAATTTTAACGTCGTATCATAAAATTCATTCCAACGATACATTTGCTCCTGGAACATCCGAATGTTCATCGCCTCCTGACTGCCGGGACCAACGATCACATCGGAGATCACCACAACATTGTCAAATATGATGGGATATGCCCTGTTTCCTCGTTGATAGTAAGTATTCGTCTGTGCATCGTACGCTGCAATTCTCAACTTGGCTCTCTCAATAGCATTGCGTTGTGCATTTGAAAAATTAGCCTTGTACGGATATCCAACAACATACTTGCCATTCACGCGTTCTGTCTGCGTCTTATATACCGATTCATACATATTATCTTCCTTTTCATCATATTCCGTCGTGTAGGTGAATTCCACCACCATGACTCGAGTTTGACTCCGATACAATTTACCACGATGCATATTGACACCCATGCCCTCCATCGACAACACACCGCTTTTCATGAGTCTGCGATGGGCACGACCCAAATATTTCAAGGGTCGTCGCCCTGTATATTGAACACGCTCGCCTCCTGCAAGAATTTGTCCAACGTTCATTATTGTTATTATTATTGTCAGATAAAAATAATATCCTTAAATTACTTTTGGGTAATCCAAAATTTTCAACACCACTCACACCATTTTTTTAATTCTTCATCCCTAATATTTTTTTTAACATACTTAAACATAACAAAACAAAAAACACGTATATATCTTTAAAATGCCGTGCAATTGTTCAAAGAAAAAGTCACAATCATCGACCCTTTCAGACCAAAATAACACGAAAAAAAATAACGAAAATGAAAAAAATGCATACCCCGCACGAGACGTCCCAAAACAGCTCATTCTCAGGCTTTGTGCATATAATACGTTGCCAAAATTGCGGATTACATTTAGCCCCGGACGAACTTTGACATTTGGTGTGCTTACTTTTGCTTCTCAACAAACCAAAAAAAAATTAATTTATGTAACAGGGCAATACAAAATTTGTACGGTCGGCTACATTGTGAATTATACAAATGGTCATTATAAAGAAGAGTATGGGACAGATCTACCTCGCCATCTCGTGGATAAGGACGACTTTGCCAAAACGAGTTGTGGTTTGAATGTTCGACTGTGTCATTTCGAGAATCGAAAGCATTTACCCCATTATGTACCAGACACATGGACAGATCATAATTGTTACATTCCTTCTACTTCCTCTACGACAATGATGCATTATCACGGGTTTTCTGATGCAGTCATGAGGCCAGCCTCGTTCAAAGATTTTTGGTCGGGCGAAGGACTTACCGGGCGTCAGGAAAAGGATTTGCAAACTAATCTCTACAAAATAAGTAAATGAAAGCCTATTTGCGCAAATCGAAGCGTCCCACGAAAAAATGGGCAGTCACCTTAGATGGTGTCACAATTCACTTTGGACAACAAGGCGCGCCTGATTATACCACAACGAATGACGAAGCACGCAAACGGGCCTACCTCGCACGACATCGATCTCGGGAAAATTGGAGCAAGAGTGGGAAAAAGACGGCAGGATTTTGGTCACGATATCTCTTATGGAACGCAAAAACAATTGAAAAAAGTAAAAAATATATCACGGCACGATTTGGGATAAAATTTGTTTAAGCCGGAGATCCTCCTCCACCTGCTCCTCCAATTTCATGCGCCACCCAAGTATTACCTGTATCACCACCGTTTCCGGCGGTGCACAAATAAATTCTAAATGAAGGAGCGGGGGTACCGGCGGCAGGAACAAACCGAAGATCTCCAGGATTTCCTGGGGTTGTCGTGCCTGGGACTCCTCCTGGCCCTGCTGCTGATACTGGTACCCTTAGATTCGTAGTGACCTGAACTCCACTTGCTACGAGGTCCTCACTCACCTCAAGTCGTGCTTTAAATAAGTCATCACCGTACGTAGTCATTGTTTTTTGTTTCTTTTATATGTAAGGGAGAGAAAAATCATATGAGTTCACCGCCCTTTGAATATATCATGAATAATGCATTTTTAGCCTACTGTGGAAAACGAGCCTTGACGGATCATGCTTATTGTAACTTTCAAGACGAAAAATGTCATTATGTCACAGAAGTATCCCTTCGGCGACGACAAATCAGAGCCCTCAGAGAAACAAAACACCTGGCCTTTCATCAACATCATATCATAGACATGATCAAAGATTTTCTCGAAATCGACGATACGAGTATGATGGAAGCGAAAAAAAAATACGAAAATGCAAAAGTCATTGAACAGCACGCTTACGACGCCTATCGCGGGGTTGTCATTGTGTCGACTCCGAATCCTTTTGACTGGCTGTCGTAGGTTTGCGCAAACGTTCTACGGAAATATTCTGTATGCGAGATGCAACATTTTCTGTCTGACCCTTAATTCTGCTTGGATTGTTTGTCATATCATATACAAAATGTCTCTTCCACCCAAGATGTTCCGCCACCCTTTGTGCGTTCCGAAAGAATTCAATCTTGTAAATGTCACCGTCGTTGTCCTTGTGCGTAACTTTGTAATGAAATTTAGGCATATTACTTATATATTTTGCGCAGATTTATTTTTATGTCCTTATCCCATGAATGCACCTGGGTTCGATCGCCCGCCGCTGAAGAATTCTGACGCATCAATGTCTTGACCTGCCATTGACGGCGCATACGATATGGGTACCGTTTCACTTTCCTTCTTTTTCTTCTTCTTTTCTCCAAAGACATGATCAATGAGCATACTCACACTCCCGCCGATGAGACCCGCAAGTCCCCCCATCAGGATTCCACCAGGTCCAAATTCGGCACCTAACGCCGCATCCGCAACGGCATCCGTGAGAAAGCTTGCACCGGTATCTGTAGCAGCACTTGAACCGGCAGCTTCTGTCGCGGCATCTCCCCCTCCGCCCTCTAACAATTGAGTTCCCTCATCTGCTTCTGCATCAGCGTTCGTTTTACTCTCCCCATCCCCCTCTGTACTTCCTGTTGGTGTGTCTGTAGGACTTGAACCGCTCCGTCCTGCAACTTTTCTCGCCGTGACATCAATCAGCTTATTCACGAATGGCTCCGTGACCCCCTGCAAACCTCCGCCCACGATGTCTTGTGTATCTTGATCTTTCACTCCCAATGCTTGAAGTCCCTTACCAATGCCAAGACCGAGAGCAGCACCTGAAAGAGCACTTATTCCAGTTAAGGGATTAAATTTTTTCGGGAGAAAACCTGGTCTTGCTGCCGATTCAAAAGCTCGAATACCCTGCAATTTTCGGACCGCTGCATCAGCCGCATAATTAAATGCTGTTCCTTCTACAAGACTTTTAACGTCCTGTCCTCCTTCACTCTGAGGGTCCAGGAAGCCTATTCCTAATTTATCACCCACCGCATCGAGTCCCTTATCGACGATGTCACCGACAGTGGCCGCACCAAAAGCGCCTGCGGCCGACGCACCTAAATGTCGAGAAACCTCGCCTGCATGTAAGCGGTAAAAATGATCCATGACATCTGCCTTTGTCCTTTGTAAGAAACTCGTGTGTTCGTCAGGTTGTGGAAAAGTGCCTAATCGAATTGCTGCATCATTCACTCGTTCCCCTGATTTTACTTCCATGCCTTTCTGTTCATTTAAAGCCGCATTTTGTTCCTCCTCCGATTTATTCAAAAATTCATTTTTTTCCTCGCCTGATAAAAAAACGGGTTGGTGATCTCTATTTTGTTTCAAATTGAACATGTCATTACGCCTTTGTCTTTCTTGAATATGGTTCTTTACTTCGTTCGTCAAGTTTTCTACAGCTTGTGGGTTTCCCAGAGACGCAGCGGAAAGGTGTCGAGTTACCTGATTAAATGTACGCCCTCGATTATGTATAACGGTGTCTCCATATGGATATCCTCCGCTGTCAAATGCCTCTCCAGATGCCGCATCTGCAAGTGCATTCACATTAAGTAATTGCGCCTTGTTCTCATCACTGTGAAGTATTCTTCCACCTTCCATACTATCGTACGGTAGTTCATCTGGATTTTCGGGATTTTGAGGATGTTTTTGAATCGCATGGTTTGTTGGAATGACTTTTATTGCGGCTGTAGGATCGAGCGTTGCTACCATCGCCCCCGCATGGACTGCTGCAGCCCCGCCTTGTGAATTTCCTCCAATAATTCCAATTTTGGCCCCTCGATCATTAATATTATTTATAGTACCACGAAGTTCGCCCGACTGTTTATAGGCCGTTTTACGTCCGAGTTCAAGAAGTTTTTTCTCAGAAAATTCTCGTATTTTCTGCCCCACTCCGGGAATGAGGTCCAATAATCTATTTACCGTTTTTAGCGTTGGACCCTCCTGCATACCTGCAAAATTTTGGGCCCATTGCGAAATAGAATCGAACGGAGTTCCTGCTATCGTTATATCAAATGTTTCTGGTTGTCCTTGCGGTCGAGCTGGAAAATCTCTATCCAACTCTTCTTGGCTCATGTCCAACATATTTCTCGCTTCTTCTCGTTCTTCAGGGGTGGAAGAAGTGATAGCATTTTGCCTTTGAACCTGATCTCCCCGTTTGATAGGAAACAAAAAGTCGTTTTGTGGACCATCGAGAGTACTAAAACCTAATTGGCCCCCACGCGCCCGATTTGGTGGTCTATTGAATACACGCTCTGTAATCATAATGTTATCTGCCTGTGATATTTCGTCGTGAGGAACAACTACCATTCGATAGCCACGTTTCGATACTCTCTCTGCTCTATTTACAGTGCGGTCCAGAAATGCTTGAGCCATTTGACGCCGTACAGGTTTGGGTAATCGGTCTGCTTCATTCCGATGGAAGTCTTCATATAAACCCGATGCTACATTTTTCGCAAATTGATCCTCAATCTCAGGTGTAATATTACCCCTCGGCCTTTGACCACGAATAAAAGCTCGGCGTTCCACTTTATCTCCTGGAGTTTCGATTGGGTCAACCACGTCCTCCTCTTGTCCTACTTCCACTTGTTGGTTTTCGAATCCAATCCCCCCTGGATCTCCTCTCTCTGGATATCCGCCTTTGCGTAGGTACGATTTTGCATAGTTGTTGTGGGAGTAGATACATTTTCCAAACACATCCCGTCGGACACAATGTCGTCCAGCAGCACCTAAGCCTTCTTCAAACTCCATTTACTTCTATACTATTTATTTTTTTTTTATTAGATGACTTTTATCAACCTTAGCCGCTTTCCCTCCCATCACGGCGGAATATACACGGGCCATCGCCCATTGCTCCTTGGACTTTACGGAACGACGTACTGATTGTGGGTTTGTTTTGTACGCTCCTACTCCTTTATTATATATGATTTGTAAGCCCTTTTTTTGGAAACCTGTCTTTTGCGCAATGTCTTGCAAACTATGGCTTGTTCCTTTGGAAAATTTGTACTTGCGATTGTATTTGTCCTTATACGTGAGAGTCATGATTTCGTATATTCAGAAGCAAGATGTTTTTTACTCCTTTGCGAATCTTTCCTTACCCGCCTTTCCACCGACAACTTTGGTGGGCGTCGTTTGGTTTCGTTTGCGCCCCTCTGAAGGGTCATCTGCACCCTGTTGACTTGACACTCTGTCCAAGTACGCTTTTGCGTCGTCCTGCAATATTTGAGCGTTTGTTCTTTTCCTTCTTTCAAATTGTCTTCTTTTTCTTCTTTCGGTCATGTCCCTTCTTATCACTCGCGGGCTCTCAACTCCATCGTCTGCCAACTCAACTCCATGTGCATCAACCGCTTCTTCCACACGTTCTTCCACACGTTCTTCCAGCTCCGACATCCTTTCAGCTGTCGCTTCTGGATTACCTGGAGTACTCGGTGCAAAATCGAGCGGACTTCGCATACCATATGCACGATAAAACCCTCGAGGAACACCCGTAAAAGCCGCACCTATAAGGTCTTGCTGCATTCGTCGTCGTCGTTCTTTTCGTCTGCGCATACTCTCAGGCACGGGGAAAAATGCCGTTTCCGTATCAGGGCCAAATTGAGTTAATGCATTGTTCATCATTCTCGTATTTATTATAATGATATAAATTAATAACAAATAGTTGAATCACAGATGTCAAATAAAGTTTTAGTTCAGACCCAAAATTTTTTCGTCGATACGTCGAAACCCACCATTGGGGAGTGTCGCGATGCCACCTTTGTCTTACCTCAGGGTCTTATGGACTGTGACGAGGACCAGGAGATGCGTGTCACCTTAAATGCATTTTCCATGCGCAATAATTGGTACAGAGTTAATAATAATAATTTTGCCTTCTTCATTGTGGGGTATGATGATGTTAATGATGTTATATCCGCTGCTCGTTGCCAGCTTGCCCAAGGCAATTATGAATTCTTTCATGATACCAATCCGAATGTCGATGCAGCCCATCCAGGCTCAGGCGAACTGTCGTCTACATCCTTAGGACATATGCTGAAGTCTGCAGTTCAACTGGGACTCAGAAAAATGTCGGGGACCAAGAGTGATCTACAGTCCTTTCCAACGGACATTAATTGGGAATCCGCTGGAGGTCTCTATGATATTAAAATAGATGCAAGTTCTCGATTTTCATTGTTCCGTGGTGGATTAAAATTGGTGTGCTTTAATATTCCCCAGTACAAGGCAGATCCGACGAATATTGTGGATACCATTTTACAAACCCCACATTACATTGGAACGGACACTTTTAAATTTATGACTACTGCAGATACGGGGCAAACTAAAGACGACCCTACAAATTGGATTGGAGCCCCATGGACAGATGCTAATGGGAACGAGAATATATTTTTCATATTTCCCGCAAAAACATTTCCCAAAAATAAGTATACACCACAGGCTGGTGATCTCGTGACCTTCCAAGCAAAGCCAACAGCAGGTGCTACTAAAACGGTGGATACAAAATGTGTCGTCGATAGTTTTGATCCAAACGATGGTTTTCCTGGCCAACGTGTTTTACTGAAGCAGTTGTACAGTACAATGGATCCTCTCTTGGATGACAGTAAAGCATTAACGGTAACTTTTAATCGCCTCTCTGCCGCAACTTCAGAAGCCATCCGAGGTACCACGTGTCACACATTGAATTTTGATAAAAGTCAAGATATTGAGTCAAATGTGAATGTCGGTGAAGCAGTTACGTTTCCCAACAGCTCAGGGTCTACTCTCAGTGTGGCTGAGCTCATCACAACTGATCCTGATACGACAACCGTAATTTTGAACCGAGCATTTCGAGTGGATATGAGCAACCCAGGAACTTCAAATATGGCATCATTTCCCACATCGGGTTCTCCTTCAATTCCGGCTCAACCCGTTCGAGATCAAAAAAGTACGATTGTTCGGACAAATGTGGATCCAACTACGACTGACATCGCAGCTGGAGATATTGCTAATTTCAAGTCCAGTTCTGGTCGTGGCGAATTTGGGAAGGTCGTTAGCATACAAGGAGCAAATCCGGGTCCTCCCGTTTTATTCAATCAAATCACACTTAACAAAGCTGAATTTGTAGGTGTGGTCAGTAATGACCCACAAGGAGGCACGACTCCGCCGCCGACGAACGAACCCGAATTCCAACAAATGATTTTTGAGAGTATAGATGAGACAGTGGTGAATCAAACCATACGACAAGACAGTTTTCAGAGTACATTTGAGATTTTGGGCGGATGTTATGAGGATCGCAGTAGTGTTCCTGGGAATACATTGGGAGAACAGTTTAACAATTTAAAATCTATGTTTGCTGATGTCACTAGCCCGGGATCGGCTATCATTGGAATGCAAGGTACAAGTCCAGCGAGTCTCCAGAGTGAAGAAAACTTATATTTACGCACAGACTTGAATTCAACAGGGTATCAAACACCTGGATTTGACACGGGATTACAACGAAATGTGGCCAGTTCTTTAATTCTCGCAAAGATTCCTTTGAATAATCCCACCTTTGCAGGAACTCGTGAATTTACGGCCGCAAATCCTCCTGCGCTTTCTGCACAATACGCCTATCAGCGGCCTTATGAAGTTATCTATTATGCAGACAACGGAAATAATGCTTATTCCATTCTACTCTCATCGAAAAAAGAAAGTCAAATTCGATTATTTGTTACGGACAAATTTGGTCGTTTGATTGCGGCGAATGACGAACAGGTGAAATGCGGCCTAATGAGTTTTACCGCAACATTGCGCATTGATACTTTCGAACATCTTGCATTGCCTCAGTAAGAGTGAAAAAAATATAAATAGTAAATATAAACTACGAAAAAAATGGATTCGCTACCTAGCTCACTTCTCTACTTCACTTCTCAAATCGCTAATTTTACGCGCAATACGATTCAGGTGAATACCTTGAATCAGACAAGTCTTGCCAGTAATGGTGTAAAACAGATTCGCGTCGCTCTTCCTGTCAATGCGGTGCTAAACATGAAAAGTTTAAGTATGTCTGGTAAAGTCACGACGACGGGTGTTGCTCAGGCAAATGCTGGTACTGGTGTTACTGGGGATATGGTAGCTCATATTCCAAAAGGAGGAATCGCAGCTCTTCTTGACCGTGTTAGTTTCTCTGCTGGCGGAATTTCCTTAGACAATGGTCCTGTGCCGTACCACGTCATTTATGCGGTAAAAGAGAATCTAGAGAAAAGTAATGCGAAGGTAATGTCAGACGATCGTGTTCTCCAGGCGTCAACCATTTCACCAATCTCTCCTACTAACCCCCAAAGTGGAAACCACGGTTTTACAAAAACTTTGATTCAGAATAACTTCCTCGGCTTTACAGAAGCCCACCCGGCGTACCTTGATATGTCTCTTCTTCCGGAAGTATTTATGACTCTTCAGTGTGCTCCCGCCTCTGTCCTTCCCGTCCAGCAATCCAATAAGAAGTTAGGTGAAGCGGTTGATTCGGGTTGGAGTGGTTCTGGGTGTAACTACAAAATTGAAGAAATCAAATTTACGGTAGAAGTCTGTCAGATTGGATCAGGAATGTACGATGCTCTAACCCAGAGATTGCTTGCCGAGCGGGGTTCAATTGACGTTCCCTACCCTCAGTACCAGGTGTTCTCTGAAACGACTACCGCCGGCGTATCAGGTGGGGTTCGTGGTTCAGTGTCGTGTATGTCTCTCGATCGTATTTATGCCGTGGCTCGAAACAATGACAATACAGCAGCGAAGAAAGGATTCCAATATCAGCAGCCTCCTATTGAATTGTCAGATGGGATTGGAAATGCTTTTCATCAGAGAGCCATTGACTTTTCCGCCGCCGACACGAAAGACTGGCAATTTACTCTCAATAATGCACCGATGCCTATGTATCGTGCAAGCACATTAGATGCATACAATTTCGCCGTAAGCGCAGAGGATCGGACGTACAGTAAAGATCGAGGTAGTCAAGTTCATTCACAGGAGGAATGGTTTAAAAACAAATGGACCGCAACGATGCGACTCAATCTCGACAATGACCCTCGTCGCCTATCGGGTGTTAATCTGTCAAGCATTAATGCTCAGATTGTGTACAGTCCGTCGACGGGTGGGACCGAAGGCGCAAACAGAGATGACGCTTATCAGATGATGCTCATCACGAAGCAGACCTCGATCCTTCGAATCGGTCAGTCGAGAGCATGCGCTGTTGTTGCATAAGCGAGAAAAAAAAGAATAAATGTATAAAGTAAAAACAAGGGAGTACGATGAATAATGTGTTTAGTCAGCTAAATCAGGACATGCTCCAAAACCCACGCTATCTCTTCAGCGCACATCAGGTCAATGTGGCTCCCTTCACCACGGATCAGGGCTACGGAAGAAATGAAACAGAAGCTTTAGATTTTAACCAATGTATGGCCCCGATTCGCAGCCAAACCCAATCGACAACGGTGACCCAATACAACGCCTCTAATCTCAATCCTCGCACATATCAGGGAGGCAACATCAAAGCTATGATTCCGTACGGATATGCTCGGGGCCAGCTGTCCTTACTCACGAACCTTGAAGAGAATGCACCCGGTGAAATGCTCATTATGTCCAATGCACCGGTCTTCCAACAGGTCGCCCGACAAGAACGACCAGCTTTTGTTCCACCGAGTACCCTCTAACTGGATTTCATGTATATTGTTTCATTCTTTCTATTTTTTTTATTTTACATACGTTGAATTAATTAGGATATTATTCTTAATTAGGATTTGCGCAAAACCCACTTATAATAATTTGTAGATAAGTAGTAAAAGATGCCATTTAAGAAAGGGGAACGAATTACGGATCCAAATGTGTTGCAAAGACTTGCAAAAGCACGGGCTAAGGCCCTTGAGACAAGGAGGGCGAATGCTGCACGTAAGCGAGATGAAAAGGCACTTGCAAAATTACAGAAGCAAAAGGAACACGACGAAGTCAAAAAAAAATTGGCAAGTCTGAAAGGAAGTGCAGAAAAAGACTCTACAAACATTCAAATGGAGATTAAAGAGGTCAAGAAAGACCCTGAACCGAGTCCGCCTGAAGAATCCGAAAAAAAAGTAGAAGAAAAAGTAAGCATTGCGCAAAAACCTAAAAAGGTGAAGAAGAAACGTAAAAAACGGGTCGTGTTGGTGACGGACAGTTCCGATGATGAGAATGAGGTAGATGCTTCTCACGATAAGGAAGCCGAAATTATCGCACGATACAAGGAGAGAGAACGGAAGAAGAAAGTACAATTTGCGCAAACTCCACCACGAAGACAACCAGCGCCTCCTCGACGTCCTCCTCCGCAAAAATCTCGCCAGGAACACGAATTGGATGCAATCTTTGCCAAATGTTATGGACGACGAAGATAAAAGTATTCGTATAAGGTAATATAAAATGAAAATTAAGAAAATTTCCGACCGCAATTTGGAAATTAAAGTTCCACCCTCCTCAAGAGTACCGATTGAGACGAGTCCAAATATGTTCACACACCACGTTGTGACCTTGGCATGCGGGAAAAGACAAAGTGGTAAGACGGTCTATATCTGCTCCTACCTACGAATGCTGAAAGCAGAGAATAAGGCAGACCGTATTCTCGTGGTGAGTCCTACCATTGAATCGAATCAAGCCTTGTTAAATAGTCTAGGCATTGATTCCGAAGACTGTTTTGACCCAGACGACGAACAGGTTATTCCTAAGTTGCTTTCCATTATTGACGAGGAACGGGATGAATATGTTGCGGAAATCGAGAAAATAAAGGCATTCAAAGAATTCAAAAAGGTTGCCGATGGTACTATGGTTCCCATACACGAGCTCGATCCGTATTTGTTATTGGAATTTTCAGATGAAATGGGGAACCTGGTTCCTCCTACATTGAAGTATGGGCATCGCCCTATCATACATATTTTCATGGATGATTGTCAGTCGTCGAGAGTTTTTCGAGACCGGAAGTTTCTCAACATGGTGATTCGTCATCGGCATTTGGGACAAATAAAGATGGTGAAAGGGGACAAAGACCTTTGCGGTGCATTAGGGGCCAGTATATATATAGCCATCCAAAATTTGAAGTCGACTGGAGGCGGGTGTCCTCGTGCGATTCGAAACAATGCGACACAGATGATTTTATGCGGGAAGACAAAGGATGAACAAGAATTGAAGGATATATACAGCTCTGTATCAGGCGAAGTTGATTACGACGACTTCATTCAAGGGTACGAGTATGCAACGGCAGAGCCGTACAATAGCTTTGTTATTGATCTCCATCCCAAAAAAAATCACCCATCTCGGTTTAGAAAGAATATGAATGAATTTATTATCCCTAGTAAAAGTAATAAAACAGATCAATGACTTCTTACGGTGACAATCTATTTAGTAAGACCCATGTAGGCGTAACAAAAATAGACGCAAATGAGATAACATCCACCTTGGTTACAGCGGCCGAAGTCGATTGCGGGAATGTCAACGCAACGGGTGATGTCACTGCACGAGATGTGGATTGCAGAAATATGACGTCTTCGGGTACCATTTTCTGGCAAGATTTTGACCCTCCTCTCCAAGTGGGTGGGGCGGCGACACTTGCGACGGTGCTGCAAGCCGGTAATGATGCGAATGAAGAGTTGATCGACAACGTCGGTAAAATTAACATGACGCCGAATTTGGCGGGTAATCCGCCCACTGATGGTACGATTAACAACGTGCATGAGATTACAATGGCTACGTCTTCGGATGGCATACAGATGAACGAGACGCCGTTGCGTATGTCGGGAGGACAAATTACTCAAGCGAGAACACTTGACTTTTCCGAAGCACATGGTCAAACTCGTATTGCAGGCGACGTGACAGAGGGAAGAAAAACGGAATGTTTAAACTTGGACTTGCGCGACTCTTCCAATTTATTCCCGTCCAGCATTGATGACGACACTTTGGATGACGTACTCACAAGGGGTAACAGCGCCGGTTCAAATAATATCGATATGAACAACCAATCCATCACAAATGCGTTACTCCTTGGAGCGAGCAATGCGCAAATTGGTACGGCACAAACCCCTGGCCAGTGTAGCGTCGTGGGAAACTTGCTTGCAAATAGCATGCAAGGAAGAAATATCTATCTGAACAATTCAACGTTAGATCCCAGTGCCGTCCTACAGTTTTCGGGTTTGTCTGGCTCTGGGCAGACGACGGAGATTAAAGGGGATGAAACAAAAACAAACGATGTAACGAATTGCACAAAGTGTAGCTTTTTAGATTTAACAGATTCCAGTAATATATTACCCCCACCGACTGAGGAACGGTTTGAGTGGGGTGCGACATGGACGAATGCGCAAACTATATTTCCTCAGCCGCCCTACGCCGATGGACACAACGTACAAATCCCTACTATCAATCAGGTTCATTTTGACTTCAAAGAGGATGATAATCCAGGATTCAGGTATTTTGCCCCTCAATCGGATTCGGATTGTCAAATTGATCCAGATGATCACATGAAATTAAATGAAGGCGAGTATATACATGCTACATCAAACTTAACGGCTTGGCAATATGCTTTTTATGCCGTGACCGCAGCGACGACCATTTCTGCCCACGCAAGTCAAATTGTAGAATTTACCTTCCCGGTCACGCAGTATGGATATGGGAGAATATACGCTTGTCTTGCATATCAACCTGTTGGATCGACAGATCTTCCGCTCGTTTTGAATCAGTCGTTTCGATTGATTATGGAACACGAAGGCACGGCCTTAGCAACAAACCCGAGACTCAATGGTCCGATTACGGTGAAATGGTTTTTAAAAGATTTATTCCCTACAAATGGAACTCAATGGAAAATTTATCCAATGATACGAACCGATGATGATCAACACTACGGACGCATGCAGGTTGTCATTGGAAATGGGCAACCGTTAGATGGATGCAATCCAGGCGACCCCCCCGAGTTCGATCCGGAAAACACAAATGCTCAAAATGGTCAGCTCATCCTCCGTGGTTACCCCCTCCCCGCTACCTTCTTAGAATTCCCAAACCCTAGCTAACGAGTGGTGTTGAACCACTGTTGCGAATGCCGACCACGCCCGCCGTCGTTGCGCACGAACTTGTGGTAGCGCAGCTTGCAGTCGGGGCAGTAGAAGAACCCGAGTGTTGAACCCTTGTTCTTGACGTAGGAGGGCGTATTGCCACACTTGTCACACTTGGGGCGACGTCCCCCAACCCTGTACTCGTGGATGTACGTACCAAAGAGGTTAGTCTGGGGGCAGTCGTCGGAGTACATATCGATGTTTTCCACGCTTGCCTCTTCAGTGTCGCTGAAGTCCGAAATGTCGCTGACATCGCTTGGTAACCACCCCGTAGAACGCCGGCGAGGATCATTCACCCCGATGCTGATGGTGTGACGCGCCTTTTTGCGCAGAGGAGAATGAAGGTCCACGGGGTGCGACTCAGGGTTAGCGACAACCATGATCGGGGGGTCCTGGTTCCCGGTCTGCTTCTTCGGGAGTGGTTGGGTTGGGCTGGTCGGCCGGGTCTGCTTCTTCGGTACCGTTGGCTGTGTTTTGCTGGTCACCGGCTTCTCCCCAAGGAGATTGTCCAAACACTCCGAATCCATGTGGAAGGTGTCCAGGTTGTTGAAGGGTTCGAGCGAAAGGTTAATCGCATCACTGATCTTCTTCATGACGGCTTTGGTGATGGTGTCGGCATGGGTCGAGGGAGGGGGGGCCTCCTCGGTGCGAAACTTCATCGCTTCCATCTCCTGCTTCATGAGCTCGTTGGCGGTGGAGAGGCCGGCGACCTTGTCCTTGAGCATGAGCGTCTTTTCTTTGAGCGTGTCGATGTCGCAACGCGCAGCTTTAAGGTCGGCTTCGAGCTTGGTGATCACTGCGTCACGCGTGCGCAGCCTCTCGTCGATCATCATAGTTATGATTTTTGCGAGTTCCATGTTGAAAGTATGAGTAAGTTTTGAAGTGAGTGAAGTTGCAGCAAGAGGAGGAATTTGAATTTGCGCAAATGCGAACGTGCGCAAATGCATACCGTTAAAACAATGCAACGTTGCAATTTTATTCAAATAATACATTTAATTCCCTACCAAACTCAAAATTAAAAATTATAAATAAATTCGGTTCGCTGCGGGGAGCAGGTTGAAAATTTAGGTCTACTACTGGGGGTAGGCTATACACTCAAGCATTTGCACATTTCATTCACTTCACACTTCATCATTCGAAACAAAAAGAAAAACAATGGACCACATACAGTATGCTAAAAATGTATTAGATCCTTACATGAGACAGGATTTAAAACTTTTATTGACTAGGCATTGTTACGAGGTGCCTCATTATAATTTTGCATACAAAGGTGAAGCTCCCACAAATTTTATAGAACGGGTTATTAGA
>Ga0209232_1001095_pt1 | contig 15255 bp, 20 predicted proteins | sample ETNvirenome_2_60_FD_184066 | JGI IMG/M metagenome (GOLD analysis project Ga0209232, IMG submission 184066) | Marine viral communities from the Pacific Ocean - ETNP_2_60 (SPAdes) (version 2) | ecosystem: Environmental > Aquatic > Marine > Oceanic | place: Pacific Ocean | collected 2013-06-22
TGTTCATTGGACAGGAGCTAACAAACTCAAATCTATGTATTACCTGCGAACTACAGCGGCTAGAAATACAGAGAATGTTAACATTAAAATCCCAAGAATCAACTTAGAAGAGGAGTGTCTAAGTTGTGAAGGATAAGATAAAAAAAATTAAGGATATTATAGACTACTACGATCTAGCCGAAGATGAACGTAGATTAGAATTAAGGATATACAAGGTCAGATGGATATGGTATCACACAATCCTTGCTATAGGGTTAGGATTTGTGATCTGGTTACTCTACGATATTAATAATAAACTTGGGAGTCTTATATGAAATTTAAAATATTGTTAGCTTTGTCTTTATTATTTACAGCTTGCAGCACTACATCAGGCGAGGACAGCAAGTGGAAAAACATGGGGCCTGATCAGATGCACTGTAAAAAACATGAGTTTAAAATGTGTAGCTACTACGGCGCACTTTACATCTGTGATTGCAAACTAGCATGACGCAGCATCCTGTATACAGAGCGCAGTTCTATATACAAGAACTAAAAAAATATGCAACTTGGCCTGAATATCTGACATACTACAAAGAGCAAGATGACAAGATAATGCAGTTTAGTCACTACTGTATGCAAATGTGGTCTAGCTACATGAACGATAAGATCAAGCAGAAAGAGGCACCGCTTAGTTATAAACAGTACCTAAAGAAATACAAAAATTTATTGGAGGAGGGCTACAATGATAGACCCAAAGATTGATGCTCTTCGTTGCTTGTACAAAGCAGAGATAGCAATGTACACAGCAGAAGTGAACAACTATATAGATAATCCTGTTGCTGTGGGGGAACACGGCAATCTTGTTGAAACTATGGATAAATTAATTGCTAAGATTGCTGAAGCAGAAGATAAACTAATTGTGCTGGAGACACATTTTAATGAGTAATGTAATACAAATAGTACCTGATAAAGCTAGTGCTGATGATATTTTTGAAGACTCTCAAGGAGAGTTTAAAGAAGTTCTTATTATTGGCTGGGACAAAAATAATATTATGAAAGTAAAATCTAGTTCTACTTTAGATATAAAAGATATTGTATATATGATGGAAGTTTTTAAACAAGCATTATTAAGCGCGGGGTACAGCACAGATGAGTGATGAACTAATACACCTTATAAGCCTTTGGGCTATGAATCGAGGTATAGTAAATAACAGCACACCTCTTGCACAGTTTGCAAAACTCGTGTCCGAAGTAGGAGAGCTAGGAGATAACATAGCCAAGCAGCGTGATATGACTGATGACATTGGAGATTGTTTAGTAGTATTGAATACTTTAGCTATTATGAGTGATACGACACTTGAACAATGTTTAAAAGTAGCGTATAATGATATTAAGGATCGCAAAGGGCACATGAATAGCCATGGTGTTTTTATTAAAGAGGGAGATGCAGCTTGAGTTTACGATCAACTAGAGATTACTACAAACCATTTGACCATCCTTGGATGTTCGACTACTACTCACAACAGAATCAGATGCACTGGTTTCCAGAGGATGTACCTCTACACAATGATGTAAAAGATTGGCAGACAATGACTGCTGAAGAAAAGAACTTATTGACACAGATCTTCCGTTTGTTTACACAATCAGATGTGGATGTCAGCAACGGCTATGTCGATAGGTACATGCGTATCTTTAGAAAGCCTGAAGCACGTATGATGATGGGTGCTTTTAACAATATGGAGTCTATACACCAACATGCATACAGCCTGCTGCTAGACACTGTGGGGATGCCTGAGGTGGAGTATAAGGCGTTTGCAGAGTACGAGGCTATGGCAGACAAGCATGAATACATAAACGCCGTAGAGTTACCTGAGAAGGCTGCTACAAGCTCTAAGGTAGGTGATAGGAGAGCTATTGCTAAAGCCCTAGCTATTTACTCAGGGTTTACTGAGGGCCTACAACTCTTCAGTAGCTTTATCATCCTGCTGAACTTTCCTCGTTTTGGTAAGATGAAAGGCATGGGGCAGATCATTACCTACAGCATACGTGACGAATCTCTACACGTAGAAGCAATGACTAAGTTATTCCGTGAGTTTGTTCAGGAGAATATTGACATATGGACAGACCCCTTTAAGAAAGAAATCTACAAGGCTTGCCGCCAAATGGTTGACCTAGAGGATAGGTTCTTGGATCTTGTGTTTGAACAGGGGGATATTACTGGTTTAACCAAGGAAGAGATGAAGCAATACATCAGGTACATTGCTGATCGTCGTTTACTACAGCTAGGACTGAAGCCTAACTACGAGGTTAAAGATAATCCGTTGAACTGGCTTGACGATGTATTAGGTGTAGAGCATCAGAACTTCTTTGAAGGCCGTGCAACTACCTATATGAAGGCTGGCTTACGCGGTGACGTTGGCAAAGTATCCTTCAATAAGGTTGCCTAGTATGGAGGGGAATGTAATAAGTTTTAAAGTTTTGATAGACTCTGAGGGTCTTTTAATAACTGAGTATTCTAGGTTGCCCAAAAATAAAGTAGCCAAAATATTTGAAGGTAATGATCTCTGCTACATAGAAAAAATACTTAATATGGTTGCCCCAAAGTTTAAAAACTTACACCAAGAAATACAGGAAGAGTTAGAAGTATTAAAATGAAAAAATTAATAATATTTTTAGTATTTATTATTTTTATTTTATACACAACTAAAGTTGCGGCTCCAACATATAATACTGTGCGTCCTTATTTGGCCTTTAGTATGAGCCAAGAAAGTTGTATTAATAAATTACAAGAGTACAATATTAAATATACTTTAGTAGATAGTTCTAACAAAAACTGTCCTGTTTTTAATTTAGTATCTATTAAAAACTATCCTAATATTTTTCTTTCTGATCCAATTAAAATGTCTTGCACTTCAGCTATAAATTTATATGAATATTTAAATTATATAAAAGCAAAATCAATAACTCATTTAGGCACATACAACTGCCGCACAATAAAAAATACAAAGTTTATTAGTGAGCATGGTTTTGGGACAGCTATAGATATTTCTAGAATAGACGGACTATCAATAAAAAATAATTGGGAAAATAAAAGATTAAAATTAGCAGCGCGTGATGCAAAAAATTTTTATGTGAATGTAATAACGCCTGATGATAACGCTGCCCATTACGATCATTTACACTTAGACTCTGGGCTAGGTATTACACTGCCAAATTTAAATTTTGCGAAGATGAACTAACATTCCTTACGCTCACTGTCCCATGATCGTACTCGTAGTACACAGTTCTAAAAACAGTAGTGTCAATTCTATTAGCGCCCCCAGCAGGATCACTAACCACATTATGTCGCGTTTGCGTATCAACGTAGCTACTTAGTAACATATTTGAAATAGGCGACACAGGGCCTACCATTTGACACGGTTCGCCCAGTATGCTGCACTCATCTTTCCCTTCTTAATGTTCGCACGGTGTCTTGCTTTGAAGCTTGCACGTTTCTTTTTCATTCTATCGGACTCTCCTGCCTTTGGCTTACCTGCCGTACTAGCACCTTGCTCACCAAAACGAATAGTTTTAACTTTGTCACCTTCTTTAGCAACTACTACATGAGACTTTTTAGGATGCTTCGGAGTTCTCTTAGGCTTGTTGTACCCACTAACACCTGCACGAACTAAGCGTGGATCTTTCTTAGACTTACCACCCTTCTTATATTCTTCTCTCATCTACGATGCCTCGCTGTTTTCTTTGCTATTTTCTTTGGCTGCTTTGAGTGCTGCTTTCCTTTCTTTGTGTCTTCTCTTTTCTTTCTGGAAGTGGCAGCGTACTCCTTGTCTGATAGAGCCTCTCTAGCCTTCTTCGGGAGATACCTTTCACCTGTTGCTTTTGCTCCTTGTGTTGAGGGCTTACCTGATTTAGTGCCCCATTTTTCTTTAGTCCATTTCTTTAAAGACTTTTGAGATTTTTTAAGTGCCATTATTGATTATGCCTTTCATCTTGTTGTTGCTTACGCCACTCTGCAAGTTCTTCTTCACTTGGCCTTTCTTGTTGCGCTTGTTTTGCCATGTTTTCTCCTCAGAGATTCTTTTGCTTTCTTAGCAATCTCTGCCTGCTTAGACTTACCAGCAACCTTAGCCCGCTGCTCCATTACAGTTAGTATCTGTATCTTACGAGCATATGGTTTTTTTACAGCCTTGACCTTACGCGCAGTATTTCTAGCGTCTTGTACGGTAGCGTACTTAATACTTACAGTGTCTTTAGGGTTCTCATCCGTATATAGTCTACGCCCTGAACCTTTGGGCTTCTTACCTGTGCCCTTCTTAGGATCAGCCATTACCTGTAGCCGCCGCCTGCATCCTTGTAAGCTTTCGCTAACATTTGGGCTTTACGCGCACTCCACTGTCCCGGCTTACCGCCCTTGCTACCAGCTTTGATCCTATTGAACTGACGTTTACGCATCTCAGGCTTCGTATAGTTACCTGCTTCATTGACTCTTGATTTACTTTTCTTCTTTGCTGGCTTCTTCTTAGCTGCCATGTTATCCTCCAAAAGTTTGAACTATAATACCTACTACAAAAACTGCTATTATACTACCAATTAAAAACACAAGTCCACCTACTGCTAGTTGATTCATAAGTTTTTCTTTTGCTTTTCTCTTCTTAGCTAAATACTTTAAGTGTTCCTGTCTAGCTTGTTCTTGTTCTGCTTTAGCTTTCTTAAATGCTTCTAGCATATCTGGATCTGCAACTAATAATATATCGTGTACGTCCTTCCAGTATCTCTCATAGCTTTTTTTTATCTGGGTGAGCTTTAAGATTTCACTCTGACTAAGAGATTTAAAAGTTCTAGATTTACGCTCTACTTCAAAGTTTGTTAATGCTTCACCAAAGTCACTGATAGTACCCATAAGCTGCTGGATACCAGAGCCTGATTCATTGGCCTGTTTTATCAGACCATTCAGACTCGACAAGATGGCAGAAGCGGCTGCAACTGATTCTATTATCATTTTCTAGTCTTCTCGTAGGATCTCATAGCACCTAACCCTAACATCCCCATGAGGACAGGCATCATAGTTTCTAGTGGCACTAGAGGTATAACAATGTCTATACCTATAAGGGCTAGTACAAAGTTAGAAAATGGTATTGTAATGAAGTTTCCAAACATTCCCAGCCCACATGTCCAGCCAATAAAGGGCCTCCAGCCAGCAACAAACAAATTAGAACTGGCTGCCTCTACTTTATTGACCTCTATCTGAGCCTTCATAAGATCCTGATGATGTTCTTCTGACATCGTTGCGATCTTATGGGCCAGCATAGCCTTCTGGTCTTTGTCTTCAATAAACTTGTCTAGCAAGCCCGTTACAGGCCCTACTAGCTGTGCTACAATACTCATATTAATAACTCCAGATGTGTGGTCTTGGACGATTCTCAGAGTCTTCTAGATCATCAAGATGTATAAATCTTGTAGGGCCTTTCTGACTTACACCAATCCCAGTAAAACCTGCCTCTAGAGCGCCCTGTATTAGCTTGTAAGCCGTTTTATGGGACACCCCTATATCTATGGCCCTGCCTGATGCATGAGCGCCGGGAGAGGCTTTACGGCCCTCTATGGGGTGATGCTTACAACGGTATGCAGAGTTAACAGGAAAGCTAAATCCAAGTTTCTCACGTAGGGCATCTACCTTTTGCATGAACTTATCATCCATACCAGTTTCATTGCAGTGTCTGCATACTAATTCTTCTTCTGTAAAATACTTATACATTACACAATACCACGAATATTAAAATCAAAAGTTTGATTTTCAGATACATCCTGACCCAGATAAGTTAATGCTCCATAAGCATCTTTAGCTTCACCTCTTGCTTTGCCTCCACTTTTAGCTTTACTAAAATCATAGCGATCTGGTAAAATTTCTGATCTTCCCTCTCCAAGATCTTTAAAATTAAATGCACCTAGAGTAGTAAACATTTCAAATACAGGGTCTTGAAAAGAAGCCTTAGCTAATTGAAAATAATTAGTGTCTTCTCTTTGTTTTTTATAAAAATCAGCAACAACCTGACCGTCTAGCATAGTGGGATAGTCTTCATATTGCACACTGGTTCTTCCAGCTTTTCTAGCATTAGCGATAGCTTGCCTTAACACTTCTTTTTGTGCATCCCCGAACCCGCCAACGTCAATATCTTTTCCAGAACCTCTAACACCCAATTTGTTACCTACTAAAAAACTAAGAAAGGCTTGCGCGTTTTCAGGAATAAGACCTCTTTCAGTCCTTTTAGGTTTGCTAAGTCTACTAAGAAGAGATGGCTTTTCTTGTTGAGGCTTCGAGGTTTCGCGTTGTTGTACCTTAGGCTCTGGCTTAGGCTCTGGTTTGGCTGCTCTAGCTTTCCTTCTAGCAGCCCCTCTAGTAGTCGGTGGTTGCTGTTGAGCAGCTTCGACTTGAGCTTGAATGTTTTGAGTAGGTATACTAATAACTTGACCTGCTCTAATTTTATCAGGATCAGCTATTTTATTTAAACGTGCAAGTTCTTTATAGTTCATATTAAAGCTACGAGCTATTTTACTTAAAGAATCTCCGCTTTTAATTTCATACTTCATGCTGCTTTCCTTCTTTTTAAGACAGTTAGTACTTTACCGCCATGCTCAAAGTTATGTCGTGGATCTTCAGGATCAAACTCTACAGCGTTTTGAGTTTTGTATTGTTCAGGTTTAAATAATATATAAGAAAAAGCATTAATAGTTTCTTCTTCCGCAGGAGTATCTGCTAAGTTTAAATATTTAATAGAATCAAAACCCTGATCTTCTAGCATTTTTCTAAACGTAATATTTAAATCTGCTATTTTCATACGCTCTACAAGTAGATCTTTTTCTGACATTTTCTTTTTATTAAGAGTGCCATCTGTTACAGTCTCCTGCCAAGCTTCAAAGTCTAATACTTTTTCGTATAAGTTCTGTTTTGCATTATTAAACTTAGTAGCGTTTAACTTAGGAGCCTGTGTCAGTACGGCCTCTGTTATCGCCGCCATCGTGCTAGGAGAATCAAATAGAGATGTAGCATTAGAGTAAGTTCCAAAGCTCATATCTTCTATTAACAGTGGAGTTTCAACCCGTATAAATCCTCTAGTCATTGCTAGGGGTGGTGGAGTTTCTCCTTCGCGTAAAGGCTCTGCAAGACGCTTAGACATCTTTTTAGATGATATGCCACTATCTTCATCATATACATCTTCATCTTCCCTACGAAACAACGCCATGCGTTCCGCTTGGGCCTTAGTGCCCACGTGTAGCCCTGTCTCCTGTGGCATGTTAACAGCCTCATCAAACTCATTAAAGAAGCCGCTGGCAGTTGATCGGTACACCATATTTTTTTCTTGAGAGTTGGCTAAGAATTTATCTAAGTTATCTAGCCGTTGCTCATCTGAAACTGAGTAGTCCATAGGCACAAGCTTACCATCTTGATCTAACGGCAAAGCTTGGCGGGGCATCCGACTAAATATCTTTTTAGCCAGCTTCCTTTCTTCTGGTGTAAACTCATCTATTAAAGCTTGCACTTCTTTAGATGTCACAGTTCTATTGTCATACCTAGCAGCGGAAGCTTTGTAAATATTATCAAACTTACTAACCCAATCTGTACCTAAAGCTCTAGCACCAATAGTGTCTAGCTCTTGCGATATATGGGCGCTGACATCCATTACATCGTTGCCTTCCATAGCAAACATTTCGGCAAGCTCCATAGACCTTTCAAAGTCTTTTATTTGCTCGTCATTGTATCCACGAGCTTTGCTAAACTCACGGCCCATAATTAATGTATTATCTTTATCTATAAACTGAGGTAGTTCTACCCGCATGTCACCCATACCCATATCGTGTTTTTCATTTAACAGTTGTTTAGTATCTGTAAATATAAATTCACGGAAATCTGGATCGTCTAAATCGGAGGGCAAGTCTGGGTCAGTGCTGGAATAAGATTCTTCAATATTCTTTGCGACTTTAATAGCACCTTCTTGACTTACCTTAACATTATTCTTTTTAGTTTCTCCTAAAATAGTCCTAGCTAATTCACTAACAAAGGGTGAAAGCTCTCTAGATATTGCTCTTGAAAGTCCTCCAATAACAAACTGCTTGCGCTCTGCACGATCCTCTTCATCAATAAAAGCTTCACCAGCTTGAGAGTCATAGGGTCTGCCTGTTACTTTATCTATGCGCTCATCAGGCTCTTCAGAAGCTCCAGCTATTTCTACGACACCGCCCTTTCTATATCGTGATCTTACTTCTTTTTTCTCTAGATCGCTAAAAAATTTGTCATAGCTAGCTTTTGTTTCGGCGGGAGCTAAACCAAGAAAGCCGTAATAAGGCATTCTGCTTCCAATAATAGGTCCTATCTTACCATAGGCTGCAAATTTGCTTGCATCACTACCTACAGGCCCTAACAAACCCCCCGCAGCTATAACGGGATTACCTGTCATGTCATAGGTTTTTTGAGCCCTTTGCGCCATGTCTAAAATAATACCATTACCTCCAACTCTAGCTACAGCTTCTGCTGCTATTTCTGCTGCCTTTTTATCTTTAAAAGATTCAGGATTTCTAACATAGTTTAACCCAGCCGCTGTAGCTGTCATAGTTAAAGCCATAGCTAATGAGTTTGCAAACAAAACAGGATTCTCTATAGGTTTGTTAACACCTCTTACAAAATCTTTTATTTTTATATTAGTAAAAGCTGTAGGGTATCCAAGAAGTTCTGCAAAAATAGCTGCTTTAGGATTAGACATATAAATAGGTTTAACAGCAGCCCTTGGATTAGTGTCCAATACAATTCTTTCTGTAAAGCGTCCGGCACCTCTTTTTACAGATTTATAAAATGGATCTTTTGAATTTATTTGCCCATCATTTCTTTTGAGATATGCAAGTCCCTCATCTACATCTACATTTAATTCTGCTAAAGTTTGTCTAATATTTCCTATTCTTTTAGTATCTGGTAAAGTTCCATGATCTGAAATAGCTTTTAAATTTTTATGTATTAAACTTTTTCCAGAATTATAAGCTGCTAATTGTACACCCCTTGTCCAGTAATCAAGTAAAGTTGTTTTAAAATATAATCTATTTAATTTTTTAAATGTATGCCCAGCCAGAGAAGAGTCTCCTAGCCTGTCTGCCGCAGTAACATGTGCGTTTTCTAACATTAAAAATGATTCACGCATTTCATCGAATATTTCAGGATCAGAAAGTCCTTGCTGACCTAATCTCCTGCGGATATTATTTGTAGCAACTTCCGTTCCTTGGGCGATTGCATTACCAAAGCCTTTAAAACTTTCTTTTGTGCCTGCTTTTTGCAATGTTAAGAAGGCTTCTTGAAAGCTAGAAAGAACAGCTAGTGGTAATGTAGATGTGCGAGTTAATAAAGCATAAGTATCTCTTGCAAATTGACCAGCAGGCCCATAATCTTCTATACCTTCGCCTGTCATACTTTTATATAAGTTTTGAATATCTTTACGATCATCTGTAGTAAATGCGTTTGGATCATTTTTTTGAACCAACCTTACTTCGTCTTCAATTTTATCTATCCATACTTTATTAAATTCCTCTAGACTATCAACTCCAAATACTTTTCTTTTAGTATATTTATTTGCGCTTTGTGTAATGTACTGAAACATTACATTTTCTATATCATTATCTAAAAAATCTTCATATTTATTGTCATCTTTTATATTGTTAAATTTTCTAGAAGAAAAAAAAGAATTTCCAGAAATAAATTCAACACTAGATGGGCCTTCATCTTGAGTTGTTTTCTTTCTCAACATCCCCATTACAATATCATTAGCTTCATCAATATTTTCAGCTTCACCATCTTCTACAAGAAGTTTTGCAAATCTATTAGGCCCTTTACCAGCAAGCTTAGTTCTTAAGTCAGGGCTTCGTAATCTCCACGGATTTTTAGTACCGTAAAAATCTAACACTATGGCTGGACGATCCCATAAACGAGGAAAATAATTTTTATCTATTGTGTCAGCTACAAAGCCTAGTTCTTCATTACGCCTAACTACTTCATCTAAAACATTTTTCCTAATTAAACTAGCAGCTTTATTTACTTCTTCTATTGAAGATCTTTTACCTCGCAAAGATCTACCAAGTTCTAAATTAATAGTATCTTTTAAAGAGCCATGAGAAATATCGCGCAACCCGTGCATAGCCTGTATTAAAGGAGAGTACAACGCACCTGCATAATCTTTCCAAGTCTCGTTAAAATCCATGTCAACTTGTTCAGTTTCACTCGTATATGTTTGAGTAGCGTCATGTCTCATTAGTTTAGCTAATTGAAAAGAAGTACTAGATTCTTTAAATTTTGTAAGAACTTTTGTGGGCCTGCCAAAAAATAATTTACCATGATATTTTTGAGTAAATTTTAATAATCTAGCTCTGCCACCATCAGGAGTCAACATTCCTTGCTCTACTTGCATAAGAATATCTGCTACTTCTTCTTGAGTCTTTTTACCACCTCCTATTTTAGAAGTAAATGTTTGAGCTTTAGATATGATAGCTTGAGGAGGATCAACACGCCCAGCTTCTTGTGCCATAATAGTTAAAGCATTAACAGCTTTCTCTAGATTTTCAGGGACAGGATCTGTACTTTTCTTTCGATTAGCCATGTAGTTACTAAAAGATGCAATAGCAAATTCTTTGCTCTTTTTAGCTTTATTAAGATTGTAAAATACTTCACCTACCTCTTCGATAAGGTAATCATCAAAGTCATCTACATTTGGAAGATCTCTATTAGCTTCATAGTCAAATATAACTTCTTCTAAGTTTTGACGATCTATATTATATTGCTCTGCTATTTCATCTAGCTGAGAATCAGACACAAAACCTCCATACAGTCGATCTTCTTGAGCCTCTTTGTTTGCTTTATTAGTAGCCTCTCTAGCTCTTTTAGCATTAAACTTTGCTTGACTTTGTGCTTTTTCAGGACTAGGCGCTAAATCTTTTAGGGCTTCTTCTACTTCATCTATAAATTCTAGTCTACCTTCTTGCGCTTCTTCTAATGTAAGCTCATCCATCTGTAAAGGCGCACCAGTTTCTTGAACCATGCGCCTTTCTATTTCAGTTTCGTCTACAGATGTTCTTATTGCAGCATCCCCTAATTTACTACGAAATATATTATTGTAACCCCTACCAGCTAGATCAAGTCCTTTCATCAAACCTTTTCCTGCTGCTTGACCTATTTCTTCAGAGTATCTACCCAAGGCTCCAGCGCCAACCAACCCAGTTCCTATTGCGGTTGAAAGTTGAATACCGTCAAAGTCTTTTTGTATATCTGCCGCCATATTAACAGCTTGCTCTGAAGAGTTACCTAAGCCTGCCCAGCCTGCACCAGCTACAGCGGCTCTAGTCATATTTGCATTTTTAGTATTACTAGCCATAAATTGCAAAGCTTTTTTCGCTACTTGGTTTTTTACTGCCCCTTGTGCAGTAATTGCAAGTGAAGGGCCTCCAAGCATAAGAGTTGCCACAGTCACAGGGTCTTGAATAAAATGTTTAGCGCCACCAACTATAGATCCAAAATATTCAAAGCCTTCTGGATCTGTATTGTTCCAATCTTGCACTATTCTACCGTAAGCATCTTTGACTTCTTGTGGAGCCTTTTCAAGCATAGCGGCAGTGCCGAAACCAGAAAAGGTCATATTGTCTTGTCTTAGCCTGTCTATAATTTGATCAGGTGCGTAGTCTTGCACATTATCTCTTAATGCTTTATAATAATCACTTTCTCCAAACTTATATTCAAACACAGCCTCTAAGTCATCTGCTCGTCTTGCCTTAAAGTCAGACACAGAAAACGTAGAGTCCTGTGCAGCTTCAGGAACTTCTTGTAATGAGAACTGCTCCAGCGCCTTAGCTACAGCTTCTTCATCATTAAAATCTAGTTTGGGTTTTAAAATTTCTGTCATTGACTTGCCTGTTGAGTTAACAAAAGCATATCATAAATTGAAACACGTTGACCGTTTACATTAACTTCTTTTCTAAATAAATGATTATATGCTGGATCATCTTGGTAAGCATTAAATGTTTTAATATATTTACCCAAAGTTTCTGGATCACTTTGCAAAGCGTTAAGTTGATCTTTTACAAAGTCATTAGTTAATAAAGTAGCCATATATCGACCATCTATGGTTGCGTGTTTAGATTTTCTAATACTACCTATAGCCTCTAAAATTTCTAGAGGCGAATGATTTGCACCCGCTACCATCAAACTTTTTGATGTATCAAACGAATCGGGTAAGCGGGGCAGAAATGAACTATCAGCAGTTCTTTGCATATCATTAAAAAATACATGCTGGCTTATTGTGACGCCTAAATTTTTAGAGTTATCTTTGTAGTTGTTTGCCTTAGTAGCGGCTGTAATAGCTGCTCCTTGCGCTATCATTCGAGCAGCACGAGCATTGAATATATCGTCGGGTAGGGTATCTTTGTTGGTGATACTTCCATCTCCAAGAATATACTTAGCATAAGCCTCGCTTATACCATCAAACGGCTCATCGGATACAGCAGTTTGGAAACTGTCTGCTCTTCGTCGTATTAGAGAATTTACTTCTGAAACTTGTCTAGCGTCTATGCCAGCCGTGCCTTCTAAATTAGTGCCTATCACTCTTTTTGTAATTACAGGTTCACCAATAGGATTATCAAAAATATCCATAGCTTGTGTTGTCGTGACATTATAATCTATACCCATATCTGATACAACTTTGGTTGTAACTTTTGGAGCCGCAGACATACCAGCTAAATCTTTAAATTCTTCATCAGGAATAAAATCTTCTCTCTCTTGCTTCCATGAATTTTTTTTCAGTACGCGAGTGCCTGTAATAGTATATTTTTTATCATTTATATATTTTGTAATAGTATCATATTTTCTACTAACTTCATCGTAGTCATCATCAGACATTTTATATTTTTCTATACTTTGACCAATTTGTGCAGCCTCTAAAGCTGGGAAGCCTTGGGTTAGTGCAGCTCGCGCTGCCTTCAAAGCATCAACGTCTTGGATATAACGACTGCTAAGAATATTATTAGCTGCATCTGCTCGTAAGGCTTGCTGAGACTTACCTCTAAAGAGTCCAGTGATACCTTGAGCTACGGCACCTATAGGAGTATCAGCGATGCCATCATTTAACTTAATAAAGTTATCAAAGGCTGTAGAGTCCTTACCTACGCGCATAGCAGCAGCAGTAGCTTCGTTAAACTTAGATTCGTTAGCTTGAGCTAATTCCGTAGCTTTGTCATAGATATACTTATCATACCCATCTTTAGTATAATCTTTTTCATTAATATTTCTATTAATTTGATCTTGTAGTAATGGGATATACTTTTCTCTAAGATAACCTACGACGCCCTGCTGATGTGCTTGAGCAAGTTTATTGTTTTCTAAATGAGAAATACTTTGAGCTACTCCGGCATTATACTTAGCTCTCGCAGCCATGATCGGCTCAGTACGCATAAAAGATGTAGCTTTTTTCTGGGCATTTGTTTGTGCCAAAGAACCAAGCAAAGCTCCCCCTACTTGAAGATACTGTGCTTGTTTTGCTTTCTTTTGCGCCCTACGCGCCTGCCTATCTTGCTCATCAAGGCGTGTGCGCTGCGCTGAAAGTAATGATTCTCCAAACTCTTCAATAGCCATTTACTGCTCCATACCTAGTAGACTTGGTTGTTCGGGCGGCGACTCTTGCGGAGGTGGCCTCATTTCTTGTAGCTTCTGCTCTATAGCTTCTGGCAGTGGTATTTCGTTTGACCTTTGGGCTTCTTGAAGTCTTTGAAGGATTTCATAGTTTTCGCTATTACCATCAAGCTCTTCTTCTTCCCCAAGTTCACCGTCAATAGTAAAAGGAATATCTGCCCTTTCACACAAAGCCATAAGTATATAGACTGTAGGTTCAATTAATAGTATTAATAAATCAGGATTAATTTTTCCTTCTTCATACATAGAGTATAATAGAACTTTAGCGATCTCCATAAGTGGAGCGCCCCCAGCAATAACTTCCATAAACTGCATATAGTTTTCTTCTTCAGTAATCTTTTCAAAGATAAACTCTGAAGCTTTATTGACAGAAGTAAGTTGTGGAGCTTTTTCAAAGGGCAGCGGAGTATCAGGATCATTAGCAAATGATTCCCCCGGCACTGACCTATTCATTCTTGCTTGAATAAAATCTGTATTAATTTGTGGCATACTCATTATTTATCTCCCATAACCTAGTGCGCCCGGAAAGCGTTGATTTGGACTTTGAAACAACATAGCTTGATTTAAGAAATCCATTGATACTGCTCCCGGCCCATAGCTGCCAGCATTAAATAGCTGAGTCATATCAACAGACCCTACATCAAATTGTGGCAGGACATCCGCAACGTAGCCAGTACCCCTACGGCCCATTTCAATTTCTTCAGGAGTTGCAAAAGCACCTGCAACACTTTGTATCATAGGTAGCCCTGTGCCTATAGGATCATCAAAGGCGCGTGATAAACTTGAGGATGCGCCTTCTTTAAGTTTAGTAAATCCTTTAGATAACAAAGACTCTTGCTTAATACCACTAACATCAGGTACACCAGTGTCTACGGCTTCCATAAACTTTGTTGGGTCTGCAATGTCACCTATTGGCTCTGCTATGCTGCCTGTTGGGGTTGCAATACGATCTACTGGAGCATTTACTGCTGTGTGATCTAATAGACTAGATGTCATATCAGGAGCAGAAGCAGAAGATATTCTAGTAAGATCTTGTGTTTGATTTATTAAATTAGTCGTTTCTGGGAAAGGATCAGCAGCACTTGTTGCAAATCCATTATTCTGAGTAGGTGTATGGTCAAAGTTTAAATTAACTTCTCCCGGTTTTAGCGTGTCTACTTTGCCAACATCGACACCGAAAGCATCTGTTGGGGCCACACCCGCCGCTGTCAACTTTCCATTTTCAATAACAGCGTTTACATCTGGAGCAATATTACCAAAGTCTAAGTTTAATGTACGACCAGAAAGATCAGCACCCGGAGCCGTAAAATCAATATTAGGATTTAATTTTTGTAAAGACTCTACAGACAAACCTGTTGTACTGCTTAGTTTATCCATAGTCATTCCCGGCTTCAGTGTAATGCTATCACGGAAAGGGTTTGCAATATTAGCTGCATCTACACGGATACCTTCCATTACACTATCAGCACCAAAAAAGTTTGCTTTAGCACTACTAATTTCTATACCCGGAATTTTATTTAATGCAGTTTTACCAAACTCCATCAAGCCACTTGTGACAGTTTTAAAAG
>Ga0209232_1001096_pt1 | contig 15240 bp, 14 predicted proteins | sample ETNvirenome_2_60_FD_184066 | JGI IMG/M metagenome (GOLD analysis project Ga0209232, IMG submission 184066) | Marine viral communities from the Pacific Ocean - ETNP_2_60 (SPAdes) (version 2) | ecosystem: Environmental > Aquatic > Marine > Oceanic | place: Pacific Ocean | collected 2013-06-22
CGCCAATGACCCATTCGCCTTCTTTATTGGTTCTTTGCTCATCGTTATTTACTCCTTGTTATTTTGGTTCGGTTTCCTGCGAACACGTTAAATAGTTCCGTGGGCATCTCTTGTCCAGCTTCGAGACGCTCACGGACTAAAGCTTTAAGTGTCATGGGTTCAACCTTTAATTTCTGGACAGGTTGATATCCTTGACCTTGTGCAAGGACAGCATAATCTGCTGCCTTGTTATCTTCGTTACGACCAAAGGAAACTGTAATCTCATTTTTAATAAGATCACCCAAGCCGTTGTTACGAAGCCAGTTAAATGCCTCTTCCTTTTTTGCAGGTGATATTGAGGCACCATAAATCGGTTTTACTTCAACAGAAGAACCGTCAGATAATTTAAGAGTAGATAAATTCATTTCTTGCATCATGGTTGGAATTACTTCTCCAGACATAACTTCAATATCTTTCTTAAGTCTCTTAAGGTGCTCCTCTTGTTTTGCTAAGTCTTCTTCTAAAGATTGTAATTTTACAACTTGTTCAGATAAAGATTTAGCATCGTTAACTTTTGTCAACGAGTCTTGCTTATCTTGTTCAAAGTTTATATTCATTTTTTCTCCTTTTTTGCTTTCGTATGTTATTAATAATTATATAAAATCCTATGTCAAGCTTATTCTTCAATATTTCCTTTCTCGTATAGGTTGACTTTTATAGGGTAGTACATTTTCTCTTGTCTATCCCATTTTAAAAAACTAAATTTACCATTAGTAATCTCTGACACTATAGAACAAGCTACACCAATTATGGCAGGATCGCCTGTTAATAATAAATAATCTTTATTTGTAAAGTTTTTTAGAAGCTTTCTAAGTTTAAATATTAGTGGACCTGGTGACATTATTATTTGAGAACTTTCTGGTAATAAAGTAATTAAATCTCCATACCTTGAAGCTCCCATTATATTAAATTTTGGTGTACCTGATCTAGTTCCTGGTAATTCTTGTATTACGTATACTTTTGAATTGGTATTTTTTATGTCTTCATATTTCATTATTGACTTTTTTCCTTTCAACCTATATATAGAACATTAGAAAGAAAAAGTAAACATATGAATTATAAATTTAAAACTAAGCCTTTCGATCATCAATTGAAAGCCTTAAAAAAATCATGGAATAAACCTTATTTTGCCTACTTTATGGAGATGGGTACAGGTAAGTCTAAAGTATTAATAGACAATATATCTATGTTATACGACCAAGGTAAGATTAATGGTGCTTTAATTGTTGCACCAAAAGGTGTTTATAAAAATTGGTATGATCAAGAAATTCCTACACACATGGTTAAACATATTGATAAGAGAATGGTTCTTTGGCAAGCTATGATAAGTCAAAAACAACAAAAAGAATTAGATAGTTTATTTGAGACAGGAGAAGATTTACATATATTAATTATGAATGTTGAAGCTTTGTCTACACAAAAGGGTGTGGATTTTGCTAAAAAATTTTTATTCTCTCACAGAACATTAATGGCTGTTGATGAGTCTACAACAATTAAAAACCCTGATGCAAAGAGAACTAAAAATATTTGTGACCTAGGTTTAGCATCTAAATATAATAGAATACTTACAGGTTCACCAGTTACAAAGTCACCTTTAGATTTATTTAAACAGTGTGAATTTTTAGAACCAGAACTACTTGGTTTTTCATCTTACTATGCATTTAGAGCTAGATTTGCAAAATTAAAAACAATGAATTATGGGGGTAAGTCCTTTCAATTAGTAACGGGTTATAAAAACTTAGATGAATTGGCAGAGATAATAAAACCTTTCTCAGATAGAATATTAAAAAAAGATTGTTTAGATCTACCACCTAAAACTTATATTAAAAGAACAATACAGTTATCTACTGAACAACAAAAACTATACACTCAAATGAAACGCATGGCTATAGCAGAGCTGCATGGTAAAACAATGACAACAGCTACGGCTTTGGTTCAGTTGATGAGACTGCAACAAATTACCTGCGGTCATTTTAAGGCTGATGATGGATCTGTTAAACAAATAAAAAATAATAGAATAGCCGAGTTATTAAGTGTGTTAGATGAAGTAGAAGGTAAAGCTATTATTTGGTGCCATTGGCGACACGATATACAAAACGTGGTTGCTGCTCTTACTAAAGAGTATGGTCCTCGATCCGTTGTCACATATTATGGTGACACTACATCTGAACAAAGACAAAAGGCTATTAAAGAAATTCAAAATCCAAATAGTGAAGTAAGATTCTTGATTGGTACACCACAGACAGGTGGCTACGGTATTACATTGACAGAAGCAAATACAATGATTTATTTTTCAAATGGCTATGACCTAGAAAAAAGAACACAGTCAGAAGCTAGAATAGATCGTATTGGTCAAACTAGGAGTATGACTTATGTAGATATAATCGCAGAAAAAACTGTTGATGAAAAAATTGTCAAAGCATTAAGAAAGAAAATAGATATAGCTAGTCAGATAATGGGAGAGAAATTAGAAGAATGGATATGAAATTTGAGATAGAGCCAGTATTTAAAATAGAATTTTTTAAAATTAAATGCATAAATTTTAAAGATAAAAAAACAAAAATAGAAGAAGTATTAAATCGTTATCCTGAAATGCCACAAGCTAATTTTAAAAGCAACAGAAATAAAGCTAGAATTAACAAAGAGTTATTAGAAATATTTAAAGAAGAGTTTTATTTAATTAGAACTAAATATAATTCTAAAATTGTTTTAGATAGAGCTTGGTCTGTAGTTTATGATAAAGGTAATTATCACGTCCCACACAATCATAGTTCGCAAGGTTACGCTGGTATTATTTATTTACAACAAAGAAAAGACTCACCAAAAACTACTTACATACAACCTTGGAATAATGAAGAAGACAAAAGCGTTTTATATACTCCTGAAGTTGAACAAGGTGATATGATGATAGTCCCACAATTTTTAATGCACTATACCGAACCTAATAAAGTTTACTTTAAAAAACGTATTATATCATTTGATTTTCACTTAGACCCAGTATTATTTTAATGGACTTAATTATTTTAAACGACGGATTATATCAACTACTGCCTGTAACAAAAAAAATGTTAGAAGGTATAGAGTTGTTTGATAAGATGAGTTGTTTTGATCTCTGTGAGATACTTAGATTAAAACTATCTGGTTATGTAGATACATTAAACTTGCATATCATGAATGATGGTAGTGCATTAATTGGTTGTATGTGTCGTTAGTGTTACATATGATTGGATAAAATAGCTAATAGTATAGCCCCTAGACCACCTATAATCCATTTTTCTAATCTTGCTATTCTAGTTTCCATTCTGTCGATTCGCTCAAATGTCTGTTTCTGCATAATTCGACAGATCTTTTCATGATATTCTATTTTCTGTAGTGCTGATTTTCTTGGCATTATACTCTTCTAAATAAATTAAATTGATTTCCTAAATTAGCTTTTGCTAATTCTGTTAAACTAGGTTGTTTAACTGTTTGTGCTAATACATTGCCTGATGGTTGTATTGCAGCTCTTTGATCTGCAGGTAATTCTGCTTTTGGTTCTACAGTCGTGGTTGTTGGAGAATCTTCTAAAATTCTAGAGAGAGATACTGTAGGAAATAAAATTTCATTAATTTTAGAATCTAATTCATCTCTAGAATTATCTAAGTCAAAAATATCTAATCTATCTCTAACATTGTTCATTGCTCTTATTGCTTGGTTAACTTCAAAAGAAATTTGAGCTGCTTGAACAGGATCTTCAATTCTTAATCTACCTATCAATTCTTCAAAAGTTTCTTCACTAAAACCAGGAACTTTAAATTCACCATCTACTAGTTGTTCTACCTCAGATTTATTTCTTAATCTTTTTTCTATTATTTCTTCTACTTTAGAAGAGGATACTCCCATTGTTTTCATATCCTGCAATACTTGATAAAAAACTTTTTGAGCGTCAAAAGAATCTAAAATATATTCTTTAAAAGCAGCTAATCTTTCTTCTCCTGATGCATTTGCTCTAAATGCATTTCTACCAAACTCTCTTCTAATATTTTGTTTATCTTTACCGTAAGATGTAATTATAAAAGGCATACTGTTTAAAGGTTTAGCTTCCTCTACACGCACTCCAGCTAATAAAGCACCTAATTCTGTGTTAGCATCTAATTGTTGTCCAAATTGTGTAAATGTTCCTGTAATTCCTTTGTATACTCTTCTAACACTTCTTGATGCACCCGGCTCTAGTTGACCAAATAAATGTCCCAAAGATTTATCTATTTTTTCAAAACCTGTATCTTGATCAAAATAAATAGTTCTTCCATCTCTAGTTTCTCCATTTCTAAAAGCTATATCAAATACAGCTTCAGATCCTAAAGACTCTGATACAAATGGAGAGAAAAATTCTGTAAGAGCACCAGGAGTGTCTGTTAATTTGTCATAAAATAAAGCATCAAATACTATTTGATCTACATTTTTGTCATTTAAAGTACCATTTGCATATGCATTAAATACAGAGTTCACGGGTCTAATTAAAGAATCATAAGGATTTGTATAAGAAAAATTAAAATATTTAAAATTTCCGTTTGCATCAGACTCGGTTAATGGAATTAATGTTGCATTTTTTTGATAATCTGGAGCCGCAGATCTTTGAAAAGCTTTTACTTTTTCATCACTGACTCCTGTTATTTTTTCTGCAGTATAAGCAATAGTTGATCCTACTCCTCCAAATACAGCAGAGGATCCTAATAATCTTCTAGCACCCATTTGTCTAATAAAAGGATTTGTGCTTGTTAATTCTCTTGCACCAATATTTAATAAGTGAGCACTTGTTCTTAATATCTCTGCAGGAAAAGCTATAAAATTTCCAAAGGGTAGTTTTCTTATTGCTCTAATGACTTCAGGAACTTTACTATAAGTTGGTATGGTATTTGTAACTAAATAAGCAGACACATCTTCAAGATTTCCTATTTGATTAAATTGTTTTATTAAACCATTTTTTTGACTTAAATCTGTTGTATCTAAAATTCTTTGATTAAGAGCAGTTAATTCATCTGCTTTTCGTGCTTCTCTGCCCACAGTTCTATACCAATCTGCTATATTTTGTCTGTAAGCTTGACCACCATCTATTCCAGAACGATTAAATTTAAAAGCAGTATTTAAAGCATCTTGATAAAACTCATCCGCATAAACTTTCCAAACATTATCACCACCTTGATATAAATCAAAAGCTCTTTTTACTGTTGGATTATTCATCAAAGCAGACAAACTAAATTTACCATCTTTTGCTTGTTGTAAAATAGTTTTTATTTCATTTACCTCGATGTTTGTATCAATTACACCTCTTTCAATTTTTCTACCTAAAACTCTGGCAACTTCTGCTGCAGAAACATTTTTGCCAGGAAATAAATCATCAGCTAATAATTTAAAAGATGCACCTAAACTAGCTTTACCACCTATTAGACCACTAGCTAAAGCAAAGAAAGAAGCTGTTGATACGTTTCTTACTTGTGTCATAGGTGAGAAAACTGTTTTACCTATTTGACCAGTAGCCTTTACTGACATTAAAGCTTTATATAAAGGCACATTGTATAAACTTCCAAAAGTTTCATCTACCCCTTTTATGGCTTGAGCTATTTCAGGAGTGGTAAGTAAACCTTTTTGATCTAAACCTCCATTAAATATTTTGCTATCAAACTCTAAACCATATTTTCTTACTGAGTCTTTGCTAACTTGTATTAAATTATTAGGGTTCACACCTTTAGCCACAGCTTCATCTGCAGATCTAAATAGTAAACCAGATTGCAGGCCTGTATCTGCAAATCTATCAAAAAAATTTTTATGATAAATTTGTTTACCTATTTGCATAAAAGTATCTGTAACCGCCGCTCTATAGTCTGTGGATGTTTCCAAAAACGCATCTGTTACAGATTTATATTTATTAACATCAACAAGATCTTGAACAGTTTGACCTTTTTTTAACAAGCTTCCTTCTACAGTTCCTACTAATTTACCCGCTTCATCTCTTAACTCTTTAGTTGGTATTCTAAAAACTTTTGCAACTGCGTTAAAAATTGTATCTGGAGATCTTTCACTTTCAACAACTTGTCTTTTTAAAAGTTCCATTCTATTTGATGCAAATTCATCTAAAGATTTTTGCCATTCAGGTGCATCTCTTTTAGTTGTACCTGCTAAATCATCAACCAATTTACGAAGACTTTCATCTTTCATCACAACTTCTTTTTTAAAAAATTCTTTTGCTCCTTTAACTTTTTCAGGATTAAATTGATATGCTTTATTTTTAAAAGCAGAAAAAACTTGTCTTAAATAAGCACCACCATTTGCAAGAATTTGAGCACCAAAATCTGCGGTTGCATCATCTTCACCCAATAGCCTGCCATATTGCTTTCCTAATTTTTTCATCATAGCTTTTAATCTTCTAGCTGACCTTTTAATTGCTTGATTGGGTAATTGATTAAATATATCTTTAGCCTCTTGACCAGAAGTTCTTAAATAATTAAATATTAAATCATTTTCTGCTTGAGCAACAGGAGTGCTTTTAAAACCCTCTTTAAATCGAACACTATAATTTGTTGCAATGTCTTTAAAATTTTTATCAATATCATCCATTAATTTAATTAAAGTTTTTTCATCTCTATTTACTTGATATCCAACTTGTTCTAATAGTCTTTTAGACTCTACATCTAACGGGCCTGGTGATTTAAAAATGTTTTTGTAATTATCTAGTCGTTTTAATAATCTATCTTTTAAAGGTGCATTTGGTGAAGAAGATAAAAATTTCCAAGATTCTGCTTTTGGTATTCCTGTTTTTTGCATAACCTTATCAACAGCGTTGTCAAAAGCTAAACCTGTTTTTCTCACTCCAGCTGCAACAGTCTCTGTTCCTATAATTTTTGTAAGAGGATTAACTACCGTATAGTTTAATGCTCTTAGTGTATTGCCACCAACAAAAGCTGCTCCTTTTCCTGCAGGAACTAATCCATATTTAAAACCTAAAGTACCTGCAACTGGTAGTGCTGCTGTAATACCGCCTCCTAATAAGGTGCCTTCAGCCCCAAATTTTATTTTTTGTTTAAAAGCTTCTGCTGCTTTAGCAGATCCTTTTAATTGTTCTCCCTTATAGTCTTCTGCATAACCTAATGTTTGAGCTATTGTTCTATTTTCTGCAGGGTCAGAAACTACAAAATCAGTGATACCACCTATCGCTCCATAAAACCCTGCTCGTTTTGCAAGTTCAGAAGTTTTAGCACCAACATTTGGAAGACTAGATAATTTTGTAATTTTACTAGCACTAGCTAAAACTTTAATACCTTGAGATAATTTAACTATTAATCCAGCGGGAGCACCAAATTGAGCTAAGACAGAACTAATAGTTCCAACTGGTGTGTCAACATCAGGAGTTATCTTTTCAAAAGTTTTATCTATTGCTGATAATAAATTTGTGTCTGCAACATAATCAATTGGTAAAGCGCCCAATTTAATAAGTTCTTTTACAGCTATGCTAGTTCCTCTAGCAACACCTACAGGTATGTCGGTTAGATAATCTGTAAAACCTGGTTTTTTCTTTGGTTCTACTTCTGAAGGATCTGTGGATAAAAGGTCTTGAAAAAAACTAGACATAACCCTCCTATGCTGTGTCTTGTGGTAATACTAAGTTTACTCCGTATTTTACATTAAACTTTTCTACATCACCTTGAGTTCTAATATATGCAAAATCTTGTAAAGCTTCCTCACTATTTGCAATTAAGTTTACAACATCATCAGTTATTTCTTGAGGTAGTCTAGTTCTAAGATCATTAAAAGATAGTTTAGTGTCAACAGGATTAGCTGAAGCTTCTGTTGCTCCACCAATGGCCATGTTAACTCTACCACCATCAGCCATAAATAATTGTATATCGTCACCAAATAAACTTTTTAATGTTGCAGAATCTACCCCATAACTTGTTAATATTCGTATGGTAGATAAAATATCTTGTTTTGTATCATCTGCTGTTTTTTGAGCTTGTTCTTTACCTTTTTTACCTTCCAATTCATTTACTACAGATAATTGTTCTTTGTAATTAACAATATCTTTTCTTACTTCTTTTCCAGCAGCTAATACTTGATTTAGATTTGCTAGTTTTTTATTATCTCCTAATGCAGATCTAGTTAATCTTAATTCTAAATCTTGATCAGGTGTTCTGTTATTTATCGCAGATAACGTTTGTGCTCTTTCAATTAATTTTTCTGTTGTTCCTTTTTTACCTGCAGTTCTATCTGCTTTTTCTAACTCTGTTGCTGCAGCAAAAGCTAATTTAGCTATTTCTTTTTTATCTCTTCTCTTACCTGTAGCTATATTTAGTAAAGCATTATTTAACACTGACGCTTTATCTGCTAAAGAACCTGGTGTTCCAACAGCTTCGGATAAAGCTAAAGATATTTTACCTCTTGTTTCTCTATTACTAGATCCTAAATATTTTTCTAATTTAGATAAAGATTTATTAAAATATGTATCAAAAGAATCTTCTACTACTTCACCACCAGGATCAGTATCTTTTGATTTTGGTGTCTTATTATCCTCAGTTCTTTTTTCTGATATTACTTTACCTTCTCTTAATACTGCATCAAGCACAGATTCACCGGGTAATACTGTTGCTGTTTTACCTTCAGTATAAAAATCATCTATCTCTTCTGCTTTATCTTGATCTTTTTTTGATTTTTCTGCCTGTATTCTTTTTTCTTGATCCTCTACTCTACCTGCAAATTTTGGATAGGTACCTGTTTCAGGATCTAATAAGAACGCATCTAAGAAACTAATAGACTCTCCTTTTTGATTAGCGTCTTTCATTTCTTTTAAAAATTGATCATATTCACCAAGTTCATCACCCATAGTTGGTATTGCAGTTTCATCAAATATACTAGGATCTGCTTTTTTCATAACTTTTAAAGCTTCAGTTGTTTTAGGTCTATTTAAATAAGCTAAACCAACTTGTGGTCCAACTGTCAATGCAGTTCCTAAAGCAGCATATCCTGTACCAGGATTAAGACCTATTCCTCTAATTCCTTGACCCGCTAATGAAGTTAGTGGACGGAGTTGAGATAACAAACGTGCAGTTCTTGATCCTTTGGTAAGGCCTCCTGTTGGTATATTTTGTTTAGCTTGTAGTGTTTTAGTTCTAAGTCTATTTTTTAATTCATTTTCAATTCTAAGTTCTCTCTGTAATCCAGGTTCTAAAAAACTAAATTGAGGTGTACCAAATTGAAATTTTTTTCTTGGTTCTAAAGTCTCGATACCAGTAGGAGTTCCACCCATTTTAAAGTTTGGTCTTTTATATAACATTATCCTCTCCCAAATATACTACCAAGGCCATATGCTGATAAACCTACTTGTAGTGCTTGTGATAGAGGGCTAGCTGCTTGTCCTGCAGGTGTTATAGTTTGAGTTGTAGTAGGTACGCCTCCTGCTTGTGATGCTAGTCCAGACCCAAATACATTTAGTCTAGATAACGGTTCTTGATATGCAAGTTGTGATCTTTGTTGTGCTGCATCTAATAAAGCTTGTTGATATGCTAATGCACCTGTGCCAGTTGTTCCTAAGCCTTGTGATACAGTTGATTCTAATGCAGGCTGTAATGATGCAAGTCCTCTAGAGAACTCACCTAAACCTAATTGTTGTTGTGACAATGCTTGTTGCTGTTGAAATGCTCTAGCAGCTAAATCGGATGCTTGTCCAAAACCTTGTTGTAATAATTGTGCTTGTAATGCTGCTCTATTTTTATCTGATTGAGATTGATACTCTGCTAATTGAACACCTTCTCTACCACCACCAAATGCACCTGCACCAATTGCTTGTGCTTGTAATTGTGGTATACCTGCTGCGGCTTGTCTATCAAATTCTGCTAATGTTGTATCAACAACTTGTTGTTGATATGGAGACATAAAAGCTTGAAAAGCTGTTGGACCTGTTAAAGCTCCTGCTCCTGCCGCTGCAGTTCCTGCTGCAGCTTGAAACTGTTGTGCTGTATTTAAAAATGGTTCAAAACCTGCAACCCCTGTTCCTGTGCCAACTCCCGTAACCTGTCCTTCAGTACCAAAAGTTAATGCACCTAAACCTGCTTGAGTTGCTATTCGTTGTTGAGCGGCTTGTGTTAAAGGATCAACACCTGCTACTTGAGGTCCAAGTTCCGCGAGTGTTGGTACTCCTGCAGAGCCTGGTGCTCTACCTACCTGTTTCGTTAACAGGTCAATATAATTTTCTTGTGCAGCTTCTAAAAAAGGAGCTCGTCTAGTTGTTTGTGTTACGTCTTGAGTTGCCATTATGCTTTACCTACTTTTTCTGCTTGTTTCATGACACCATATAACTTTTCAGCGCCTTTTTCAACATCTCCTCCACCGATACCCCTTACAGCATCAGCAGTTAATACGAATTCATTTTTGGATAACATAGCAGGCACATCGTCAGCTTTTTCTTTTACTCCAACTGGTACAAAACCGCCTGTTTGTCTATAGTCTAGTTCCTCGATCCCTGCTTTGTTTTTCTTGACTGGTACTTCACCACCCATATTAAATCCTATCTTACCAAGAGAAATAGATGGTGCATCACCGTATTGTTTATAAGTTCCATCATCCATTAGTCTTTCTGTTTTTGGAGATACTAATTGCATAATGTCCTCGAACCTATAACCTTTTTCCATAAGTTCGTTTATTAATTTTTCTTTTTCATCTGTGTCGTCTTCAATTAATTCCGTAAATTTAAATGAACTATCCGCCATAGGCATAGTGCCACTTTCAAAACCTATACGACCACCGTCTTGTTTACCTCTCAACAGTTTGATTAATGCATCTTCTGCTTCAGGGTACATTCCAGGATTCATTAATATTTTATATAAATCTTTACGATCTTGATTACTTGTTAAAGATCTGTCGCTAAATAATCTAGAGATCTCATCTTTTGAAAAAACATCACCTGGAAAATAAGCCATTCTCATATCTTCATCTTCTTTATCTTTTGGCATAGACATGATGCCTTCTTTATCCTCAACTTTGTCACCGAACATGTAACCTATTCTTCCGCCTGTATTATAACCTCTTTCTTTAACTGTTTTCATTTCTTGAATATAATCATCACCTAATTTATTATAAAATTTTTCACTTAACTCCGGATTTTTTTGTCCACCAAAAAATGCATCTTCTCCAAATTTTCTTAAATATTGTAATACTGTGTACACATTTCCTTCAGAGTCCGTAATTAAATCAGATAAAAAAGAAGCTCCTTCACCCATTTTTTCACCCATTTTTGGAATAACTTCTTCTCCACCTATACCAAATATATCTGAACCACTAGCATACCCAATTCTTCCGCCGTCTTTTTTGCCTTCAAAGAAATTAGTCAAGTAACCTGCATATGTTTTTTGTTTTTCAGCTTTTGTAGCTTCATCATACTCTTCTTCAGTTCCTATATCGACTCCAGCATCAGCAGCCACTTTTTTAGCATCGGCATATGAAAGACCAAAAGATCCTGCAGCCAAAAGAACATTTTTATCTAATTTATTATCTTTATCTAAGAAAATAGCTTTTGCTCCTTTTTCTGCAGCTAATTTTGCAGCATCACCGTATTGTCCCTTTTTAAGTAACTCTGTTACACCTGCAGGAGTGACATTAGTTTTAGCTTGATTCTCAATAAAAGTTTGTGTTGCTTCTTCAGCTATTCTTTTTTCAGGAGATAAATTTTCTAAAGCTGCTTTATCTACAGTTTTTTGTAAAGCTCCTTCATTAATACCAGTGATACCTGAAACATCTACTTTTGGCGCACCGAAACCACGAAATATAGTATTTCCAGTAATAGGAGAGGATAAATTTGTAAAACCTTGTAGACTCATACTTGGATCTTGAAATCCTGCTCCACCAACATATCTTGCAAGTTGTCCACCTCCATAAGTTAGTGCACCGCTTTTCAATGCATTACTAATACTACCCGTTTGATCAAAGCTACCTATACCTGCCATAGCACCTGCAAGTTGTGGATTGAAAGGTGCAACAAAAGGAGCAGCAACTGTTGCTACTTTAGCAACTTCATTAGGTATGATTTTTCTAACGGCTCTTTTAAATGAACTACCAAATCCAAATTTTTCCCTAGGAGCTACACTCATAACTCCACCTTTTTCTCTTAATTGTCTTTGCATTTGTCCTCTTGTTATTGCCATAATATTGTCAAATTTGATGATTGTTGCAGGCGTAAAAATCCCGAACTATCATACTATTTTGTTTCTCCAAACAAGTCAAGGGAGGGCATAATGATCCTAATATCTCTTCTTATGTCAGATTCTGGTATACCTTTAGCCTTCCATTCTTCATCGTTTTTATATTTTTCACCAGTTTTAAGATTGCTTATTTCTTCTATAATTTCTTTTGGTTTAATCACTTGCATTACGATACTACCTCTCTTGGCTGTATTTCTAATATTGAAGCTATGACGTGCAGCTCGTTCGCGTCAGCAGCTTGTACTTTTAATACTTCACTTTCCTCCATTACAAGAGGTTGAGTTAAAAGTTCTGTTGTTGCTTTAGATGCTATGGCTTTATCTTTAAATAAATTAAATATAGCACCACTAGAATTTACTAATGTTATAGTTATAGTAGATCCTGATCCAGCATCCTCTGATACTAACAATGATTTAACAACAGTGGTTGTTGCAGTCGGCACTGTATATAAGGTTGTAAGATCTGCTGTAGTTAAATCTACTTTTTTATTTTTAAAACTATTAGCCATTAATTTATAAAGAAGTTAAATGCTTCTACCTCTTGTTTTAATTCTTCTTGAAATGTAGAATTTAATTTTTCTACAATTGCATCAAGATCCCTTACTTGAGCCTCTGCTGTTGAGAGGTCATATTCTCTACTTGGTCTTGTTAATACTTGTACTATCTTTGCCATTATCTACGTCCGTCTGGTTGTATATCTAATCTAAAAGTTCCTAATTTCCAACTTTGAGAAGATGATGTATTTTCTATTTTTAATGCAATAGCTCTAGCTCTTGCACGTGTATCTACTTTTTTAGTAGATGAAGATACTGTAAACGGTCCAAGTGCTGAACTAGCTTGTGTATCATTTGGAAAATTTCTTAATTGAAGTGTGATTTGTGTGTCACCGGTTTGAGATATAAAGTCAGGTATAAATCTTCTTATCTTCATTAAAAACTCACCATCTCCTCTAAGATCAGCAACACCTGAAGCTTGCCCTTGAGCTGCTCTTTGACTTATATCAAAATCTCCTGATGCTATATTTGATGTTATGGCTGTGATCGTTCCATTTCTATTTTGATCTGTCCCTGTTTCGTGTTCGTAGTATGCTGTTCTACCTTCAGTGTTTCCAACCACATCAAAAGATGTATCAGTGCTAGCATCATATTCTAAAGCGTGTGGTTTGGTAAATACTGCAGAATCTTGCCACATAGTTCTAGAAAGCGAGCCTACAGTCCATACTGGTCTTTGAGGTGATGAATCAAAATAATTATAAGAAACCATTCTATTTACAACAGAGGAACTTGCTTGTGGATAGAACCACATAACCTCACCAAACAAATTATTTAATCCCGCAGATACCATTTGATTACCAGATTCTAAATTTATATCGTCAAAAACAAAATCTTCTACTAAACAAGGTAAAGATTCTAATTTACCAGCATATCTAAAAAAACCATTTTCTGACATCCAATATGCAGCACCATCAACTTCCACACATGCATTCTGCCCTGCGAGTCCACAGTTAGTTCCTACTTGAGAAAAACCAAACGTAAAAGGTGGACCAATAAATCTTTGAGTAAATAAAGCTGTATCTGTCCAAACATAGATTGCATCTCTACCTCTGATTGCTCCTCTAATCTGTGATCCATCGGCTAGTCTTTGTGTACCAGCAGTATTGGTTGCTGTTGGTGTATAACTATTTATGTTTTCTTGGTCAGAGAATCTAATAAACATATCATCTTGTGTAGCTGGATCTCCAATGGTTGTTTCTGTTCCAAAAAATACTAAGTGACGATCAGGTGTTGATACTACCATATGTCTTGATGCAGTTGGTGCTCCTGTTATAATTGTGCATCTTGTATCTGTTGCATTTGATAAAGCAGAGTTCCATTCAAATACTGCACTATCGTGAATTAGACAAATTGCTTTATCACCAAAATTATCTAACGACCACATACCAGGTTCTAATACTAAGTCACCTGACGCAGCTTCTCCCCATGCAACAAAGTCTGTAGTATTAGTTACAGTTGCGCCACTACTATGTGCAGCTCTTGTCGTACCTCTAACAGCTCGGGTAATTCCTGTTAGGTCATTACCTGAAACACCTGTATACGATATTTCTTCAGTGCCTACTTTTATGAAATTAGTTCCTGAGTCAGGAAAGTTAGTAGTGCTTGCAAGTGTAATAGATGTTCCTGATCCTCCTGTTCCAAAAGCATTGTCTCCTAACGCTCCATTTAAAGTTGTTGTAATTGCAGAACCGTCTTCTCCACCCCAAGATCCAAGTCCCCATCCAAAACCTTTTTGTTGAACCGCAGATCCAACAGGATAATAATGTTGTACTCTAATACCGCCTGATGTTGTTGCACCAGATCCAGCTTCATTTGATGGCATTGTTATTGTAATTGTTTCTGTTGTAGGAACAGAAGTTACCATAAATTTTTTATTATCAAAATCACTAGCTCCAAAATTAGATCCTGTAATTGTAGTAAAATTATCTAATAAAATAATATCTTGTGGATTAATACCATGACCTGTTGAAAAAGTTATTGTAACAGTTGGTGATCCGTTAGTCGTGGTAAATGCACTTGTAAGCGTTGTTGTAGTTTTAATTGGGTGTATGTCATAAAACACACCTCCAGAGTATGCGTATAAAATTCTGTTTGTACCGATAATAGCGTATCTTCTACCTAAACTATTTACAAAATGATGAAGACCACGACCTGCACCAGTTAACTCATTTTCATTAACGTTACCTAATTGATTCCAACCACCTATTTTTTCAGGTGAGCCATATCTAAATCTAACATTATCACAGTCAGTCCATTGACCTTCTGCTCCAGTCGGTGTTATTTGTTTATTTATACCTGGTTGGAAACCTATTTTTTGTAGCATAGTTCCAGCATTATATACTAGAGGTTTTTATTTTGAAAGCAGAATAACGATCCTTATAAAGGCCTATATTGCCATCTAAAAAATAATTTGCACCTATAATT
>Ga0209232_1001097_pt1 | contig 15221 bp, 21 predicted proteins | sample ETNvirenome_2_60_FD_184066 | JGI IMG/M metagenome (GOLD analysis project Ga0209232, IMG submission 184066) | Marine viral communities from the Pacific Ocean - ETNP_2_60 (SPAdes) (version 2) | ecosystem: Environmental > Aquatic > Marine > Oceanic | place: Pacific Ocean | collected 2013-06-22
ATTGCATCATTACGAGGGGTTGTTATCAATAATGCTTGGTCACCTGCGGCTAACCCAGATATGTCTATTGCCGCGGCAGGACTTGCGGTTCCTATCGCTAAATGACTTGATGCTCCTAATTTTACATCAGAATTAAACGTAGCGGCTCCTGCGGCACTCATATCAAGCGTAAGGGCTGTGATAGTGCTACCGCCATCATTACCTTTAAATATCATGTCAGAATCGGATTGGACTTGTAAAAATTGTGTGTTTAGCGCGGAGTTACTGATTCTGAATATTTCTGTGCCATTTATTTTGTAGTTAAAATCCCCACCTGCGGCATCAAGGATGATGTCTCCCGCAACATCTAATGTTAAGTCTCCTGAATCATTAGTTATATCTCCTGTGACTTCAACACCACCAGACGTTGTTTCAAATTTAGCTACTCCATTGTGATATAAAATTACTTGAGCATTGGGGGAACAAAAAACTGCATTCTCGTTTAGGACAGGTTGTAGTGCAATGCCTCCGGAAGAACCATCATTCTGTATAACCATGCCCCCACTTGTATTGCTATTTGTAATCTGGAAATTATTATTTGAAGAATTATGAGATATGGTTGCATCACTACCTGCTCCAAAAATTACTTTTCCTTCATCTCCTATTTTTATATCGTGGTTAAACGATGCTGTTCCTGCATCTGACATATCGAGGGTGAGTGCTGTTATGGTACTGCCGCCATCAACCCCTTGAAAGATAAGGTCTTTATCGGAAACAGCAGTAGCTAAATAAAAACTACCACCACCACCTTGATAGGCTGTAGCATATAAAGTGCCGCCATCTTTAAATCTGAACTCACCGCCATCAGCATCAAGGTCTATGTTTCCTGCCACATCTAATGTTAAATCACCAGAACTCAAATCAATCTCAGTCCCGTCAATAGTAATGTTATCGACCACGACACCGGCATTCGCAGTAACAACACCTGTAACGCCTAATGTGCCGCCTACCGTTGCATTGTTAGTGACAGTCAAAGCATTCGCAGTTGTTGTACCACCTAAGTTTAAATCAGTAAATGCATCTACTACTGCGGCTCCAGAACCTGCTCCATCTGAATAAACAACTTTTACATCGCCATTAGCTATGGTTACATTTGCACCAGAACCTTGAGATATATTTATAGACTGACTGCCAGAGGTAGCATTTTCTATTATCCAAACTTTAGATACTGTATTAGGGGCAACAGTTAAAGTTCTTGTTGCAGTAAGGTTTGTTCCTGAAGTAACTTTTAAATAAAGACTTCTTACCGGGTCAGTAGAACCATCTGCAATGGTTGTTGTTACATCTGCGTCACTTGAAAATGATGCTTCAGTGCCGTAAGAAAATGCCTCTGCTACTAATTCAAGATTAGTATTTGTACTGGCACCCCATGTCCCTGCCTCGTCACCCGTTGTAATTTCTTTAAGTCTTAGATCATTTACATAAGTTGCCATATGACATTCCTATATTAAGCTACCTCTTTCCAATCAGGAGTCTGCGAGGTGTTTACGTTACTGTAATTTGGTGTTTGTGTTGAAGATATACTTGAATAGCTAGGTGTTTGAGATGTTGTTACATCAGAGTAATTAGCTGTTTGACTTATATCTATTGCTGAATAATTAGGAGTTTGCGAATCATCTATTCTACTCCATATGTTTACTGTATTTGTTTCTGCTGTTGCGCTTACTCCAGTAGCAATTACAACAGAGTCAGATGTTGTTGTGACATCTCCTTCACTTGTTGTTGCAGATACTCCTGTTACTGCGAAAGTATTGCTTGTAATAAGAGCTACTGATCCTAATGCAGATGTTGCAGATACTCCTGTAACCGCGGTGACTGCGGATGCTTTAACAATCTCATCACCTACGCTTAAAGTAGATGCTACTGCGGTAACTCCAGTTACTGCGGCACCTGCGGTAATTGCATTACCAAGTGCTGTGGTTCCTGCGTTACCAGTAACTGCAACATCACTTGCCGCGGCTACTGTTTCATCTCCAAGGGTAGAGGTTCCAGTAACACCTGTAACAGAAAGATTTGACTCTGCTACAATTGTTTCGCTACCAATACTTCCTGTAGATTCAACTCCTGTAGGAACAATAACTGCTTTAGCAACAATTGTTTCGCTACCTAAACTTGTTGTACCTACATTTCCTGATGCTACCGTTACTGCTTCCGCTACGACTGTTTCACTGCCTAGTGCAGTAGTAGCAGAGTTACCTGTAACAGATATGCTAGCTTTAGCAACAACCGTTTCACTGCCAAGTGTGGCTGTACCTGATACACCCGTTACTGCGATAACCGCTTTGGCTACAACCGTTTCTGAGCCTATTGCTCCTGTAGCAGAGACTCCTGTTACGGAAACAGGTATCTGGGCATTCCACGGACCTTCGCCCCAAGTGCCTCTGCCCCAACCTGTTGATATTGACATTAAGCTATTCTGATAATTGCATTCGATGCATCAGCCGCAGGAAATTGTATTGTAAAATCTCCATTAGTAGATGTCTTATCTCCGCCAAAAGCAAGAACACAAACTGCCGGATCGCCAGATTGCGTGTCATTAAATATTAATGCGCCATTAGCTGTAACTGTTGCTGAAGAAAAAGTTAAATCTGCAAAGTCAGTAAAAGCAGTTGTGCTTGAACTTGTAGGGTCAACCCTAGTTAACGATGCTCCTTTAGCTGTATAGTTAGTTCCACTGACTTCGTTGCTTGTGGTGTAAGCAGTTGTACCCGCACCCAAAGAAGCAGAGCTAGTATACAAAGCTAATTTAAAATCATTGCCACCAGAGTTAAGAAAGTTATGCTTTGCCTCAAGCAATTCTTTTTTAAACGATGTACACATAGCTTGACTTATAGCCATTATAGTCTCCTAATAATATTAGCCATATCTCTATGACCTTGTTTTTCCAATAAACCTGCAACAGTTGATCTGTCACTAGCAATAGCTTGTTTAAGATAAATTAAAACGACTTGATGTATCTTTTCCTTAAAAGCCATTGCTTGAGCTTTGACCATAGGATCAGCTTTATCGCTTACTGCTACTAACTTCTCAACTATTCTATCCGCCCAATACTCAGGACTAAGCCCTTGATTTTGCGTTGTTTTTACAGTAACACTCCCAATCGTTGACGTTAAATCAACACTTAACATTAACTTCTCCTTATACGATACTGATCATCTCTGTATTGATCTGTAGTATTTTGACCCTCACCGAGTTCTTTTAATCTTGATAACGCTTGCTCATATCGTTTTTCATACATAGCCATAAGATCAGGCTCACCTTTCATGTAGGTGTAACCTTCTAATATAGAGCCATATAACAATGTATTCTTAGCATTTGTCGCAAGCCAAGTTGTTCCGCTGTCTGCTCCTGCTGTAATAGATGCAGGACTATAATAGTAATGTAGCTCTACAGTATAGTTGCTATCTGGTGTTGGACCAACTATAAAACTAGAGTTGTCAAATAATGCATAATGTTTTGGCGCACTTGTCGTTGCTCTATTAGGATATGCCTCTCTAATAAAGTTAACGTCTTTAAACAACAAGAATGTTTGTTTGCTAGAACTGGTAAAAGATAATGAATAGTTACTTAAAAAGTCTGTTGGTGTTGCTAAGTATTCATTATCACTAGTCAATGTACCGCCAACATTTTTTCTAAATACAGGTAATCTTACTGTTCTAAGTATTCTGTTTTCAGCTTGTTGTATTATTTGAGGCAAGTCAGTAACAAAAGTTGTTTCTGTATTCTCAAGATAATTCTGTATTAAACTTTTTAATTCTGAATATGTCATGATATCACTATGGTTACCTTGCCTGTTTCTGCTTTAAGCACAAGACCTGTGCCATTAACGGGGTCAAATCCAAAGTATTCTGTAGAATCTATTTCTCCACTGTCAGGTCTAGGATTAAATAAAGACATAGGATCGGTTATATTTAATTTTCCAACTTGAAACTGAGGCTGATCTGGGTCAAAACAACTATAACAAACTCTAAGTCCGTTCCTTATTTCGTCTTGCACCTCATACTTAAGCTCTGCAAGCTTGTATGTAAAACCACACCTATCGCATATTCCTAATGCTTTTGTGCTTTTTGCATAAGCCATATCTAGTACACATTACCACCGGGAACAAATTTTACAGAGGCTCTTTCTCTATCTGCATCTGACACTTCGTTCCATAGCTCCATATATCTATTTCTTATCATCGGCACTCTAGGTTGTGCTTCCATTTCTTTGCAAGCAATATTGTAAGCTAAAGCATAAGTCAAACAAGGCAGATATCTGGCAGGAACATCTGCATTGTTAGACGCTAAGTCTCCTGCATCCTCTATTCTTTTTATATAGTCATATACTAACGTATATGTTTGTGCGCTATCAGGAGTAGACCAAAGCACTATATTAATACTGCTAGTTCCTTTGTCTACATGAAACTGTGTTGGCTTTGATTGAGATAACTTTTTTGCTTGATGGTTATATTGTGTTCTAGATATTCTGGTCAATTGTTGATCAAATTGTTTATCAGTATTACCAGAATCAGTTCTTATAAATGCATCTACTATTTCTAATGCCGCACTATTTGCCGCATAACTACTAGTGCCTGCGGTTAATGTTTGAGTATCTTGTTCTATTTTCCAAAGGTTTAATCCTTTGTTTTGCCACTCAAGGAAAATAAGATTTAATGCTCTTCTAGCAGTTCTATAATCATATCCAGATCGCATGACAAGACCGCATAGCTCGTATGCTTCTTCCATAATATCCGATAAATCAAGATTAAATGTAGTTGTTCCGCTACTTGCCATGCTTTCTCCTAATAGCTTCTTTACCTGCTTTAGCTATTTTAGCTTGTTCGTTTTTACCTGAAACCTTAGCTCTTTGCTCTAATACAGTTAATATTTGTATTTTTCTAGCAAAAGGTTTTTTAATTTTTTTTACTTTAGCTACAGTTTTTCTTGCATCAGCAGGAGTAGCATACTTAATAGAAACGGTGTCTTTAGGATTCTCATCTGTATAAAGTCTCCTATCACTGCCCTTTGGTTTTTTTCCTGTGCCTTTTTTAGGGTCTCTATTTTTTTTCATTTTTTCCTGCTTTTTGCAATGCAATAGCTACTGCTTGTTTCTGAGGCTTACCCTCATCAACTAGTTTAGAAATATTACTGCTTATTACTTTTCTTGATCTTCCTTTTTTTAGAGGCATACTTCTTTTTACTCGCAGGTGCGCGACTAGTGGTTACTTTAAAGTTAGCTCTTGTCATTACCATTTTACTTTATCTGCCCACCATGCCGCTGACATTTTACCTTTTTTAATATTTTTAGCGTGTCTAGCCTTAAAAGATTTTCTTTTAGCTTTCATACGAGCAGACTCACCTTTCTTAGGCTTACCTGCTGTGCCTTTTAGCGTTCCTACTTTTTTACCTTGCTGACCAAAACGAATAGTCTTAACCTTGTCGCCTTCTTTTGCAACAACAACATGAGACTTAGTTGGATGACTAGGAGTCCTTTTAGGCTTATTATAACCGCTAACTCCTGCTCGTTTTAGTCGAGAATCTTTAGCGGCTCTAGACATAATAAATATTTACCAGTCAATAATTAAGACTGACCGCCACCAAACATTCTTTTAACATAGTCTTGGAAGTTTTCTACTTTGCCCCCATTGTCCATGCCGCGCATTGCAAACTTTTTCTTTCCTACTCCAGTCTTCATGCCATTCATCATTTTCTTTTTAGGAGCAGTTTTCATTCCTTCTGAAAATTCTCTTATCTTTGCGGGTGGTCCACTGACCAAAGGTATGTTTTTGGGTTTAGGTCTACGCGGTAGTCTGCCTTTTTTTTGATTGCCTTCTCCCACACGGGGCATAACTGTAGAGCGGGTAGAAGTTTTCATTCCGTTTGCTTTTTTAACCATAGTTTTTTTACCGTTACGCATTTTCATAACGGATGTTTTCTTTTTCATATTGCCTGCCATTTTTTCTTCCTCTTTGTTACAAGTGAATTAAAATTTTCTTCAGTGTAGTTTTGATAGTATCCTTTTCTTTCAATACTATCGGATGATTTAACTAAGTGGCCTAACCTTTGAACAAATATTTGATAATAGTTGTCATCAGTTAACGCTTCAAAGTTATCTTGATTTACTGCATGAGGTATATCATCAGCGTAGGGATGCGTTCCCATAATCCATAGATCATTAGGAACTGCTACATCTGCTAATACATCTAGCCTATCTTCAAACTCCTCTGCTGATATCTCATCATAGTCAGTGCCACAATAAACAATCACATCGTATGTATCATCGAAGTTTTTAATCAGATCAACTAAATCTGCCCAAATACCGCCTTCTCCTAATACAACCTGTACCCTTCCGCTATTCCATGATTGTTTAGCAAAAGGGCAAGCAGGCATATTATTAAAGTCTTCATTGGGACTTTCTAGAACTTCCTCACTCCATTGACGCACTTCTTTTTGCAACAGAGATTTTGTAAGCATTACTTCTTTGTTGTTTTCTTCTTAACGGTTTTCTTCTTTTTAGCAGGGGCTTTACCTGCTACATAAGCCTCATTAATATCTGGAGTAGATAGATCATCTGCAATGTAATGCCCTTTATCATTTCTAGCCCTAGCATCAGAGCCTTCAAGTTCTGCTTTTTTTCTTACAGCATCTTCAAGGTCTGGGTCTGGGCCAAAAACAGGGACATACACACCATCTTCCCTTTCTAACATCACCATATATTGTGGCGGAAAATTACCGTTTTCAGCAATTATATAAGCCATAATTAACTCCCTTAATCAGAATAAACTTTAACCATCTCTAATACGATAGAGTAAGTATCTCCTGAACTATGTCCTTTAGTGGTAAAAAGTATATCGCCATCTTTACCACTTCCTGCATTATTAGGAATACCGCCAAAATCTGCGAACTCCATGTGACCATTGCTACTTTCTGCAAGCTCCATGAGTAACACATTAGTAGTAGCGTTAAAGAAAAGTTGAACAGACATACCTACAATAGCATGACTAATTCTCATTACTCGAACTTCTGAGCAAGCTTTCCCATCACTATTAGATGATAAGGCAGATACATCTACTTTAGCTACGGCAGATTCTCCAGTCCCATCGCTGACATTGGTAAACTTCATAATGCAATTTCTTTCACCATCTATGATGGTTTGTGTGGTTACTGCATCAGCCATAGTTAACTCCTATTATGCAACCTGTACATACTCAATAATAAACGTGAAAGAACCTGCTGTTGTTGCATCAACAGTATTTGTAATGTTACAAAAAATTGTTCGCTCTGAAGATGTATATTGTGCTGAGGCAGGAGCCGTAGTAGCACTTTGTGTTTGTGCAACCAAAGTTGTAGTAGTTACATTGCCAACCACTACCGTAGTTCCGCCATCTAAAATCTCATCTGTAACAGCCGCGACAATCTGCGCTCCTGAACTCGAAGTTCCAACCTCATACCCTATATCACCTGTTCCAATAACTGGAGCAGTTACACAAAATATTTTTATATCAGTAATAATTGTATTAGCAGGCTGTGTAAATTCACCAATTGCAGGACTGTCTCCTGCTGTTGTATTAACTGTAACACCTGTTGCAAATCCAACGTGCTTTACAAATTTATTAGTAATAATACCTGTAGAGGCAATAGTAGCAACATCTGTTATAGCTCCTGTGGAACTATTCTTAGATATTACTTTAAATCCATTTTCTGACCGGATTGGTCCGTTAAAAGTTGTATTAGCCATTATTTTCTCCTAGAGAATATAAATCTATCATCTTGGCAAAGTCTGCTAGGTCAGTTGATAGATACGTTTATCCTAGATACACAAAAAGGGGAGCAAAGCTCCCCTATCTGTATTAGCTTGAACCGGGCGATCCGAAGATACCAAGTGGGTCTGAAACTCCGAAAGAATATCTTTCACGAGCCTTATACCTCACATTGCCAGTTGCAAAGTCTCCATCCATATTTGTTGTCATTGCACTTCTGACAAAATGCTTCATGCCATCAGGAACATCAGTTGTAATGAAGAAAGCGTTAGTGTCAGTTAAATAATGATTAACTGCATAGCCTTCTGGTATTACACCGTTGCTTTTGACCGCGTTGATGTCATTGTCAGCAGTTCCAACTCTATACTCACTTTCTAGGAGTCTAGTAGCAACAAACTGAAGATCAGTTGGGACAATCAGCTTTCTTGGCCTAGCGGCAATTTTAAGTCCTCTTTCGTCTGTCCACTTGCTGATTTGAATGACTGCATCTTCTAAAGATGTTTCGTTCAAGTCTGCACCTGTAGCAGGTCTGTTAGAGTTCTTTCCGCCATTTACCAATGGGTGTCCATCACCACCAGTGACACCATCACCACTTGCTGTAAATAGGTTAACCCCATCTCCAGATTGGAATGAATTAGTGAAACCGTTGTTTAATGGGAAAGCAGATTTAACTTGCTTAGTGTAAGCCATTGCTCTTGCTAGAGCTTTGGTGTACCTAGCTGAAAGACTTACATACAAATTGTCTTCCATAGCTTCCTCAGTAATTGAGAAACCTAAAGCTATTGTTTCGTGTGTGTAACGAGCAACAAAAGACTCTTGTGCCACATCATAAGATATTGCCGCACCTTCATCTTTTACTGGAGCCGCACCAAATCCAGAAAGCTTTAACTCTTCTTCAAACGATCTTTCAGAGTTTTCGCTGACATAGATTTGCTCATGCTCATTCTCGTAGTTGTTATACTCATCTCCAAACAAGGCATTTAAGCCGGGAAGGAGTTGTTTTAATTCATTAGCTCTTGAAATAGCCGCCATAATAAACTCCTATTAGCCGATGCCAGTTGTGTTAAGTAATTGATGTCCAACATTGAACATCACCAATACGTCTGTAAAACTGTCACCAATAGCACTATCTGGACCATCGACAAAGTCAATAATCTTTAAAGGCAGTGTATTAGTTGTAGCCGCAGTGCTTCCGTCAACCGCATTCTTACTAATTCCAAATACAGTTGATCCCGCAGTTTGTACTACTGCACAGTTTTTCCCTAGATCATCTTGACCTAGAGTTTCATCTGATTGCATTTTCATTACTACAAATGGATCAGACGCAACATATGCCACAAGATCATCTGCCGCTGTTGATGCAGGATATTGTGGGCTTTGTGTAAATTGCTTTGTTGTAGGATCAGTATATGAACAGCCTAAAAATACACCGATAGGCGTAAGGCTTGTTGTTCCTGTGTCTTTCTGAATAGTAGTGTTTGGATTATCATCCGCCCACTTAACAAAGTCGCCATAGAAGATAGCAGTTCCGTAATTGTTCTTTATCTTGTAGTGCGAGACTTTAGCATTGTAAGCACAGGAAACTAATGATCCAACAGGGTTTGCTCCCATAGGAGCCGCTGATGAAGCCATAATGATTTCCTTAAAATAGAGTTACAAATCTATCAAGATTATGAATCTCTACCAAAGGTTGTTTTTGATTTTCTTTCAAAGACTTGTTTGGTAGCCATTCTGGAATCTTGATCCTTAAAGTATACGTTGTCTACAGAATCCATTTGAGTTCGAGCCATACGCTGAAAGTGTTCGTCTCTGGCTTTCGCCTTCTCTTTTGGCATTTTGCATAACAACTGCCCACCAATTTCTATATGTCCTTTCTCTGCCCATTCAGATTTATAATCCATCATATGTATATGTAATTCTGGATGTTCTTCTGCTTTGCAGGGAACCCAACCTTCTCTGAATTTTTTTGACACATTAGGATTGTCAGTGTTACCTAAAACACTTGTTCTAATATATCTAAAAACCCATCCGGGTTGCGGATCAGGACTTGGTAAATTTGATGGATTTTCCCAACTTTCAACTCGTTGGGTAGTCTCTCGATCTTCAGAACCCCTCGGGGTACGCACAGGTGCGGAATGGTCTTGGACCTCTTCCAATAGCTTATCTAGTTCTTCAGTCATACTGAGTCCTTTAATAATTGTCTTGCGTATTGCTCAGGACTTATTCCAAGTTGTCGTGCTAGTTTAACTTGGGTCTGAGTCAAACGTACATTGCGAGGATTTTTATTATTCCCACTATTCCTCGATGCGGGAGCGACAACATTTGCAGGTTGTCTTTTTTCTTCTACAAGAATCTCTGGTGTTGATTCAACACTTTGCTGAGACACTCCGAAAAAATTAGGATATTGGTTTCTCATTGCATTATCTATTTCTGCATAATACTTTTGAGATTGAGTCGCAGGATCAACACCACTTGCCTGTAACTTCTGGTCTAAGAACATTGCATAAGATGTCATTTCTTTATGCTGTGGGTCTTGACCCATAAACCAAGAATTCTTTTGTGACCATGCCTGCATATCTGGATCAGGCGTTGGTTGTTGTGGCGGAGGTTGCTGTGGCATTTTTGCCATAATAGATTGTTGCATAGCATTTGCATACTGAGGTGCTTGTTGTTCTGCAAGCGTTGCTTTAGTAAGCTCTGCTTGAGCTTGTGCCATCGCATCTGCATCACCTTCATCATATGCTTTTTTATATCTTGCTTGTGCAGTTAATTTTGCAAACTGAGCGTTATTCTTAGCTTGCTGATTAACAACCTTTCCGCCTTCTGAAACTATTTGTTGCAATCTTTGATTATCAAAAAGTAAAGTCTTAAGCTGTTTAATTGCTTCTTCTTTTTCTTTTACAGCAGACTCTTTAGCCCTTCTTTCTTCATGATATTCATATTTTATTTGATTAATTCTTTTTCCTGCTCTTTCGCTGTAGTTTTCTATTTCTTTATCTAACCCATCGTTATCAACAGATTGTTCAGCGGTTTCTTGTTTTGCAGGCTTTTGATCTTCAACAGGAGTATCTTGTATAACTTCAACATTAACATCACTGTCGTCTTTAGGTTGTATTTCATTTTTAACACCGAAGAACTTATCTTCCATGCTTTGTGGCTCAAGCTTGCCGTCATCATTAGGAATGAATTCTGTTTGAATAGATGTTTCTGCTGATTGATCACTCATGCTCTTACTACTCCTGTTGGGTCTTCAACAACTGCTTCCACAGTGTCGTCATTAATAAGACGAAACTCTTTCCCATACATTTTCATACGAGTGCCTGAATAAGCCCTAAAGACAACCCAATCCCCTGACTCGCACCAAGGTCCACTAGGAAATCTATTTTTATCTGAATATGCGTCTGGTCCAAGCTTAAGAACATATCCGCAGATATTGCTGACCTCTTCATCTCTCATGGTAGAGGTAGCTTTAAGAATGCCTCCTTTTGTAGATTCCTCTACTTCAGGCATCGCAACTAATATCTTCCAACCTCTTGGTTCGGGTAGTTGACTCTTAACGTCTTGGTCAACTTCTGGCTTATCAATAGCTTCTACTTCTATTTTTTGTTCACTCATAATTTGCACAACTTAAGGAGTTGAGTTCCTATTCTCTTGTGTGTTGATCTATCCAATCTAACATTTCACGTTCTGCAAGGGCTAAACCCTCGATTACACCACATACTCTTTTATACTCTGAAAAGTCTTTAACACTTCCCGTTGCTAAATGATCTGCGTGTTCATTCATCACAGTCCGAAGTCTAACCTTTAGCCATTCAGAAAGTGATTGCTCTTTTATATCGTTTAACATACTAAGTGCTATCTTTGATTATATCCTTAGCAATGTCAAGTCCTGTTTTGAAATCTTCTACTGCTTGCTTACCGCTAGCTTTCTCTGATTCTTGCAGATCGCTAGCAATTTGTGCTTGCAGTTTTGTTTGTTCTATTTGCGCTTCTATAGCGAGTTTTTGTTTTTCCAATTCTAATCGTTGTGCTTCTAGTTGTTGGGTAGCCATTTGCTTTTGACCTGCCAACTGGAATCTAGCTTGATCACCCATAGACTTGCGCTGTACCTCAGCTTCTCTAGCCGCAATCTCTCTTTCTTTCATCATGATCAATGGGTCTTGCTGTTGCTCTGCTATCCTGCTTTGTTCTGCATCTTGCATTGCTTTTTGAGTTACCCTTTGAGCCGCTTGTGCAACAAGCTCTGATATTCTCTTTTCTACATCAGCAGGAATAGGCTCACCTATTGGTGGTAATGCTATACCCATTTCTTTCTCAACCTGATCTCTAAACTTCATTGTTAGATGATCATTAACATAAGATGATGCAGATGCTAGCACGGCTCCCGCATTTGGAGACTGCTGAAGTATTGCTTGAATCTCTGGATTATCTTGAGCCGCGGCAACCGTCTGTATGTGAGCATCATGATCTTGAAACTCAAAAGCTTTGACGGGTTTATTGTTAATTAAATTTTGCACTGCACTGACTGGATCAACTGGTGCGATATCGTCATCGGAAGGAATGACATCATCAACATCAGATATCCCAAGAACTTCTAGCATCTGTCGATGCAGTTCTTTCATGTCATACATTTCTGGAGCAGACTGAGCTAATTGCATAGCGGCTTGATACTGCATAATTCTTTGAGCCATCGTAGCGGCATTAGGATCAGATACAGGTAGCACATCTATTCGTTTGTCAAAGTCAGTTACTTTAATCTGCTCTTCTTCATCTGTGTCATAAGGATAACTTGGATTACCAAAGTCACTAATAACATTAACCAAGATATCAAATTCTTTTTTCATGGATGCATGAAGCCTTGCTTGCACTGCACTCATGACCTTCATGTTTCTTTCCAATAAAGCTAACGTAGTTCCGACTGGTGCTTGCGAGTTCATGTCGCTTACTTTCATGTCAGAGATACTAGCGAATCGCCTTCCTTCCTCAACTATATTTTGCAGAAGTTGATACAAAGTAGGAGAAGGTTCTTTGTAAGGAAGAAAAGTTATATTGTCTCGTATAGCACCACCCGGAACATCAACATCTCTAAACTCACCGGGCATAATAGGAGTGTCATCTCCTTTTATCCTTAACCCCCTAGACTTCAATCCACCCGGTAGATTAGATAGCGTTCCTGCGTCTACAAGCTGTCTTAGAAGGCTTGTCGCTGATTTAGCTAGGCCACCTATCATGTGGACTAGACCAAAGCCATAAAAGCCTAAACCGGGTAAATATTGATAATGAACAAAGTGTGATCTTCTTTTCTTTTGCTCATCATCTTCGTAATAGTTTCTTCTTATGGAAAGAATAGTGCCAGTTGGATATTCCAATGTCACAACATAAGGTAACTGTATTCCTGTTGGCTCCCCATCTTTCATATCTTCAAAGCCGGGCAGATCGAGATTAACTTGCATCTCTAACAAAACGTGCCTTTGATCATAGGCATCCATCGCGTGTTCACCTGTCAATTCATTGTACTTCTCAGTAATATCTGAATAGTTACTCGGTGAATCAGGTATATCTATATCCCTGTAAAAGCCACTGACTTGCATCTTGCGAATATCATTAGATGACTTTCTCATGACATGAGTTGCTCTCTCACAAGTTTCTAAATCACTTGCACCATAATTAACAACTACATCTTCTGAAGGAATAAATATTCCACTGGGTCTATCTAAATTTGGATCGTAATAAACTTTTCTAAATGCAGAACCTGCCAAGGGTAAAGAAAACAAAAGCTTTTCTGTCTCTGTTCTGTACTCAGACATCTCATGAGTAAGAAGATAATTCATATAGTCTTCTACTCTTTGAGATTGTTTTGTCTTCTCTTCTGTCATCTTTCCTACTATCTTGGTCTTAACAGGACCACTAGCCGGAAATATTTCTGCTATTGCTTGTGATTGGAATCGGATAACCGCTTCACTCAGCATAGGATGGAACACACCGCAAGCCCCATTCCAAGGTTGTGTGCGTTCCTCTATCTTCAATCCTAGCTGATCTAGACCTTTGGTGTAGGTATCCTCCCAATCTTTGCGAGAGTCTTTATCCATGTTATAGGCATTAACTAGCTGTGAGCCAACACGCTCTAGCTCGTTCTCATCTATAAAGTCTACTAGGTTGCTATTAAAATCTGCATCAGGAGACTCATCTTGTGGATCAAAATCAATGATCATACCGCCATCTTCAGTCTCAATAGAAACTGAATCAGGATTCTCAATCATGATACTTAATTCTTCTTCTTGAGGTCCTTGCTCTATCAACCCCTCTATCGGAGTAGCAGGGTTTTTTTCAATAGCCAATTAACTCTCCTAATAATAATTTGCGGTTCTGTCGTAATCTTTCTCTTCGTCTTCTTCATCAGAGTACAATGGCACAAATCCACCTTGCCTGAACCTTAATAGTGCTTGCGTACTGCTATCCACTAAGTCATCATGCTCTGCATTAGGGAAAGATGCAAACTCTTCTATCACTTCTTCTGCCCATCTAGTAGAAGGCGACCAAACAATGCCTGAAGAAAAGAGATCAGCTACTGCATTAACTCTGGCTATCTTGTCGTTACCTCTACTAGGTGTATATTCTTGTACGGGTATACCCATTTGCCTTAATTCAAAGATTAATGGCATACCTGCCGCCTTTGCTTCTACGATAAATGCGTCTGGCTTGTAGGATTGATAGCATTCCATCGCTCTTTGCTTTAATTCTGGAAACTCAAGCCTAGCTTTATGGGCATCCAGTAGGATTATCTGTGGAACTACCTTGCCACTGTGTTCATCTTCCTTGTAGAACACGCCCCATGTGGTACAAGCCGAGTAATCTGCTCTTTGAGACTTAAGAAACGCGGTATCCCACGACTGAATTACAAATTCACAGTCAGGTGGCTCTCTATATTCCCATTCATTCCACCATTCGCGCTTAACTATTGCGCCTTCTTCCGCAGTTGGGTCCTGTTGGTACTGAGCCATCCACTTTGATGCGGGTAATTCTGCACGAAGGGCTTCTAGTTCCTCTAATTTCCAGAACTGCGCCCATAATGGGGAACCAGATGGCATAATTGCAGGGAGTTCTATGACCTCCCACTCATCTGCTCCACCTCTTTTGATGCTTGCGTCTATTAATTGACCCGTCAAGTCTCTTTGGTGCCATCGAGTCATAACCACTACGATAGAACCGCCCGGTTGTAGACGCTGTCGCGGTCCAGAGGTGTACCATTCATAGGTTTTGTTAAAAACATTTATATCAGAACTAGCACCTTCCTGTTCTGAGTGTGGATCATCGATGATTAATAGGTCTGCACCCTTACCAGTAACCGCACCGCCCACACCAATCGCAAAATACTCACCACCTCTGTTAGTATTCCAACGACCTGCGGCTTTACTATCCGCTTGCAAGCTAACATCTGTGA
>Ga0209232_1001098_pt1 | contig 15178 bp, 6 predicted proteins | sample ETNvirenome_2_60_FD_184066 | JGI IMG/M metagenome (GOLD analysis project Ga0209232, IMG submission 184066) | Marine viral communities from the Pacific Ocean - ETNP_2_60 (SPAdes) (version 2) | ecosystem: Environmental > Aquatic > Marine > Oceanic | place: Pacific Ocean | collected 2013-06-22
AGTGACATTAGCCACTATAAATAATAATATAATTGTAATTAAATTTTTCATCTTTTATAAACTTTATCTTCTAGTTCTTTAATTGATTCTTTGTTATCTTCAATATCTTCTTTCAATCCTTCAGTGGATTTTTCAATCTGCAATATTGTTGAACGAATTAATTCGTCTTTTAGCTGGAATTCCATTTGTTTTACAAATTCTTCCGGGTTTTGTTGATTTTGTAGTTCCTTTATATCTCCTTGCAAAGTAAACCACATGCTCGCCAGAGCCAGTACTCCTCCTACAATGAGACCTATAGTTTTTAAATCTAGTGTTAATTCAGTTGATTCGTCGACTTTCATTTTTGTTTGTTGAGTTTTTTAATTTTTAACAATGTGTAAATTATAGTACATAAAAGTAAAATTATCTTTAAAGACATCTCTATATTAGTGAAGCTTATGATCAATGTAAGAGAGTTAATTGCGTATAGTTTCATATCCGTGAAATCCATTTTATTTAGTTTCTTTTATATTAGCTGAACTTCTATCTGATGCAGGTATTGACTTAGCATCAACATTTCCAGATGTTCTATTAGATGTATTACCGTAGTTAGCTGTGCTACTACCATTATTACTGCTTCTGCTCTTACTCCCACTGCTATAAGTAGGAATATAATTATGATAATAAGGTCTATACCAATTATTCCACCCATATCCATATCCTGTACTATAATTTATAATTCTATAATTAACAGGCCTTATAGCGTCTATAGGTATTTGTAATGTGTCGCCTTGTTGTGTAACAGCCAATACATGAGTAATTTGTATTGTTGGTTTTGGTTGTATTGAGCAACTACTTGCAATAGCAATTAGTGCAAAAAGGACAATTTTCCATAATTTCATTATTTTGTGTTTAGTTCTATTATTTTATCTATTCTATCTGATTCAAGGCGTAAAGCTCTAATATCTTTTTTACTTACACCTAATTTTATTAAACTATCTATTTGTTGTTGCTTAGTTAATACTTCTATTTGATCTCTTCTTTTTAAGTTATTTATTTCTTTATTAGATAATCCTTCAAATCTTTTTTCTTCTTCTAATCTTTTCTTTTCTTCTCTTTCTCTTTTTAACTTATCTTTTCTTTCTTGTTTCTTTCTTTCTTTTACTTCAATTTTTATTTGATCTTCTTCTTCATTTGGTACACCTATGTCCCATGTTCTCCAGCCTAGTGCCAAAGCGATCCTTTCTAATGACGAGTTTCTTTGATCAGTCATTTCAACTAAAGCGTCTATTTCAGCTATAGTTCTTTCTAAAGGTACATTTAATAATGCTTCTGCGGTTGATCCTAAAACATTGTATGATGGGCTTAAATTTAATTTACCATCTCTAGTTATTTCCCAACCTCTTTCTTCTATAACATCTTTTTCAAACTCTCTAGTTTTTAGGGCATTGTTTAATTTTCTAAGTTTAGAGCCTATTACCGGCGATAAATTAGCAGCTTCTAGTATTATATCTGCATTGTCTTTTGCAAAAGGATCTTTTCCTTCGTTTTCATAAAATTTAATAAGTGTATTTTTTAATGTAGCGGCTATAGCTCCATAAATACCAGTACCTCTTAATATAGTGTCTACCATATTATTAGCTATTTTGAGCTCTTTCTTTCTTTTCCTTTGTTCTTTAGTCAATTCTTCTTCTTCTTCATCATCACCAAATCCTGGTATAACAGCAAATAGTGCATTTTGTAAAGCGGCAAATATAAAGTTTTGTACAGCCCCATAATATATTATTTTACTTATATATGTTGCATCGCTTTGTGCTTGAGTTAGCCCCGGTATTCTTCTTCTATTAATTAAATCTTGTCCAGCTCTTTTCATTAATCTTGTATACTGCATTGGAGTATTTTGAAAGTTCAATGTAAATCTACCTAACGGGCTTGCTTGCTGTTCTGATATCATTGCTGGATCTGCAGACTGCTGGGATTCTTCTGATATTCTTGAAAAATCTTCCCAAGCTTTTTTCTCTGCAGCTTGTTGATTCATACCTTGTTTTAAATATGTATTAATTCTATTTCTATAAAATGTAGCACCACCAGAAGCAATAGCAAAACTATCTGCTAATTGAGTAGGGGTAAAACCTATTTTTAATAAATATGATAAAACAGCTTCAGCTTTATTAGTAGCACCCCTTGCGGCATCTGCAAGTTCAGCTTCATTTATATCACCTTTCAAACCTGCTCTTCTTTCTTTTAATTTAGGAGAGTTAAATATAAAAGCAAAATCAGACCAATATTGTTTTTGATTTGCAAAAGCCATAGCGGCTTTTAATGGATTATTATCACTCCAGTTTATAAAGTTTACAGAAGATATAGTTTGTAATAAAGCAGATTTTCTGTTAAAAAACATTATAGCACCTACAGATCTATTAACCCAATTATTAAATGTATTAGTTAATCTATTTGTGCCAGCAGGTCTGTTTGTGCCGTTTTTCATACGATAAATCGTATCTTCTAATGCTTCTCTTACATTTTTTCCATATGCAGCTTCTATTTTATTTAAATTTTGTTTGCTAAATATTTGATCAACATTTTGTATAAAGCCAGAATTTTCTAAAAACTTTTTTCTGCCTTCTCCAGATGTAAACCGATGTATATCGGACTGGATTGTTTGCACATCGAAACCACCAGTAGGTTTTAACCATTTATCTTGTTTAGATATTAACTGCAGTCCTTTTGCAAAAGCAACTAATTCAGGATTATTTTTAACGGTATCACTTAATAATTTAGCGTCCCTTTTAGATAAACCAGCTTCCGTTAGGTCATAACCAGATTCAGTCATTAAATATGCTCTAATAGCATGATCGTATGTAAATTGAGTTTTACCTTTTGTCGGTATTTTTTGACCAAGTTTTTTTCTAATATCAGGGCTATTTTTTAATAATGTAGCATAATCATTTTTTAATGCTCTTCTAGCTCTTTCTATTTGAGCTATAGCTTGCCAATAAGGTTTTAATAAATTTTTATCAAAAAATTCAAAATGTCTTTCCCCAGCTTTGCCCTTGCCTAAAAAATTATATAATAACCCTTTAAAGTCTTCAGCACCAGGTGGTATAAAAAATCTAAATCTACCTTTTGTTCTACCAGCTCTTCTGGCACCTATATCAGAATATCTTGCTTCAGATTTAATACCTTTAGTTTCTTGTATTATATCGTTAAACCCTTTATCTAAATCTTTAGGTTGGCTATCTTCTAATTTTTTTATAGCTTTTTCACCTCTTTTACTTTGTTGATATTTCCTACCTCTTGATAATGCTTTACCTGTTCTTATTTTTCCTTTTTCATTAAGTTGAAATTGAGGTATTGATTTAGCAAACTGATTTAATTTAGTTTTTACATCATTACCTAATAATTGTTGAGATATTAAATCTTGTTGTTGAGCTATAACATTTGGGTTATTTTGTAAATCTTTAGGAACTTGAACATTAAATATTTGGGTTAACGGTTGCCCTAAAAAATTAAAAGTATTTGGATTAAACCCTCCGTTAACAACATTAACTTTAGGATGAAAATATTTAAATAATATAGGAACAATTTTTGATTTATCACCTGTTTTTAAAAATTCTTCATAAGCCTTTTGCACTTCAGGAGGTGTTGAGTCATCAAAATTATGTGAACCTTCAACACTAAGTTTACCATCATCGGTTTTAGCAATTAAACTTTGAAAATAGTTATCTACTAAAAATTCAAAAACAGTATCAAGTTTTCCATCTAGTATTCCATCATTAAAAGCTTTATCGACCATGTCATTAGCCATTACATTGTGTTCAGCTATAGATATTTCAAAATTAGGCATACCATTTGCTTTCAAGAAAGCAGGGTCTAACATTTTAGGTATAGCAGCATTTCTTAAAAAATGTTTGTTACCATCACTAACATTATTCATCCAAGCACCTATAGCACTTGCTACTAGTGCTTTTTTAGAAATTTTTTGTTGTTCTCCATTTAAAGTAATAGTCACATTTCCTTTAGCGTTATCATACATCTTTTTTAATCCAAATAAAACAAATTTAAAACCATCATAATTTTGTTTTATTGTATCTAAATAAGATGCTTGACCCATTTTTTTCCAGTAACCATCTTTACTAGAGCCAGCTATTTTTACATTTTTTCTTTCTTTTTTAGTAAATGTTCCTTCATTCTTTTTTGCTTTTCTTTTTAATTTAGCTAATTCAGAACTAGTAAGAAATTGATAACCCTTCAGTCTAGATGACTCTTTTGTGCCAGAATTAGCAAAAGAGCCGGCTGTAAATATTCCACCAGTTTCATGTACAGGTAAATATTGAGATGCCTCGTTACTCCAAACATTTTCAAATATTTTTACATGCTCAGGATTTCTATTATCTAAAACAATGCCGTCTTTGTGTTTTTCTAAAAGTTTTTTATTTACATTTTTTCTAGCAAAAGCTAATCCACTTTTTCCTCTTTCTAAGTTTGCTGTTGCAGCTGCTGTTCTAGGGGTTTGTGGTTTTGATGCAATATCTAATCTAACAGATCTATTAGCCATTTGTTCAGCAATAGCTTTTACAAATCCTTTCATTACCTGAGATTCTGCATCTCTTGGTTTATAATTAGGATCTACTTTTCCGTCTTTAATACCTATAGATTGTTCGTATACTTTATTATCGAACTTTTTAGGTGTTCTAACCATTTGACCACTACCTAATCTTTTAGGCGGATTAAAAAATTTGGTTAGTATATTTCTACCTAATTTTAAACTTTCGCCACCTATTTTTACAGGTTTACCGCCTTTTACTTTCGATGCAACTTCTTGCACATCTTTATTTGCTTTACCTAATACTACATTTTTAACAAATGATCTTGCTTTTAATAAAGCTCTTTGTATTTTTAAAGATTCATCTTTACTTAAATTAGCTTTTGGATTAGATATTTTATTCGCAGGAATACCTAAAGCATCCGCTAATATATTATATGGTGTAATAGATTGTAATTGAGCTGTTGTTAAATTAGGGTCAGATAAATCTATACCTTTTGCTTTAGCGTTTTTAATTAAAGCGTCACTAAAATCTTTTTCAAAAGTTTTTGTGTTTACAGATGAATCAGTAATTTTAGGAAAACTCATTACATCTATAGTAGGCGTAACTTCAGGCTTAGCAACAGTTGTTTCTTCAGTTGTTTGTTGCTCTTCTGCTTTTCGTAATGTTGCTTCGTCACTTAAGCTTTTATCATCTTTTTGTTTAGCGCCTAAATCTGCAGCAAGACTGTTTAATCTTTGCATACCAGTGTTAGCCATGTATGCATCAAAGGTAACTTGTTTACCTGTGTTTTTAGATACTTCTTTTCTATAATTATTTGCTATTTCAAGTAATAAATTTTTAGCACTATCTTTATATAATTTTCTAGGTACAATGTTTTGATTAGACGCACTCATCCTGGACCAAAATTTAGTAGTGGCTCTAGATGCAATTTTACCCACCATATCATTTATCTGTTTTTCAGATACTTTTAATCCTTTTTTATTTAGGTTTTGTACAATGTTTTTTGGATTTATAGCTTTAGAAAAAGCAACGCCTTTAGGAGCAGAAGGTTTAATTGGTTTACCTGTAAGAGGGTCAGTAACACCAACATTACCCGGAAATCTTACTTCTTGTTGTCTTTTTAAAGCATATTCTAAGTCAGTTTTATTTTCTGGATTAGTTTCATTAGCAAGCATTTCTCTTAACTCCGCTGGAGACTTATCAATAAATCCTTCAACTTTTTCAGCTCTTGCTAATTGTGTTTCTAATATTTTTCTATTATCTTCCCTTAAAAATGTTTGACCAATATCTCTATTTAATTCAAGATTTGTCTTAATTCTGTCTACATCGTATTCAGCAGGAATACCTTTAGTTGTTGGTTTAGATAAAGCTTTACTAGTGCCTCTTTGTTCTTTTACCATTATATCTTTCATGGTATCAAACTCTTTTTGAGTATACACATCACTACCCTGCTTAGCTTCTTTTATTCTTTTAATTACTTGTTCATCTGTAATTTCTTCTTCTTTTTGTCTTGGGTTTTGAACATAAGCCCTACCTTCAGCATCAAAAAATCCTGGACTAGCATCTATATCAACATCACCTGTTGCAGAAATATCAAATGTTGCATCTCCTTCTACTGTACTTTGTTTAACAAATTTTGTATATTCTTTGATAAAATCATAAGTTTCTTGGGCATTTTTAAATTCTACTTTAGGGAATCCAACTTGTTTTAAAACAGGCGTAATTATTTTGCGTATTTTATCAAATAAACTTTCGTTAAATTTAACTTCCCCAGCTAATACTGCTTCTGAAAATTGTGTTAATATTTCGTCTGGATGTACTTCTAAATAAGGTCGCTCAACACCATTTTCATCTATACTCGTTTCATTTTCATAAGCTTTTAATCTTTGATTTACAACATTTAATTCACTTTTAGATAGTATCTTTTTAAAATTAACACTAAATTCTTTAGCCAGCTCAGGGTTTTTGGCCATTTCAGTTTTTAATATACCGTGAAAAAGCTCATGAGACGCTACTGTTACTAGTTCAAATTTCGCTGCAATATCAGGATTTATTACTATATCACCTGTTTCAGGATCAAAAAATCCGGCTTCCTGATCAGCTCCTTCTCCATATTTTTCTACAATTTGTTCTGGTGTTAAATCAGTAGTTTGTATTACATTACCACTTAATTTACTACCTTCTAATCCAGCTAATTTTTTAGCTTGTGTTTCAGCAAACTCAATACCCATATTTAACCTTTCTTCTATAACAGGTTGCATTATATCATCTCGTTTCTGGTCTAATTTCCCATTTTCTATTTTAAACTGGTTAATTTCTTGTTCAAGAGCTGCAATACTAGCAGCATCCTTTTTTCCTTTTTTAGCTTCGGATTCTAGCTGTTTGATAGCATTGTTATTTTGTGCTCGCTGTTGTTCTAAAGATACAAGTTCATTTTTTTGATCTTGACTTAATAAATCTACAGCTAAAGAATTATTTAATCTTAACTCTACATTAGCTTGCACTAAAGAATTAATCTTATTTGTAATTATATCTCTAGTTTTTTGATCTATATCTTTGCCTAACTCTTGAGATAGTTGTTTAATTTGATAAGCATTATCATTAAAAGCAGTTTCTACTTTATTTGTTTTAAATGGAGCAAGTATTTGATTTGCCATTGCTGGAGCCCTAAACATTACACCACTCATAAATACTCCACCTACATAAGCTTCTTTTATGTTATCATATATTCCAACTTCTTCTTTACCTTGTACATATTTACTAGCAAAGTTTTCACCCATTGTTGCTAAAACTTCAGTAAAACCTTCTTCGTTTATATCATAAGCATATGCTCCTAATCTTCTACCTGCTCTTTTATAAAATTTGGGGTCTAATATGTTTTGCTTTAAACTTTGTAAAAAGTTTGTTTTTGCAGTTTTAACTGGAATATTTTTAATTTTTAATCTTTTTAATTGACCTAATGTAACTTTTTCACTAAAATATTCTGCACCAGCCGTCATAAGAGCTGTTGTATATATTTGGCCTAGAGTATAATTTGCAACTCCTTCTCTCATTTCTGTTTCCATTTCTAATATTTTACCCCCAAAAGCAGAAGTAGTAAGTATTGGCAAAGCAACTTGAGGAGCAAGAACCATTAAAGCCAATTGAGGCCCTTGAGTTGTTGTAAAATCAACAGCCCAGTTGCCCGCATCCTGTGCAAATTCTACAAAACCATTTTCTGTATCTATATCACTAAAAGCTTGAGGGGGCTGTAAACTGTTTCTAAACGACTCAGTCCATTTTTGGAGTGATTTATCTCTTTCTGCCTTATCACCTTTTAACATTCTAACAAAAGTTTTGTCAACAAAACCTAATTCTTTTTCATCAATATTGTCAATTGCTTTTCCCATAACGTCTGCAGCTAAAATAGCAGCTTGAAAACTATCGGGTAAATTTTGATTGTTTACAATTAATGGCTTAATAACATTGTTAAACATTTCTCTAGGAGAAGGCGTTAAATATTCTTTGGCTTTAACTAAAGTATGGCCTATGTCTACAACTGAAGGAATGAGTTTACCCCATTGAGCAAGCCCGTTGTAATTTCTACCCATTAAATCACCAAACTGTTTAACATCTTCCATACCATTTACTTCAAATTCTTGAAGGCCTGCATTATGTTCGCCTATAGATTGTTGTTTATTTCTTTCTTTTATAAGAACTTCTATTTCAGCATATCTTTCTATTAATTCTTGTTTATTTTTTGGTTTTGGGCCATCTTTAATCTTTTTTAAAAGACCATCAATTCTTTCAATTTCATTAACAGCATTTTTAGTATTAGCTAAACTTTGTTTGGTTACATCGCCTAGAGTACTCATTGCAACTTCGTATAGTTTATGTTTTTCTTTTTGTTCATCAGTTTTCCACAAACCAATACCATATTCACTTTTACTATAATTATCTTTAAAATAATCTATTTGATTAGTTTGCATAATCCCTCCTTCTCCATATAATGAATTATCAATATAAAGGTCTTTAGCAGTTTTTATTAACCATTGGTCTTTAGGCATGTCTATACCTAATTCTTCATAAGGTTTACCTTGTTGTTCTTCTAATAAAGTTAATTGATTTTGAGCTAAAAGTAAATATTCTTTTTGTGTATCAATTTTTGTTTGAGTACTTTCATCTACAGCTATTTGTTTTTTTTCTTCTCCTATTCCAAGCCAATTTAAAACAGCATTACCTGCATCTCTAGCATCATCAACAAATTCCATTCCCGCACTAACAGCATCTTCTACTAAATTATCCATTCCTAAAAAACTAAAAAGCTTATCTGCAGCAACCGGATTCATTCCTCCTGGGCCTCCAGCAAATTTTGTTGCAAAACCAGCTCTATCCCTATAAAAATCTTCAGTTCTTAAATTATCTGGATTAAGATTAGTTACTTCAAATAAACCTGTTTTTTCGTTTGCACTAAATAATTCATCAGCATTAGAGTTTACTTTTGTTTTTTGTTTATCTGTTGGTTTTGTAGCTTCAAATTCCTTATAAAAATTTATAAAGTCCTCATATTCTTCTGGCGTAAGTGGAGAATTAGATTTAATGCCATTAATATCTTTACCTTTATTTTTAGGATTTAAAAAATTCTCATAATATTTTAATTTTTCTTCTGGATCATCTATAGTTGTATCTTCAGCAATATACTCCTCAATGTTTAACTCAGGTAATAAAGGTTTAGGCGAAAAATAACCTGGAGTGCCTTGCATATTACCAAAAGCTCCTTGATTGGGATCTGATAAACCTACCCCACTTAAATCATTTGCTTGTTGTATCCATTGGTTGGCATCTGATGTTTCGAGTTGATTTTGAAACTGTTGAAAATGTTTATTAACTTTTGTTTCTATTTCACCAGTAGGATCGAAATAACCAGCCTCTACTCGCTTTTTTACTTGTTTAGCATACTTTTCTGTCTCTGTTTTAAAATCAGCAATAGGTTCTATCTCTGTTGCACCTTGATTTTTAGCTAAAAAATCTTGCGCTTTGTCATCAGGAATATTATACGTTTTACCGTTTATAAAATAACGAGGCATATATTAAATTTTAGTTTTCAGCAAATTCTGCAAATTCGTCTACTTGTTCTTCAACTACTTCTTCTCCACCTTCTTGTTTTTGATTTTTAGGTTTTGGATCACCTAAGGGAAACTCTACACCTATCTGTGTTTCTAAGTACCATTTTTTATAATCTTCTTTAAATTTCTTTTGTTGAGTATCGGTTAAAGCTTTACTTGGATTAAAATAATTATCTGTTACTTGAGATAATATATTGTTATTAAAAGCAACAACTTCTTCAAAACCTTGGTAAGCCTCTAATAAACCAGCTGTTATTTTATCCATTTCAACATTAAACTGTAAACTATTACCTATAGCTTCTTTGTCTATTATATAAAAATCTTGTACTAATGTATCACTAATATCTTTTGTTTTTATTTCTAACTCTCCGTCTTTTTTCTTTTTTCTATATGTTTCTGTAACACCACCTGTTAAAGCTTGGTTAGCCTCATCAGATCCTTGCTGTTCAACTTCAAAAATTTCAGGACTTGCCATTTTAAAGTTTTCATTTTCTTTAGAGGGGTTAGGTATGCTTATAAACATGTCTTGTGATTCTGAAAGTTCATTTAATTTATTTATAAATATTCTTTCTACAAATCCACCATCTTTTTCATATATTTCAAAAGCTAATTTGTTTAAATCATTATCTACTGCTTTAACTTCCATTTTACCAGCTAAATCACCGTTTAATATATTTAATGCTAAAAACCTACTTACAGGTGTACCCATTAAATCTAAACCACCCATCATACTTGCTTTTTGCATCATTTCGTCCCATACTTCTGTATTACTTGTTAAGTTTTCTAATCCTAATTTTACAACCTCTACACTACCTAAAATTTTATCTACAGTTTTTCTAGCCATTACTGGGTTTGTGCTAGTCCCATTTTGTAATTCTAATTGAATACTAGAATATAAATCAACTAAAGGATTAAATAAATCAGCAAAATCAATAGCTTGAACCTTAGTATCACTTTCACCTAAATTAAACGGTAAGCGTGATTGTTCTTCAGCTATAGCAAATTTAATTTGCTCATTAATTTTTTTATTTTCTAATAATTTATCTTTCAATGCCATAACTAATACGTATTAATATTTAATTTATTTGTAGGTATCATTGAGTTAGTTACTGACGGTGTTGCCATTGGTGTGTAGTTTTGTAAAGTTGTAGTTGCGCTCGGCGTACCCGGTGTAGCGTTTGCGGCTGCATAACTAGCAAATTGACTTGCTGCACCAGCAACACCACTTATTGCACCCATTGTAGCCGAAGTTGCTTGATTATAAGCTGCATTTTCTTGACGTTTTGCTCCAGTCAGCTGATCTCTTGTGTATTGTATTTTGCTATCTTGACGTTTTTCTCGAGCATTAAATTCAAAAGTTCTACCCATTGCATCAGCTTGTTGCATTCTTTGTCCTTCAGATAATTGTGTTTGTTGAACTCTAATACCTTCGTTCATTTGTAATTGTTCAAGCTGTTGTTGACCTTGAGCTCTAAGTTTTTCATTTTGAGCTTCTTGTTGTTCTATACTCGCAGCAACGCCTTGTTTACTTTGTAAAGCAGCTTGTGCTAAAGCGGTTGCACCACCTGCACCTGCGCCTGTAGCCCTTAATGTGTCTAAGGTATTTGCTAAAGCAATATCTGTTTGTTCTATTTGCATTTCTGCACCAGCTGTAGCTACACCTAAATTAGCATATGGATTACTTAATTTACCACTTAAATCTTTTGCTAAAGAACTTAAATTTTTAAAATTATCATAAGGATTTATAACAGCTTGTCTGCTTTTTTCTAAACTATTTAATTCCCCAGTTAATTTTCTTTTTTCAGCCGCTGCTCTTCTTTGTTGTCTTCTTGCTCTAGCAGAACCAAATATTCCTGAAACTAAAGATCCTAAAGCTTGAACTCCAGCGCCAATACCAGCTATAGCTAAAGGAGCTAAACCAAAGTTCATATTTGGATTTGATGTGTTAAATAATAATTCTAATATATATTCCATGTTAATTAATATGATGATTCTACAACGTCACTGGACACTGCAAATAATTCTTTTTTGTTTTCGTAATAATTTATATCGTCAGAAATAGTGCTCCATTCTAACGTTAATACTGCTGTAGAGAAAAATCCTTTTGTTCCACTAGAATCTTGGCCAAATAAAACTTCACCAGCAGTAACACTTGAGTTGTTAACTAAATTAGCAAAATATTTATTTTCTTTTCTTTTAAAATTATTTGCAAAAATATTAGTTTCTAAAGCAAGTAAATCATTTAATGAAGTTGCATTTGGAGGGCTATATTTTTCTATAGGAACAATAACATCTCCAGAACTTGCAGTAAAAGATGATAGTTTCCAGCCATCATTACCTTCATAATTAAAGGTTTTAAAGTTTTTAATTACTGAAGGGTCATTATTTAATACTACAGTTACACTAGCATCAGCTGGAGCTCTATTATAAAAAGTACAATATTTAGCATTGTTATAATGGGTCCAAACTGTAGCGTCAAAAAATGTATATAAATTGTTATCTAAAGTTGATATATAATTTGGGTTATAACTAAGAAAACTTGTCCACCCTTGTACGCTTTCATCAAAAGCTAATGTTTTATAACTACTATCATTATTTTGTATGGATATTATATAATTTTTAGTATGACCATCCCAACCACCAATTATTTTATTAATATTAGATGATGAAAGTTGATCCCTAAAAAAATCATGCATACCGTAACCAGATATTTCTATAATTTCACCTGCACTTGATAATCTAAGTACACAACCTCTTTTTCTATCCGTAAAATATTTTCTATAACCATATACAGCAAAACTAAATGGATCTGATGATATACCATATTCTCCAGCGTAAGGAACTATTTGACCTATGACTAATTTAGTAGAAGTTACAGCTGCATTGCCTTCAGCTGAATATATAGCATCTTTATCGATTAATGCTCTACTAACTTTATCTTCCTGAAAAATTATTAAATTTGTATCTTCTGCGTATAGCTTTTGTATACTACCATTTGCAGGATCTACACTTCTTGTTATATCTTCACCTACCGAAAATTGATTTGTATTATTTACACCTGTTCTAGAATTATATATACCCGAGTATATAAGTGTATTAAATCTATGTTGTTGTGTAGGATCTGTTTCATCTAAATATGCTTTTACACCAAAATCTACTGTAGTATTATTATAACCTCCTCTAATTCTAGACTCTTCAACATACCAGTCATCAGCTGTATTTGCTTGAAAACCTTCCGGTACATTAGCATATGCTATACTTGCATCGGGCGCAGAGGGGTCTTCAGCTACTACATTTTCTAATTTTTTTAATAAAAATGTGTTAAAATACTGTACTTCTAATGTTGTTGGCATATTTATTATTATTACATATTATACGTTAATTTAACTACATTGATTTATTCCACCACCACCTGTAGATATTGTGCCTTGATTATTATCAATAAAGAAATAATTTAAAGTTCCTGTACCACCACTACAATTATAACTATAATATCCAGGACCTAATAAAGGTGAATTTGTACCATTTGGACCTGTTCTTATTTCGTCTCCAGGCGTAGGTGTTCCGCTAGTTTGATTATAATAAGTTACACTTCCGCAACCTGGATCTCCACTGCCACAATAACCTAATATTTGTGGTGCAGTTCTTGAAGGAGATGAGGTAAAAGCAGTCCCAATTACCGATGAAGCTACAACAATTTGTTGAGTTGCTGTTTGATTTAATGAGCCATTAGCTACTGATCCATTATTATAGGCATCCTCTAGTTTTATAGTTAAAGTATGTGTTCCTACGGTTGCTGCCGAATTAGAATCTTTAGACAAAACACCTGTAGTTTCATTAATAGAAAAATAATTATTATTATTACCTGCTGTAATACTCCATTTTAATTGCTGTGTTCTAAGTGTAGCATCTGATGCACCATTAGTTCCAGTTATTGTTGCTAATGTTCCCGTATTAGCTGATTGAGTAGAAATAGAAGGTAAAGCAACTCCGCCGTTTATTATAGGTTGTGTATTTTGTAAACTAATATCTATTGTAAGCCCTGATGCTGTTCCCCCGCCTGTTTTAGTAACGTCAGCCGTAATAGTAAAGTTTCTTATATCTGGATCATTATTAAATACAAAATCGTCATCTAATTTTTTAACATTATATGTAACTGGTGGGCCAGCAACTCTTTCAAGTTCTAAATTACTGACAGCTTGACCAGCATCGTTTACATAGGATACATTAGAAATTGTAGAAGCTGTAATATTTGCACCCGCCGCATCTACAGGGGATAAGCCTGTAATAAAAGATGTAACAGCTGAACTTTCAGTAAAACTGTTAGAATTATAAGATGACCAACCTACAGGACCATCAAAATCAGATAGTATGGCATCATTAAGTTCTGATATTAAACCTACAGTCGATGTTTCCCAAAATATATCTAATAAAGATTCTTGTGGTTCAGTTTCATAAACAGCTAAAATAGGTCTCATAGTTGCTGTTGTAACACCTATAGCAGCTGTAGTATCTATTCTTGCAATCAAAGGATTAGTATCTATTTGGTACAAATTTAATCTACCGTTAGTTCCTAAATCACTATAAGTCATATTTGAATCACTCGCTGTAGAAATACTAATAGCCGTGTCGCTTAATATACCAGGATAAAATTGTTCATTTGTTGTGCCTGAATCATTTTCAACTCTAGCGTAAAGTTGCACTGAACTTCTAAATTGTTTTTGTTCTGGACCTACTTCTGATAAATCTCTAGGTACTTTATTTATATTATCATTAATTAAAACAATATTTGCCGTAGATCCTGAAGGATCAGTAGGGAAAGCAGGTGGGGTACCTGTTTGATCAGGATAACCTTTTAATATACCAGGTAAATAAACATTATAATAATCCTGTTCTTGTTGTTTTACCACTATTTTATAGGAATACCAACCAACTGGATTTATTAAATAAGAATATTTTACATCAGTAGGGCCTGTGCCTTGTTGTAAATATGTAGAACTTACTTGGCCATCTGTTGTTACTCTATATCTATTAGCAGTAGGTGTATTTGGTTGAACTTGAGTTACTTTAACGTAATCTGTATATTCTCCTTCTAAATATGTATTTTCAGCCGGAATATCTGTATATGTCCCGCCTAATTCAAATTCATAATAAAAAGGAGCACTTGTAGTTATTGTTGGTTGGTCTACTGTTAATGCTTGATAGCTATTATAACCATTACCTTGTTGTCTAGCATATAAACCAGGTTCGCCACTGTATAATGGTGTAGAACTTGCACTACCAGAACTTATAATACTATCTATTTTTACTTTTAATGTATCACCAAACCAATCACGAATAGTTCCCTGATTAGAAGATGTATTATATGCGTGAAACATAGTATCACCACCAAACTCTGTATTACCAGCTTTTAAATTTAATAACCTAACAGATGATAAAACAACATCTGATTGTCTGCCGAATTTATCAATTAAAACAAAACCAACTTGATAGTTTCTATTTTGTTTAAGTGAATGTGACGGATATTCTGCCCAATTATCAAAA